>Ga0265309_10000173_pt1 | contig 23723 bp, 23 predicted proteins | sample Helome_FD_192492 | JGI IMG/M metagenome (GOLD analysis project Ga0265309, IMG submission 192492) | Marine sediment microbial communities from subtidal zone of North Sea - Hel_20160524 (Illumina Assembly) | ecosystem: Environmental > Aquatic > Marine > Subtidal zone > Sediment ...
CAATTATCTTTAATAATAATAAAGCCAAATGTGTCCAGATAAAATGTTGATTACGAATAATTATTTAGTTTTGTTTTAGTTTTTTTATTTAAAATTAAAATATATACTTATATTAATATAATGACTTTTATTGAAACTATTAAAAAAGAAATCAATGAGAAAAGAAAATTAAGACCATCTTCTCTCAATGCTTATGCTTCTAATATGAATAAGTTACATAAATTAATGTTTGACAAAGAAATCACTGGATTGGATTTTTTGAAAGACAAAAAGAAAGTAATGAAAACAATTGAAGAAAAAAAACTTTCAACTAGAAAGACATATTTGGCGGCAATTGTTGTGACATTAATGGCATTTGATAAAGATGAAGATCTAATTAAATATTACAGAGATGAAATGGAAGACTTAGCAAAACAATTCAATGCAGATATGGAAGAACAAAAGAAATCAGAAACACAAGATAAAAATTGGGTTAGTTTAGCATCATTAAGAAAAGTAATGAGAAAATATAGAAATGAATTAAATGAAAAAGAAATATTCAAAAAAGATGCCGATGATTTAACAAATAAAGAATTTGATTTATTGCAAAAATGGATTGTTGCGTCATTGTACATTCTAGATGAAAATCCCCCATTAAGAAATGATTATATAATGGAAACTATTTCTAATAAAGATTATGAGAAATTATCAGAAGAAGAAAAAAGAGAAAAGAATTATTTAGTAATCAAATCAAGAAATAATAAAATGTTCAGTCTTGGAGAATATAAGACATCAGGAAAATATGGAACAAAAACAATTCCAGTTGGAAAGAAGTTGAATTCAGCTTTAAATATTTGGTTAAAGTTCAATAAAACTGGACATCTTCTTTTGAATTCTAAAAGAGAACCAATGACAGCAAATGGACTTACAAAATATCTTCAAAAAACATTTGCACCAACTGGAAAGAATATTTCATCTTCAATGATCAGGCATATTTTTATAAGTGACAAATTTCCAGCACAGAATAAAGAAAAAGAAGAAGTTGCTGAAAAAATGGCACATTCAGTAAATCAACAAACACTCTATTCTAAAAAAGATTAATTAAATTAATTTATTAAAAATTAATATCTAATTAATATTATATAATTAATAATGGCAAATTCTTGGATTGAATTCGTGAAAAGTTATGCTTCTAAAAACAAAATGAAGTACAATGAAGCTCTAAAAGACCCTAAACTTAAAGCAGCTTATAACAAATCAAAAGGAACTTCTAAAGGAAAAAAAGGAGCAGTGAAAACAACTGGTAAAGGAAAAGATGTTGAATTAGATGATAGTACAAAAAAAGGCAGTATGAGAAAGACGGCAAGGAAAGCATTTAAAGGTCGTAATAAGAAAGAAAGTGTTCCAAAATAATTTATTTTAATTTAAATTTATTATAATAAAATAAATATCTTCTATTATAATAATAAAATGTCGCAAGGTTTAGCACAATACGAACAAACAATTGCTGGATATGGAAATTCTATTGACAGTATAAAAGCATTTACTTCAAATTATGATACAGAGTTTTTTAGAGATTGGACAGAAAAACACAATTTAAGTATGGAAAAATTGAAAGCAGCATCAGATGTGTCTGGTGGAATTGGTGGAGCATATCTTGCTGGAAAATTAGGAATTCAATCTTTTAGAAAAAGACAAGCAGCAAAAAAGAAAAAGAATGATGGAGATGAAGATGGTGATGAAGAAGCAGATGAAGAAGAACCAGAAGGGTTTGGTGGTGCTGAAGAAGCTGATGAAGAAGAAGAATTTGCTGGTTTTGGTGATGATGCCGATGCCGCAGCAGAAACTGGTCAAGCAGCAGCAGCAGCACCAGAAGCAGAAGAAGAATTTGCTGGTTTTGGAGATGATGCTGATGCTGCTGCTGAAACTGGTCAAGCAGCAGCAGATGCAGGTGATGCTGGGTTGGTTGCTCCAGAAATTGGTGCTCCATTAGGAGATACGGCAGCAGTGGAACTTTCAACAGCAGCACCAGAAGCAAGTGCTGGAGCACAAGCACAGGCAGCATTTAATGCTTCAGATGGTAATTTGACAACTCAATTTGAACAAGCACCTATTGGTGGATCTGCTGATGCTGCTAGGTTAGAAAATGTTACAGGAGATGGAGCAGAAGTATCAGATGTTCCATCAACCACAGCAACCACAGCAACAACAGATGCCACAACTACAGCAACAACAGCAACAACAGATGCCGCAACTACAGCAACAACAGATGCCGCAACAACAATCACAACTGGAGGCACAGATGCTGCAATCACTGCTGGAACAGATGCCGCTGCTTCTGCCCTTACTGACACAGCACTCACAGTTGCCGCAGGTGCAGCAGAAGCTGTTCCATTTTTAGGTATATTTGCTTCAATTGGTATAGGACTTTATGAATTATTTCATCATCCACACAAAGCACCATCAGCTCCACCAGTTGCCACAGCATCCAGTAAAGGTGAAATGGTACTTCCTTCATTTGATAGTGTAACAGATACTCCAGCAAGTTCTTCTGCTTTTTAATTTAAATTTCATTTAATTTTTTACTATTTTTATTATAAGACATTATGATTATATAATAAACATTATATTTTAATAATTAATTTTTAATTTAAATAATTAATATAAAAATAAAATCTAATCAATATTATATATACGATGTTTAAAGCAAATGAGAATTCAATGTTTGTTCCAACAAAAACTATTTCTATTAAACCAGAAGCACAAATTGATTATAATCCAAGTAATCAGAACAATATCCGATGGTTAATTCCTCAACATATAGGATTTTTTGATCCTAGACAAACTCAATTAAAATATAAATTGACAATGTCTGGTCGTGGTTATGCCAAACCTGATAGTCGTGCTGGATGTCATTCTTTACTTCGTGATTTGCGAATTATGGATGGTACTGGTACAACTGAATTAGAAAGTATTCAAGATTACAATGTTTTAACTGCTCAATGGTGGGGTTATACACAGAATGAAAGTATAGCACATAAACGAGATTTATTTGAAGCTAGGTCTGCCAATCAGAATGTTGATAATCAACTTCTTTATGGATCACCTCCTGTTTGGACTGGTGGTGCTGCTGTTGCCACAACTTCACGAACTGAAAAAACAATTGAAGTTGCGCAACCAATTTATTCTGGTATTCTAGGCGGCGACCGTGTGTTCCCAGTTGTCGCTACTCAAGGTTTAAGAGTTCAGATGACTTTAGATAATTTAAACCGTTCTCTTCAAAATCCATCCACTGAAGGGATTGTTGATGCTTCAATTACTACTGATACAAGTTTTAATGATATGGAAACCAAAACTCCAGTTCTTGGAGCAACAGGTGGCACTGCTGATGCTAGAAATGAAAAGACTGCTCCAGCAGATACTTTCACAGTCGCAATCAAAAAACCATCTGATAGTTCCAATGGTCGTGGAGTAAATAATAGCGCTCTTCCATTTAATAACAATCCATTTGATATTGGTGATATGCTTTATATTGCCCAAGCAGATCGTTCTAATGAAACAGAACTTGGTGTCATAACTGCTTTTGGTGTTGATGGTGACAATGATTTAAATATCACATATAATCCAAATCGTGCCAATGGTGTTGTCATTGGTGTTGGCGGAACACCAACTGATTATATTGCAGCATCTCGTATTTATATTAAACAGAATGATCGGGTCAATGGTGTTATTACAACCAATACTTCACCAGCAGCTGTTACGGCTTCAGTTGCCACAAAAATCTCTTATTCTATTCAAGACATTGAGATGTTAATGTTACAGGTACAACCACCGCCACAATATATTCAAGGAATGATGAAACAAGTTTCTTCTGATAAAGGACTTTCTATGGACTATAGAACTTGGACTTTATACAGATTTAATTTATCAACAACTAATGGTTTAACAAATCAACTTATCCCAGCAGTCCAAACTCGTGCTTATTCTATCTTGTCAATTCCTTTAGGAATTACTGAACAAAATAATATTAATAAAGATAGTTTTAAAGGATTAACTGATGGATGTCAAAACTATCAATATGTTTATGGTGGTTCTTTAATTCCAGATAGACCAATCAATCTTGTAAGATACACACAAACTCCTGAACGAACTGATGCTCTTCATATTGTTGAACTTGAGAAGAGTTTAGTCAATGCTGGTTATGGTGTAAGAAATCTTTTAAGAGTTCCAAATCGTTTCTTGTTAGGTCGTGCCTTTTCCAAATATGGTCAAGTAATGAACCTTGCTCCACAAGATCTTTCACTTCGTGTTGAATATGAAGGAGCAAGTCAAGAGAAACTATATGAACACTTTGTCCAGTCATTAAGACGAGTTAATATTTCATCAAAAGGTGTTATGGTTATGTGATGACAACTTTTAACAAAATAATATAATTTTTATTAGCAGGACACATTTGGCATTTTAATATATAGAAATAATTGCCAAATGTGTCCATTTTATTTTTTCATTTTTAAAAACATTTAATAATTTATTTAATTTAAATTAATTATTAAAAAAAAAATATCTTTATTAATAATAAAGATGAATATCGTTAATATTGAAAAAGTTGAAATTCTCCCCCTCAATCCACCAGCAAATAATGCTTATAGTTTTAAGGAAGGTTTTCCTATAATGCAATTTTTAATTCCAAATCAACCAAAACTTCTTTCAGGTTCTTCAATGAGATTAAATGGCGTTTTACGAGTTAATCAATCCACATCCACAGAAGCAACTCCAGTTCTTGCTGATAATGCTAATAATAAAGCAGGCGGTGCCGCCAATATTGCCTTATCAAATAGAATTGGTGTTTCAAGTGCCATTGATCAAATAACCTTGTCTTCAATGACCAATCAGACTTTAGAAGTGGTTAGATCATATGGTCGTTATTTAGCTTCTGCTCAATCTGTCACACATAGCCAAGAAGATTTGGACACCAATGTCCAAGTTGAAAGTCTTACTGCTTCACGAAGTATGAATGGAGCATTAATGGTCAATCAAGATGTTTCTTTCAGTGTTCCATTAAGAACTGGTTTATTAAGTGGTGCTTCAGAAATTCCAATTGGAACTAATGGCATTCGTGGAATGATTGTTCAGTTACAATTAGCACCAGACAGTCAAGTTCTCGGTGGTTGGGTTGATAATGCTGGAGCAGATCAGAACAATGCGGCGGCTGGTACTGGTGCTTTCTATCAGTTAAGAGATGTTTCTTTGTCTTACAATCTTTTAGTTCCAGATGAACAAGGAACACAACAAATGTCAAATCCATCCACAGGTTCTCTTCAGTACAATGCTATTAGTCATTTATATTCAGTTGTCAATTCTTCTGATGCTACTCAAAATTATAATCTAGGAACAGCAAAAACTCTCAGTGTTTTCCACAATTTCCTTCCAACTACTCACTTAAACAATTATGGGCAGGATGGTTTTGCAACTCCAAAACTTCAAAATTCAACTGCTGGTGTTTATAATCAGGATGCTGAAATTCAAAGAGTTTCTTTCCTCAAGGGTGGTGTCAATTTTCCTCTTGAAAATGAAATTGATGTTTCAACTCCAGCTTTAAATGACAGACCACTTTCTGAACTTGAAATTAATTTTATTAATAGTATTAAATCTTATCAGAATATGAACCACAGTTTGATGTCACTCAATACACAAAATCAACTTCCAACAAATGTCAATCCATTAGATGGTAATGATGTTTCTAAATTCACACAAGTTGAGAATAAAGATGTTTTTGGAATTGGTGTTGCAGAAGATCCATATCGCTCAGGGGTGGACTTCAAAAATACAAATTACGGTGTTCGAATTGTTAGTGATTTAAATGGTACTTCTCCAAACAGTGTTTTCACCTATGTTTTAGCACAGAACCAATTAATGTATAGTCCTCAAGGTATTACTGTCGTAAGTTAATAAAATCATTTAAAGGTATTACTAGTATAATAAAGTATAAAATGGTAAATTATAATAATGGTAAAATCTATAAAATTGTTTGTGATGATACAAATAAAGTTTATTATGGTTCAACAACAAACACTCTTTCGAGAAGAATGGTTCAACACCGTTCTCAAAAAAGATGTGTATATAATGAAATGACTAATCCAAAGATTTGTTTAGTTGAAGATGTTCCTTGTGAAAGAAAAGAACAACTTTTTCAAAGAGAAAGATATTTTATAGAGAATAATGAATGTATTAACAAACGAATACCAGCAAGAACTCCTCAAGAATGGAGAAATGATAATAAAGATAAACGAAAAATAATTGATAAAAGATATTATGACAAAAACAAAGAAAAACAAAAAGAAAAGTGTAATTGTGAATGTGGTTCAGTAATTCGCAAGAGAAATATGTCACATCATATCAAATCAAAAAAACATATCAATTATGTTAATTCATTTTCATTTTTAAAAACATTTAATAATTTATTTAATTTAAATTAATTATTAAAAAAAAAATATCTTTATTAATAATAAAGATGAGTAAATCGCAACTTCCAGATGTCCTTAATGTCAAACCATTAAATGCTATTGAAACAATGAATATAGAAACTTCACAATTAGACCCTATTGTTATTAATCAAAACCTCTGCCGTTTTGTTTTAGAACGAAAAGGCATTCTTGATGTTGGTTCTGTCATTACAATGTCAGTTCATCCAACTGATGCTACTGCTGACAAAAAATGCTTTCTTCCAATTAAAACTGGATGTCACAGTTTAGTCAAAAAAGCACTTCTCCGTGTTGGAACAAAAGTTCTTGCAACTTCTGATATGTATGGCACACACCAAACCATTAGACGAGCTTTCAAAACCAATGAAGAGAAATCACAAAAAGATTATGTTAAAAATGGTACTCACGATTGCTTTGAACCAGATAATCAAGGAACAGGTTTTTATCAGATGAAAGATGTCATTTATGATGCCACACAAACAGCTGCAACAATTGATCCTGCTGTTCAAATTACAGTATCAGAAACTGAATGTCCAGTCTTTTCAATTAGACTTTCTGAATTATTTCCAATGATGAGAAATGTTCAACTTCCTTTATATTTAATGAATGAACCAGTTTCCATTGAACTCACTTGGAACTCTCAAGTGACTGGTGCTGGAACTCTTGGAAAAATGCTTTGTTTCCAAGCTGGTTTTGGTGGAGCTACTGGTGCAAAGATTGGTCTTGATAATGTCAAATTCCTTGCTGATTATCTTACTTATGAAGATGGGCGAATGGCAGCAACAGCAAAGATTGTTAATTCTGATCAAGGTCTTTCTATGCCTTATGAAGATATGATTGTCACAAATACAAACATTCCAGCTGTAACTGTTACAGGAACAGACATTGTTGTTCAAAACATCACTCGTGATTTAGGTCTTAGTGGTCGTAATGTCAGGCAAGTTCTACTCCACGATAGAGAAGCAGTATCCAACACTCTTCTTGGAGTTTATAATGCTGATGGTTTCAATGTTGCTGATAGTTACAATTGGCGAATTAATGACCAAACTATATATTCACGAGAAGTTGCTCTTCAAGCACGAAAAGCAAATCAACTTGCTCAGTGTTTTGGCACTCCAATCAATTGTCTTAGTGCTGAATATAGTTCTGATGCTCTTTCTAATAAACAAACAGCAAATCATCCAGTCAATAATAATCTTATAACAACTTCAACTTTTGAAGGAATTAATCAACAAGCAGTTCAAAATTCAATGCATTTCACTGGTGTTGATCTTTCAACCAGTCCTCTTAATATTCCAAATAGTGGAATTAAAGTTGGACAAAAACCAGTTGAACATTTACGAGTATTAAGGAGAACTAATGAAAATAAAGCAGCACGAAATTCAACTTACTTTTCCACAGTTGAAAGGGCATTTGTACTTCGTAATGGTTTAATTTCTGTTTCCGCATAATTAGACATTTAATAAATAAATTGTTTAAAAACATTTAAAAGAATATCTCATTATATTATATAACGATAAATATGCCAAGAAAACAAGGTTCAAATAATTCTACAAATTATCACTATTTACTTAAGAAATATGTTGATGATGACAAAACTCAATTAGAAGAAACAAGGTATTTTAAAACTCAAGGTGAAATTCAAGAACAATATTCAATGAAAAGGTGTTCCATTTACAATTTAATTAATCTAAATGAAAACACTCAAAAACGAAAATATAAGAATATTAGTATTGAAAAACTCTCACCTCCAATTCCAATTTATTCACAAATTGAAAATATTCCTTCTGGAATTGTTACAAACTTTTAATTAAAACTTTGATATTTTTGAAGCAATTGATACTGTGCTTCATTTGAAGTTTCTCTGATGGTATTATCATCAACAACCATTACAACTTCTTTTTGTTGTTCTTTATAAAATTCATTTCTTTTTTCCATTATAAAATCAAATTGTTCTTGTGTTATTTTATTTCTTATCATTTTTAATTCCAATTCTTGATGACTTCCAAAGACTTCATCAAGATGATATTTAGAAGAACAATGTGTGCCTCGTCCTTCAATTCTATTTGAATTATCAAAACCACTTCCGTGAAAATGAAATGTTGGTTTTAATGATTTATACATTTGACCATTTTTCTTTAATGGATTGTATTTTGTTCTTCCTCTAACATCAAAACAGAAAGGGCATTTATAAAACATATGAACTCCTTTTATACGAGTACAATGCACAAAGACAACACCATCCAAACGGTCAGTATATCTTTCTTTAAGATTTAATTTTTGAGCTTCAGTAAATTCTGAATAAAAAGTCATTATATATATATAGTGAAGAAATTAATCTTTAAATAAACATTTCATAATATTAATAAAATGTTTATTAATTAAACATTACTAATTTGATTGAAAGTTGGGGGTTGTGGATTATCTGCTTCTGGACAATCATTTTTTATTTTTTGATCACATTCCATACAACCAGATTGGCAATGTTTAACATTTTTAAAAGCATATATTATTGAAGCAACCATTCCGCCTAAACCGCCTAACATTAAAATGATTTCTTCTGCTGTGTAAATGTGAGGTACTTTATCTTGATTTGTGTAATTATCCATATTATAATTAATTTAGATTTTTTTTATTATCTTAATTAATTATAATAATGATTGAAGTTAAGTTATCTAAATCAACAAATCCTAAAAAAAAGCTTATGGCAGTTTTTTTTGAAGATGGCAAGAAGAAAAAGACAATTCATTTTGGTTCTGCTCCAAATAAAGATTATACTATTTATTCAAAAGAAGATGGAAAAAAGAAAGCTAATGAAAGAAAATCATTGTATTATGCAAGACATATAAAAAGAGAAGACTGGACTAAACCAATGACTGCTGGAACATTGGCAAAATATATCCTGTGGAACAAACCAACATTGAAAGCAAGTATTGCCGATTATGTAAAGAAATTCAATCTTAAATTAATTAAGTAGTTTTGAAATACATAATCTCCTATGTTTAGCAAAATTACCACGACTTTTTAATTGGTTGCAAATATCACATTCTTTTTTAGTTTTATTAAATGCTTGATATTTATCTTTGTTTTTTATATTGTGTTGTTTCTTCCATTCTTTTAATTCTTCAGATGTTCTAATTGGTTTTAACATATTTAAAAGAGGGTTTGTTTCTTTTTCAATATTAAGTTTTTCTTCTTCCAATAATTGTTTCTTTGTTTCAAAATTACAATCTTTTATTTTGACCATTGTCCAATTATCCCATCCACCATTTTCACGAATAAACTTATAAACTTTTGTGTCTTTTTTTTCATAAAAGTTTTTATGACAATATTTTCTATTTACAAAATTAGTTGTTGAACCAATATATATTTCTTTTATTGCTTGGTCATTACAAACAAGTTTATAGATACAAGAATTATTATAGTTAATCATATTTATTATATTTATATATCCGTCTTCTTTTAAATCAATTTAAATTAAATTATTATAGAAAAAAATAATTTCTATATTAATAATAATAAGATGAACTCTAATGAATTTTCTAATATTGATTTAGATATACTTCCAGTAAAAACTGATGGTACTGAACAAAAACTTTCTAAACAACTTCACCCACATCTTCCAAACATTGCAAATGGTCAAGTTGGAATTCTCATTTCACCTGTAAAAACTGGCAAATCAACAATCATTTCAAATCTACTTTTGAACCCTAATTTTTATAAAGATCAATTTGATATGGTTTATATAATTTCAAATACAATTAATAATGATAGAACTTCAAGATATTTGAAAGAAGAATTTCCAGAAACAATTTTTGATGATTTAAGTCGTATTGATGAAATCATTGATAATATTATTAATTATCAAGATAGTTTTCCAAGAGGAGAAAAACCATTCATTGCTGTTGTACTTGATGACTTTCTTGGAATTAAAAAATCAAGTAAAATAAATTATTTAGCCACTCGTGCCAGACATTATAATATTGGTTTATTATTATTTGCTTCTCAGCTATTTCGTGGATTAGAAACAACAATCAGACAAAATGCCACATTCGCCATCATTGGATCACCTAATCCTAATGAAAAAGAAATTCTTAAAATGTCTGAAGAATTTGGTGACCGTTATGGAGGACAAACTAATTTTTTAAAGTTATACAAAGAAGCATCAAAAAAGAAATATGGTTTCCTTTATTTAGACCTTCAAAGTAATCCTTCAAAAGCATATTCTGGATTTGGTAAATTAATTTATGAAAATAATACTGAGACTGAAGGTGATGGATGGATTAAAGGCATTGATAAAGAAGAATAGTCAGTCTCTGGTTTTATTCTAAGGGGACACATTTGGCAATCATTCTTTATAGATAATAAAGCCAAATGTGTCCAGATAAATGCTCCTTTTATAGAAATAGAGAATATCTATAAATATTTAAATATTATAGAAAAAATTAAAATCTATAATAATATTATATAAAGATGGATTTGGATTTACCTGAATTAGACATTGTTGAAGATGTTGCCGAAGTAATGAACGATGAACCAGTGCCAAACAAGGTTCTTTCAGAAGAAGAACATTTGAAACTGATGGAAGAAGAAGAAGAAAAGAAACAACCATTTGTCAGGAAAACAGCACAAAAAAAGAAAAAAGAGTTAAGTGAGAAACAAATTGCACACTTAAACAAAATTCGTGGAATGGCACTTGAAAAAAGAAAAGCAAAAGCACAGGCTAAAAAAGAAGCAGTTGATAAAGTATCAGAAGAACATAAACCTAAATATTATAAACCAAAACCAAAAAAAACACCAGAAGAAAAAGCATTGGAAAAAGAAGCAAAAAAGAAATATAAAAAACAAACAATGGAAGTTGAAGAAAATAATGTTAAAACAGAAATTGAAGAAAAAACTCCAGATCATTTTGTTCCTACTCATAAAGTAGAAGTTAAAGAAAAAAAAGAAAAAGAAATATTTAATCAACAAGACAGTTTCAATCATTTTATGGGTAATATGGAAACATATATGAAAATGAGAGATGACTATGAAGAAAAGAAAAAACCTATAAGAACAAAATCTCCAATAAGAAAACAATCAAAACCAATTCCGTGTCCGACACCAAACAAACAACCACAACTTCCAACTATTCTTCAACCAATAGAAGAAAATCCTTTTTCAAATTATTTTGGTTAAATTAATTAGTTTTAAAAATAATATATCTATTAATAATAAAGATGTCCGAAACCATTATAATTGAAAGTAATCGTCAAATCGCATATAAACAAGAAAGAAAGAATTTAACTGGTGTTAATGAAAGAAATGCAAATGTTAATCTTCCAAATAATGCTTGGAAAACTAGACTTGAGAGCGGAATAGTCTGTGAAGTTGGAACTGAAATTCAAGTTGAAGCAGTAATGGTCAATACCAGAGGATCACCAGAAGAAACAATTGAATTCTCTGGAATAGCCAATGTGAAAGATACTGATGAAGTACTTGACAATAAAGTTGATATTAGATTTCAAAAATATATAACTAATAGGCAACAATTCAATGCCAATCTTCCATACAACAGTACATTTCTTCAACAAATAAATTCACAAGCTGGTAATTATGGATATGCTTCTTTTGCTGATTTTAATTTATTTAAAAATCATTTTCCATATCGTGGTATTGAAGGCGAATATATAAGTGGAGTAGATAGCACTGGAATAATTCCAGAATATACTGAAGTTGTTGGTGGTGGATTTTATACAAAACCACCAACTCCAGTTGATGATGCAGACCCTACTAGGTATTTTTTAGGAACAGATGATTTTGTTGGTTATATGAATATTCTTAATTCAGCAGACAGAGGAGCTTGGAATTTTGCCACAACTGATGTGACTTTGGAAGTTGAAACTGGTTTCAATACACCATCCAAAATTGGTGAAAGTTTGACTGCTCAATTACATCAAAGACAAGGAATTCCTACTGATTGGACTGAAAAACAAGTTGGAATGAATATTTATCAATTAAGAGGAGATGAAGCAGCAGGAACAGGACAAATTGTTTCTGTTTTAAATGCTGGAATTACTGACCAATCATATCAATCAGTTCCAACTTCAACTGGTGATATTTTCAGAGCAAGATTAGAAGGTAATTGGTCAGCAAAGGTTGCTGGTGAAGGTCTTCCAGCAACACCAGAAGGCACTGGATACACAGAAGAACAAGGTCGTGATGTTTTTCATAGAAATATGTTGTGCGGCAATCCTTATGAATATAGAGGGGTTTATGCTTGGTTAGTTGGAAGAATAACAAGTCGTTCATCAAATGAAATTTCTCTTGCTGACAATATGAAAACAACTGGTTTATTTACTGGATATACTAATTTTAGGTCACAAGGTGCTGGATTAACTGATGTTGGTCAATATGGATTAAATACAGTTCTTCAAGACCAACTTGATCACGAAACAGCAACATTTACGGCAGATGCTCCATATCAATATAATGATAATTCACCACCAGTGCCAGACAACCCGCTTATTCCACGATACAAAGGATTTAAATCATTGACAGAAATGGATTTTATGAAATGCGATGCCAACACTTTGATTGTCACAAATAATGTTTATAATCTACAAAATATGAGTTATTTTGAGGTTGCTTGGTTAGAAAATGAAGTTCCAGTTAATCATAGTGATATAAATTTAAATGCCAATCCACTCACCCAAAATTTAACTAAGCAATTTTATCAACAATTATATTATGGCAGAGCAGATGACCAGAAGAGCTGCGGAGCTTGTGGTACTAAAATCAATCTTACAAATACAGTTGAATATTTAAATGCTTCAACAACATTAAAATCTTATCAAATTATTGAAAGAGAAGCAACAGAACCTATTGCGGCAAAAAAAGCATTGATTAGAGAAAGGGGATTGAGTGCTTGGAATGATAGAAACTATATAAATTGCTGGTCAAGATATGACCCCTTTTTTGACCAGACAAAGGCAGGAAAAGTTAATTTTGTTTTTCCAACTGCTTCAAAATTTACTTTAACAGATAGTATTGGAAATTATTATTCACAATATAATTCAAAACTGACTGGTTTGGCAATTGTTCCAGTATTTTTTAAACAAACAGAATTGGTTGAAAATGGTGGTACAATTCCAAATTCATTGAAAGATATTCCATTTTGTGCTTTTGTTGCTTATGAAGGAATTTTGAGTTCTTCACAAAAACCAGCACCTATGGCAGGAGAATTCTTTGGAAGGTCGCCATCATTCTCTGACAATTTACTTGCAAAAGTTGTTACAACACAAAAAGTATTACAAGCAGCAGAAACAATTCCACCAGCACAAGCTGCTGCTATTACATATCCAGTTGGCGATGTTGAAATCAATACGAGAACATATCAATATATGCCATATTGTATGATTGGTGCAGACAATCCAACTATTCAATTTGATGATACTTATGGACGATTTACAATTTCATCACTTCACACAGCAGTGAGAACTGGAAATGGAGTTTTTCAAAATCCATTAAAAGATGCTAATGCACAAGCAGCTCAAGATAGTATGTGTGCTTGGTCTCGTGAAAGTGCTATTTCTGGAACTTCTGGATTTGATGGTTTAAAAATAGATTATACTGGAATTATCCAATCAGCAGTAAATAATCCAGTAATATCTTCACAATCTGGATTGGCAATTCAAGATATATTTTTATACACAAAACTTGGAAGACAATCTGATGGTTTAGATCCTAGAACACCAATTATTTATGATGGAACTCTTTTTGACAAATTAGGTTTCCAATTAGAACAACTTCTTCCATATGTTGGACAAAGACAATCAGATTTTAATCGTGGAACTTTTGGTCAATATCTAGGTAAAAATGAAACATTTGTTAATAAATATAACACAATGGTTGCACCTGTCACAACAAATGCTTATATATCAGCAGCAGACCAACTTTCAATGGTTAAAAATGCTACTGGACAACAAATGTCTAATTTAGGAGCATCAGCATTCAACCAATCTGTTTTTATAGATGCCGTTTCTGATGATCTAATTGCTGTCAATCTTCCTTCTAAACTTGATTATTCTTATTTAATAGTTTATTCAAATATTGTTCCAAATACTCAATTTTATGGTGGGGCAAATGGACAACAGAAAATTCCAGCAATGGCATATGTTTCCAGAAATTATTCAACTGGTGATTTCTTTTTTGGACAAGAAACTTCTTGGAGTTATATTGTTGATAAAGAATTTATATTAACAGAATTTGATGTCAATATCACTTTACCAAATGGACTTCCAGCACCAATTGAAGATAATTCAAGTATTATTTACAAAATAACAAAACCAAAAGCACTTCCTCCGCCACTTTCCGCATTCCAACCTCCAAAGAAAAAATAATATAATGTTAATAACTGGACACATTTGGCATTCTAATCATTAAGAATAATTGCCAAATCTGTCCAGTATAAAAATTTATTAAAAAATATATAATTATTTAATAAATGAAAAAATGTAAAAAATGTAAATTAATAACTGCTTATTTTTTTGGTGATATATGTCAATTTTGTATTTTAAAATTTAGTATAAGCATCTTTTCTCGTTTCAAAATTTAATGTTGATAATCCTTTTTTTTTAGGTTTAGTATTTTTAACTTTCTTTTTATCATTCCATCCAACAAAAACATCTTTTGGTTTAACAGAAGGTTTTGTTTTCTTTTCAACTTCCTTTTTTATTTTTTTATCCATTTCAACTAAATTGTGACCATTTTCATAATCAGTATTATCATATTGAGATATTTGATATTCCATTATTATAATAAGATGAGATTTTAAATTAAATACATTTAAATTAATTATTAAAAAAATAATATATCTATTAATAATAAAGATGAGTTTAGTCACATTATCAAGTAAAAGAAACACTGAGGTTCAGAGAGACACCGATCCAGCTATAATCAAAAATCATTTCAAGGATGGTTTAGTTTTACGAGAAGGAACTGAAGTTGGTTTGGTTTCTTTAACAATTAATAAATTAGATTTGTTTGAAATAATTGCTGGACAAAATGATGTTTTTGTTTGGAGAATTGGAAACAGACAATCTTTTGAACAACATACTGTAACAATTGCTGAAGGAAATTATAACGGTTCATCATTAGCAACTGAATTGGCTGCAAAAGCAAATGCTTCAACACTTTTAGGAAATTTTAAAGGTCAATGGACTTGTACTTTTGACCAGACAGGACAAGGTGGTGATGGAGCATTTTCAATGAATTATGGTCAGAATGAAACGCCTGCAGCACCTAACGATCAAACATATTCACTTTATGATGGTGGAGCACCAAATTTCACAAACAATGGAACATCAATTGTTCAAGTAAGAGGAGCAGTTGGAAATCCAGCAGTTGATGATTTTTCCACTGCTGACAATCCTTTAATCATTACAGGAAATAAAGGCATTTTTCCAAATGATGGAGATTTTGAATGTATTATTAGACCACAAGAAGGTTATACACAACTTGACCAAAGTGAAGCATTAAGGGCATCTGGTGGTTTTGTTGATGAAACAGTTTATTCTCTTGGAGTTCCTACTAATAGATTAGGAACTTTCAATGTTGCTGTAGGAACACCAGCAACCAATGGTTGGCAATTAGAATTTATATATGACAATGGTGATGACCCTACATTTTGGGTTTATTTAGGAGATGGAGAATGGGGTGTTGATGATGGAGGTGGTGGTGCTTTGACAGCAACAAGAGAAAATTGTGATGATTTTTATTTCTATAATCCAACAAGAGGAGTTTGGGCAGATGCATTGAATGGAGGACGAGGAGCAGAAGTCGCAAATAATGGTTCTTTTTATATTCTTCAAGGTGGAGTTCCTTTCAGTGTTCCACCGGGAAATGTTGGAATGGGAAAAACAATTTCTGGATATGTTAGAAATTATTTATATAAAGGCAGAACTAATTATCCAGCAGATGTGAATGCTGATATATTGAAAACATCTCCAGATGGTTTTGACATTACAGTTACTTGTGAAGATACAGGAGCAGAAGATGGTGTTTTATTTTCACTTGGAAAAATGGTTCAAAATGCTGGAATAGAATTTCCAAATCCAAATTGGCGACAACCTTCAGCATTGGTTGCTGATTTTCAAGATTTAAATCCATTAACTGATTTCACTAGTCTTCCAGCAATTTCTGGTGTTACTCCTTCAAATTGGGCAGCTTATAATTATCCAGATGATCATATAAAAATAAGAGTTGCAATTTCAAAAGTTCTTAATATTCAAATATATCTATCACACGATACAGCAGGAGATAATGTTTTTATTGAAGAGCAATTTGTGAGAAGAACTGGTGACAGTAATGGATTTAATACAACTATAAAAGAGAAATTCTTTCCATTAAGACCAGTAATAGCAATTGGTCGTGGTAATCAATACTTTTCTTCAAGGTATATATTACAAGGTAAATTTGACACAACTGAAATTGTCAATCCAAATTTCCAAGTTGCTTCTTCGGCAATTACACTTCACAAAGGAGATCCTGTTGATTTAGCAGATGAAAGTGAAACCGTGATTACTTCACCAGCAACAGCAGTTCCAGCAAATGCTATGACTGTCAGTGCTTTGTACAAATTCGGTGAAATATTTGCTTCAGATGAAACTGGATCTCCCCCAGAAGGCGGTTTGAATGTTAATGATTTAACTCCATCTGGTTCAATAAATCCTGTATTAGGATTTAATAGATTATACAATTTTACATCTGGTCAAACAACAAATGGTGTTACATCAACAAGTAATCCAATAACAAATATTGCTGAACCAACATTGTCACTTGAACTTCCAGATTTTAACATAAAAGGTGCTAATGGTAATACTGGTGACAGTATGAGGGTAATTGCTGTTGTACCAAAAGAAGAACTTAATACAAATGAAAAAACTGGAACTCTTCACTATTATCCAACCTTTCCAATTATGATTGATTTAAATCTTCCACAAGAACAAATATTTTATGATTTAAATGCAATTTTAAGATTGCCTGATGGAAGAGTTGCAAATGATTTGATTAATCCAACAGAAATTACTTTATTGTTTAAGGAAGGAGAAGAAAGCAAACAAAGAAGAATGATGAAAGAACAAGCTCAAATGATTTCATCAGTTATGAGCAATAGGCAATCCGCAATGATTGGTGGAATTGGAAATGGAAATCCTTTAATCTAAAAAATAATATTTCTAATTAACATTTTATCTGGACACATTTGGCAATTATTCTTAGAGATTAGATTGCCAAATGTGTCCGCTTTTAAATACTACTAAACAATTTATAAATAATATGTTTAAAATCATTTAAAAAGAATATCTCATTATATTATATAATGCTAATTACAGAAAAAGATAAAATGAATTCATTTAAATTTGGAACATTAAAAACTATTAATGGACAACAAGTTTATGTTCCATTTAAAAAAGGAAAAGAAAAAATCTTTAATAATAATAAGAGTATGATTGAAACATTCTTAAAATTCCAATTAATTAAGGATAGTAAATGTCCATCTAATGAATGGAGCATTTCAGAAAATACTTCAAGAAAGAAAGCTTGGTCAAAGGAGAAAAAAGCAACATCATTTGGAGGAATTGGAATTCCTTGTGGAAAGGTCAATGGTTGTTTCGTGGTTGATTTAGACGATTACAAATGGACTGATGATCATCCATTTATTCAAAAATTTGGTAAAGGAGATTATCACAAAAAATTTGATACTTATGTTCAGCAATCTGGAGGTGGTGGTTGGCATTTGTTTTTTAAATATGATGAAGAATTCTTCAATAAATGTCACAAAAAAATGGGTATTGACATTCTTTCAGACCGTAATCAAGAAGGAGATTATAAAGGAAAATATATTGTTGGTGCTGGTACAACTATCAGATTTAATGAAAAGGATAAAATAAAATATAATAATACAACAAAAAATTATGGAACTTATAAAATATTAAATGACAAGCCATTGTCAGAATGTCCAGAGGATTTGAAACAATGGTTAAGAGAAAATATTTATATTGACAAAGATGTTGTCAGAACTAAAAAAGAAAAAAATCAAAAAGAAGTTGCAATTTCAAATACTCCAGAATATTTTAAATATAATCTATCAGAAGAAAAAGTTTCAATGATTTGTGAAGCATTATATAAAAAACAACCAAAATATTTCACTGAATATCGTTCAGGTGAAGATTGGTCTTGGTTGGTTTTTACCACTGCAATGAAATCTATTGGACACTATAAAGTTTGGGATATTTATTCAAAGAAATATGCTAATGGAAATTATAACAAAGAAGAAAATAACAAGATTTGGAATGGTATTTCAAAATATAATGAATATAATTGTTTTAATAAAATTCTTCTTGAGATAGATGAAAGAACACTTTTAGACTATGTAAAATATAAACCAGTCTTTGAAGATAATATTGAATATCAAAAAGAAGGGGAATGGAATAAACTCGGAAAACACATTCAACTTCCAAATGTTGATGTTCAAATCAAATCTGGAACTGGTACTGGTAAAACAACAATTGTTAAAGAATATCTTAAAAATAAAAAAAGAAATTTTATTTCAGTTGTTTCAAGAAGATCTTTAGCCTATGAACAATACAAAACATTTATTGAAGCAGGAATTGATTGTGTGTGGTATGAAAATTTTGAAGGTGGAAAAATTCCAGAAAATAAAAATGTTGTAATTCAGATTGACAGTATAATGAAAATATATTCTTATTTGGAAAATATTGACAAATATACAATATTTCTTGATGAATATTCATCTTTAATTGAACATCTAATCACATCACCAACTTTGGCAAAAACTCGTTCGGTTGTTTTCAAAGTCTTTAAGAAACTTCTTAATAAGTCAAACCAAGTGATTTCAGTTGATGCTGATTTAACAAAACACACATTAAAATTTCTTTCATTATGCGGTCGTCCAATAAATGTTTGGAATAATACATTTCAACACAACAAAGGTGTTCCAAGCAAAGAGTGGTTTAATATTGAACAGATGGTTGAAGATATGAAGAAAAAAAACAAATTTATGCTTTGTATGGATAGTAAAACATCAGCACTTGCACTAGCTGAAAAACATTTTCATTGTGAAGCATTAGAACACATTGATGATCAAACTGTTGTCATAAATGGAAAAGAAGTAAATAAATATGAGATGACCGTTTTCAAAGATAGTAAGGGTTTAATTTTAGTTGTATCAGCAGAAAATGATTTTGTACCAAATCTTGATGAATGGGATCGTGTGATTTTTTCACCAAAAATTGTTTATGGTTTGGACAGTATAATGGAAAGAGAAGTTTATTGTATTTATAAAGAACATACTATTTCACCAAAAGCAATGATACAACAAATTGCTAGATGCAGAAATATCATTCAATTAAATTATATGTTCTGTAAAAAGAAATTTGTTAATCCAGCATTTATTGATATTCCAGAAGTTATTAATTCTAATAATCAAAGATTAGAATTTGTTGATTGGATTGAAGTTTGTGATGAAGAAGATGTTAAATTTTACAAACGAATATTGGCAACTATTCAATATAATGAAGATTGTTATAAAACAAATAAGTTTGTTCATTTCAAGAATATGTTAAAAGAAAAAGGTTTTGTAAAAAAAGCAGATGCAGTTTTTCAAACATCTATTTCAGATTTAAGAAAGATGGAAGAAGAACACAGGAAGAAACAGATTGATCAATTTGATAATGCAAAACCAGCTCATCTTGAAAGAAATAATATTCTTAAAATTCCAGAGGATCAAATGAAAACATATTGTCAATTGTTTTTAAATGATACGGCATTTCAACAATATTCAAACATCAGGAAATATTTAATAAACTCTGAAGAAGATATTAATTCAAAACTAGTTGAACAAGAAGATTTCAATGTCAATAAAGTAAAAACATCAAATTATCAAATAGTTCTTATTCAAAAGTTTCTTAAATTTGTTGAAGCCAAAGACAAATTCAATATTCAATCACAAAAGAAATTAACTAAAGAAGAAGGCAACAAATGGTTTGGATTTTTAGAAACAGCTTTCAGATTTAGATTTAAAAAAGATAAACCAGATATGACAACATTTGTTGGAGTTGATACTGTAATATTAAAATCTCTAAAACAATTATTTGGTGGAAACTTTAAATTAAAACAGGAACTCACAGAAGCACAGATAAAAAGCGGAAATACACAAATGACATTTTCAAAAACCAATCTTACATCAACCACAAGAAAAACAATTGATGGAGTAAAGATTTCAATTAGTACATTAAATAAGACTTTCTTTGAAAAGGTTTCAGAAGTAATTACTTTTTCACACGGCGTACAATTCAACTATAAAGATTTTCTTTCATTGGAAATTCCAGACATTGGTTTTGTTGATGATGAATAATTTTCATTTATTTTCCGTTTTATTCATTATATCAATATTATGTCAATACTGATATACTGCATTATTCATTGGTTTTATGCTTGTTTTATTATTTATATTAGTTTTATTCTCATTTAAAGAATAAAAAATATTTTTTATTCTTTAAATAGGCATAAAACCATATAGAGATATAAAACCAGCATAAAACCATATATACCCCCCTATTAGTAAATAGTCAAAATATCAATATATTATCTTTTTGATTTAAAATATTATCTTCTATAATTATAATAATGGAAAATTATCAAAAACTTTTCAATGAGCTTCCTCTGGAACTAGTAAATAAAATATTATTTGAATTCAAAGGAATGAAACATCCTGTCGCAAATTTAATTGAAGAATATTGGATTGACCTTGATAGTCAATATTCTATTTATCTAAATATTAAATTAATCAAAGAAAGAAAATATATTGAGAATGATGATGATATTTTCACAATTATAATGAAAGAAACTTATAAAGAGAGTTGGCAAGATTATCCCAGAATGTTTTTTCCTGTTGAATATGATTTTATTGAAACAATTATTTATGAATATTATGACGAAGAATAGTATTTAAAAAATATCTTATCTTATATTAGTACTATGAAAAGAAGAACAAAGGTTTTTACTACTCAAGAAGAATTGGATGAGCACGAAGCCAAAAAAGAATATCATAGACAATACTATCAAAGAAAGAAAAAAGAAAGTATTCATCAAACAATTTTAAAAAGAGGCAGAAAAGCAAAACCAAGACCACCAGCTTTAAAAATAATAAAACTTGAAACTCCAATTGTTATGAGTTTTGATTAACTTAATATTAATATTATTTTTATTTAAAATCTAATATTATATTAATATAATAATGATTTATTTAATTCCAAAATGTTTTAATAAAAAAAAAGATTTTATTGAAAAATGTTTCAAATATTTAAATTCAATTAATGAACTAAATATTGAATTTAATCCAAAAAAATCTATTTATCCAAGATTAAAAAAAAGTAAAAAAAGAGGAAAGAATGCAGTTATTGAAATTCTTAATATAATTCAACCAAGTTATTTTTCAGATGAGCATCGCTTAATGAATGAATTAATAAATGTTTTAAAATGGAGTTTAAGGAAAATTGAAATAAATGGAATTCAAGTTTTGGCAGTAACAACTTCAAATGCTGATCTATTAAGTGAAAAGTATTTTCCATTAAATGAATGGTCACATATATCAGAAACTGAAACTGATTTATTAAATAATAAAATAAATACAATTAGTCAGGTTATATTTGGAAGTGTTTGTTTGGAGGAGGAGAAGGTTGAAACAGTAAAAATTATTACTTCACATCTTGACAATTATGTTATTAGTACAGAAGAAAAACTTGAAATTATAAAATATATTTTGAACAATTAAAATCTAATTTATTATTATACAATAATGTCAATTGAAACTATTAATAAAAAAATTCCTTCTAATAATGGAAAAGCAGAGATCATTCTAGCAAATCATTCTTCTGTATGGGCAGATAGTGTTCCAGCACCAATTATTGATGCCAATCAAAGAGACGGTTGGTATTATACAAATACATCAGCAACAAATAAAGCAAATATATATTTTTTTGATGGAACACAAGAAAACCTTTTATTAAGAGATATAAATTCAATTTGGGCAAGAATAGCAATTGATAGTTACACACACTACAATGTTCTTCCATTCTTTATTGTTTATACAAAACCAACTGGAGTTGGAGATGCTGGTACATTCTATCATTCCAGATTGACTTACACAATGGATGCTAATGTTGATATTGGCATCGGTGAAGAAGTAATTATTCACACACATTTCACACCAAACCTTTCTTATGATAATAGAAACATTGTTGTTGCAAATTTAACAACATCTGGTGATGGTCTAGGAAGTGAAGAAGTTCTTTATATTACAATTCACACTGACAGTGGAGCAAATGCAGGTGCTGTTAAAATGCTTTTTCAAAATCTTGGATTTAGTTCCAAACAAGGACACACAAGAAATCTTCATTTGAAAGGATTTCAAGAAGCTCAATATCCAACTGATCCTACAACTGGAATATTATTCACAACTGAAAGTAACAGAAAAATTGAAGTAAATGAAAGTATAACTTTAATTAATGGACAATATACTTTTTCAACTTCAGTACAAAATATTCATCCTTCAAAAGGTGATGTAACGATATTTGGAAATTCTAACACACAGAACACAGACATTGAAGTTCAATATTCTTCAGATGATACAACTTGGTATTTTGCCAGTAATCATTATGTAAATTTTCACGGTGGTTCAAATGGAGATTTTGCTATGGATTTCAAAACATCTGCCAAATATATCAGGGTTACTCAATTTAATAATCACGGTTCTAATCGTCAATTAAATATTAATATTGTTGTAAATTAAAATCTCTTATATATAATAATGAACTTAACGGAATTAAGAAAATTAACATCTAAGTTAAACAAAGACGATAAAATAAAAGGTGTCTGGAAAATGAAGAAACCACAATTAACTTCTGAATTATTAAAAGTAAAATATGCAATTGACGAAGAAAAGAAAAGACTAGTTCCAACTGTCGCAATGAAAAGAAAGAAAATCATCAAATTATAATATAATGTTTATAACAGGACACATTTGGCAATTATCTTTAATAATAATAAAGCCAAATGTGTCCAGATAAAATGATGATTACGAATAATTATTTAGTTTTATTTTAGTTTTTTTATTTAAGATTAAAATATATACTTATATTAATATAATGACTTTTATTGAAACTATTAAAAAAGAAATCAATGAGAAAAGAAAATTAAGAC
>Ga0265309_10000176_pt1 | contig 23464 bp, 29 predicted proteins | sample Helome_FD_192492 | JGI IMG/M metagenome (GOLD analysis project Ga0265309, IMG submission 192492) | Marine sediment microbial communities from subtidal zone of North Sea - Hel_20160524 (Illumina Assembly) | ecosystem: Environmental > Aquatic > Marine > Subtidal zone > Sediment ...
GTTCGAATTAAGAGATGCAGATGAAGGCACGGTATCGGCCTGGGAAGGACATTTCTGGGCGGGGAAGGATCTCAACAAACTGTGGATAAAAACCGAGGGTGAGCGGCTGGATGGCGACACTGAAAAGGCAGAAGTTCAACTGCTGTATAGCCGGGCCATCGATCCAAACTGGGATCTACAGGTGGGTTGGCGTCACGACGCCGAACCCAGTCCAGAGCGTGACTGGTTTGCGATCGGATTCTACGGTGTAGCACCCTACTTTTTTGAGGTCGATAGCGCGCTCTTCGTCAAGGAAGGCGATGAGGTCAATCTGCGCATCGAAGTCGAGTATGAGTTTATGCTCACACAGAAGTGGGTGCTGGCTCCCGAGGTCGAAATTAACTGGTTCAGCGACGACGACGAGGATGTGGGCGTCGGTTCCGGTCTTGCCAGGCTCGAAGCAGGTATCCGCCTGCGATATGAAATCACCCGACAAATCGCACCCTATATTGGTATTAATTATGAGCAACTACTTGGTGACACGAAGGACCTTGCTGATGAGGAAGGCGAAGAAACCAGCGATGTATCGGCAGTAGCAGGGCTACGCTTCTGGTTTTAGTTTTAGTCTATCGACTAATTTATTTTACTGTAATAAAAAAGGAAACGAAGCATATGAAAATCGTAACAACAATAGTTTTGGCATTATTTTCTTCGACACTGATGGCTAGTGGTACGCACAGTCATAGCCATATGAAATACAGTGTTGGCAATCCCGGCGAGGGTACTCCCGATCGCAGAATTTCGGTATCGATGCAGGATACGATGCGGTTCATCTTTGAACCCGATCTGGGTGAACTCAAGGATGGTGAAACCATTGAATTCACTGTCAGAAACGACGGCCAGGTTCAACACGAGTTTTCCATCGGAAATTCTGAAGACCAGGTCAAGCATGCCATCATGATGAAAAAAATGCCGGATATGAAACACAACGATCCAAATACGGTTTCGCTAGCACCGGGAGAATCAGCCAAGCTTTCCTGGACATTCATGGGCAAGGACACAGTCGTCTTCGCCTGCAATATTCCCGGTCATTTTGAAGCCGGAATGAAACACGTTATGGCAATAGGCCACTAACCATGCAAGAGGGGCGCCTGGCTTGATATCTATCTTGTCGGGCGCCTCAACTAATCCTTGGGAAGAGTAAATCCCGGTGATTACCTTCTTTGCCTGGAACGGTAGCCGTACCGCCAGACTACTTTATTTTTTAGATACTTAAGTGATACTTTGAGCCTCGATCCAGATGATACATTTCGACTCACATAGATTGTTCGACGAAGCCACTGTGGAGATGTTTGAGAATGAGCATCTCTGGATTCATGTCGTTGCTCATGTCGTTATGGTTGTAATGCCGGTGATTCTGCTGGCAATATCTATCCGGTGGCTGTATTTCAAGCTCGCCTGGCTAAGTAGCCATGTATCAGTAAAGGCTCCCTTTACCAATGGCAACAACACCTACTCCCTGCCATCGGGTTTGTTTGGGTTTATTTTCAGGTATTCGGGGAATGCTCAGCTAGGTCTTGCCTTCCTCGCTCTGTCTATACTTCCCCTGACTTACCTGTTACTGGAGTTACCCAAACGAATTGTCAACAGCGCAATCTCGTCTGATACGACCAGCATTTTTAACTGGGATTTGACCGCGCAGCTCGACAAGGTCGATTACCTGCTCATACTGTGCGCCTTTTACCTCCTTGCCCTGATGACGAGTTCGGTACTGAAGTATGTACTTAACAATAAAATGGGCATAACTGCCGAGCGCCTGTTACGACGAATCCGGCTAGTCGCGATCAGAAGGCAAAACATATTTTCGAAAGAGGACTCATCCCGGATACCGGTAATCACCCAGGAAGTCGAACCAATCTGCAGTTTTTCCGGTGACGCCATCATCGTGCCGCTGTTGCACGGCGGTACCCTCGCGACCATCATAATTTTCATGATGATGCAAAACGTTGTTCTCGGCGCGGCTGCGATTTCGCTTTTACCAGTGCAAATTATCGTCATCCCCCGGCTTCAGCGAAAAGTTAATCGATTGATCCGTAAACGGGTCAGCGTAATACGTGAAATTTCGAACAGACTTCAGGAAAACAATAGCCTCCAGGAACGGGCTTACATTAGGAATAACATAAGGGAATTGCATTCAATTCGAGTCAGAATGTTCAGAATCAAGTTTCTAATGAAGGCTCTGAATAATTTTATTATGAACCTCACCCCATTTTTCTTTTACACGATCGGCGGTTATCTTGTACTGGAGAGTCACCTGTCGCTGGGTGCCCTGGTGGCTTCACTTGCCTCTTACAAGGATCTGGCGCCGGCGATCAGGGAGCTATTCAAATATTACCAGGGCCATCAGGATGCAAAATTAAGATATGCCGAGGTTAGAAATTATTTACTTGAAACAGGATAACGCAATCTTACTCCTGGCTAACACGACAACCTGGTTAGCAACCAGTCGGAACGAGCGACATTAACAGGCGAAAATTTATCGTAATCTACGGGGAATATACGGTGCAACCACCTAACTCGCCAAACACGAGCGTAAGGAGACATACATGATTAGAAATCTGTTTATCTTATTCACCGTGCTGTTGATCACAGCCTGTAACGGGCGCGACGAACATGGTTCGCCGAACAGCGGTTCCAGCCCCTCGGAATTCGTATCCAACGGCGAACGAATCTATTTCACCGGCAGCAGCGCCTCGGGCAGCCCCATAAATGCAGTTGGCGGCAACGGCCACATGAACATGCACATGCGGGTACACGGTACTGGTTGCGTTAGCTGTCATGGTGCCGAGCGGGAAGGCAGAAGGCTTTGGCCGCAATTCTGGATCAAGGCCCCTGCCCTGACCGCAGAGGCACTTTTCGCGGCCGACGAGCACGACGGTGACTCCGACGGCCACGGCGACCACGAAAGCTACGATCGTCAATCTTTGCGCCGCGCCATCACCCAGGGTATCGACCCGGCCGGCGAGCGACTCGACTCCGCCATGCCAAGATGGACCATGAGTCCTTCCGATCTCAATGACCTCATCGCTTATTTCAAGCAAACGCATAGTCACGATTAAAGACGCTGAATTACTGCCGGAATGTACGTTTCAAGTATTCATCTTATTTACCAAAAGACCCTCGAAACAGCTCGGACAGTATTAATTCAGGAACGAGCCTCCTGCCTGCCAAAATTCTTTTTCACGATGTCGGGACTTCATAGACCAGAATGGAATTTTCGCGACCACGGATAGGAATCTCACCAACTTCCCTGAAGGTAAAACTGTCTCCTGCCAGCTGCGCCGTACGTTGCGCAATCAAGATGTGTGAACCATATTCTTTGTTCAGCTGTTCAAGACGTGCCGCAAGGTTGACCGCGTCTCCATGGACCGTATAGCCAAGATGGTCGCCATCACCCACGGTGCCGCCCACAACAAGTCCCGTATTGATGCCTATACGTGTGTTCAAAGCAATATCGTCGACGAAGCGCCTGGTCTGTGTTATGCGCTGAACCCCCAACGCCGCACGCACGGCGCTAGCGGCATGATGCGGGTCTTCCACGGGGAGATTAAAGCTCACCAGCATAGCATCGCCCTGAAACTGAGTGATAACGCCTCCCGCATCGCGAATAGGCTCGGCAACAACTGCAAAGTATTCATTCAGCATTGCAATCACTTTCTCTGGCGACAGCTTTTCGCAAATTGCAGTGAAGCCCTCGATATCCGTGAACAAAATGGTAGCCTCGCGAAGCTGGGGGCGGACGATGCCCCGGTCCTCGAGGACAGTGGCGGCGATACTTTCGGGCACGAACTTGCCAAAGGTTTCGCGGATAAACCCTTGATCTTCCAGCTCTTCCGCCATTGAGTTGAAACCAAGGCTGAGGTTGCCGATCTCATCATCCGAGATTACGGCTGTCCTGGTTTGCATATCTCCCGCACTAAGCCGGTTCATTGACGAAAGGAGAGTCGTAACCGGGCGCGTCAGACTTCGGGATATGAAAAAAATTGCTATGCCCATCAGTAACGCCGCGCCGAGGATGTCAATCTGGATAAGCTGTGCAATTTCCAGATCCTGGAGATGAGGAAAATCATCGAAAAAATACAATCGATAAAATAGCAATGATAACGGCACTACGGAGACGGCAAAAAAAGCGATTATCAACTTGTACAGCACGCGACCGGCGCCCGGTTCGATCACCACGCGCTGCCGGGAAAATATCTCCTCCCTGAACCGCGCCGTGTAGTCACCAATGAGAAAGTAGACGAACAGCCCCATAAAGACCCCAAATATGGCGATAAGAACGGCAGGGTAGATGAGCAACTCGAACAGATTGGGCGCATCACGTACGTACCAGACATGGTGGAAGAAGAACTGCAGACACATGTAAGTAAATACCAGGATGACAGCCCATACTGCGGAAACAATTGGTAACTTGAGCAGGCGGGACCGCGCAACCTTAATATCGACCCGGCCACCGAGATATCGGGCGATCGGAGCGAAAAACATCCGCGCTCCGATGAGATTCAGTCCAACGAGGATGAATGCCGCACCCAGGACAAGATCCCCCAGGTGGTGTAGGTGGCCGGAGATCGAGATCGATATGGTCGCTAGCGTCAGGACAACCAAGGCCAGACTCAGCATCGAGAGATAGTATCGCCGACCCAAATTTATTTCGGACTGCGGAGGCTCACTCGATGAAATTATATCCATAACCAGTACTAAAGAATCCGATCTGCAAGTGGGTTAACGTAGGCATGGGAAGAGTAAATGCCCTCTTTATCCAGGTCCAGCCGTAGTTTACTGCAAATGGCCCGCACAGTAGCCGTTCGATAGTCCTGAACAGGGCTTGAATTCGGCTCATATCACCAAAAATCCACACACTATTTCTCCACAGGCCCCATCATTTATTTGAAGCAATTGCACAATCACGATTAAACACGTCGATTATTGCAGATTGATTCGTTTCAATTGTGCTTCTGGCTTGCTAAAGCGCCTTCAAAGCACCTCGAACTGGAAACGAACGGGAAATGAGTTTTCTGCCTGGATAAACATATCCATCCTGGAGTTGATCCAGGTCAACTAAACCATCCATGCCAAGAATTTTGGCCTCGGCACACTGTCCAATGATGCAGTTGAAAAGCACAGGTATAGAAATATGAAAGGTCAGGTTCGTTCGTTCTGGGGAGCACCAACCGGAATCGCAACAATCGGTTTAATTGGCATCGTCGGCTATTTCGTCATTACCGAGCATCGCCAGCACGTATTCGATGCCGTGCCGTTTCTACTTCTGGGCGTCTGTGTGCTCATGCATGTCTTCATGCACGGTGGGCACAGGCACGGCGTTCACGGTAAAAAGGAAGATAGCGAGCCGTTCTCAGATGACTATCAACGCGGCCTCAGGGACGGGATTGAACAGGCCCGCTCGACGAACACCGGCGAGAACCATGATGCCAATTAATTCCGCCCATGACTTGCTGACCATGGCATTCGTTGGCCTGGCCATGGTTGTTCTTTTTGGGATTCATCGTTACCCGGTGCAAAAACGGCCGCAGCTGGTGCGGCCAGGATACGTCTCCGGCACTCGTAATCACCTGCTTGCTCGAGACGTACAGATTCGCGTTAACAGTATATTTTTCGATCCGGCTGGTTTAACTAGTTTTACTCCTGCCTGGATTGCAAAGTTTTTTTCAAACCACCGTTCAAACCTCTAAGGAGATCAATATGAACACTATCGCTAAAACACTCTTATTATCCGCGGCTCTCACATTACCAATCCTGTCCGGCAATGCTTACAGCCATCAACAGGGCAACAAGGGCAGCGGCATGATGATGGACCCGCAAATGACGGAGCAGCAAATGATGAAGATGCGCGAGCAGATGCAGGAAAATCACGCCTTGATGGAAAAAATCATGGCTGAGGAAAATGCCACGCAACGCAACAAGATGATTCAGAAGCACAAGCAATCGATGCAAGGTCAAATGCAGGGAATGAACAAGATGATGGACGATGAAGTCATGAGCGGCACGCCATCTGCAGATATGGACAAGCGTATGGAGATGATGAGTATGCGCATGAACATGATGCAGATGATGATGGATCAAATGATGGAACATCAGCTCCAGGCCGAATGACCTGTCCACTTCCCTCGGGCCAGTCAACCCCGGAATAAAAGGCCGGGGACGACAATCATCCGGGAGACTATCCGCTGTCCGGCTAGCCTCCCGTTACCGCCAATGGGACTGTTTCGATCAATCGGTGTACAGGGCCAGGCACAAATTGGCATGCTAACCGTCGTCGATAACGGCATCGACACCCACCAGAAACCGATGGTGTACATGCGCAGGGATTGCGAAGTCTATATGGCGGAGAGATTTACCGCGAGCACACGGCTCGGGCTGGAATTTCAAGATCAGGCGTTGATCGCGATCCTGAACGTGGTCGACCATGCCGTACTGCCGCAGCCAATAGCCTATGGGTGCCACTATAATCGAGAGCCATTAGGTATGCTGCGCCGGGAATGCAGACTGTTGACTAATTGATTACCGGCGGCATTGGGCAATCGAGAACATCCGCAAAGGCGCGCAATAGTTCGACTTGTACGGTAGACATTTTCTGATCATGAGCTGCGCTGGTGGCACAGGCCAGGAGTAGCTGTGGTTTGTCCAGGGGTTTCAGATTAGCCAGCTTTAGCAGTGACCGATCCAGATCTGAAAGCTTGATTTCATTTTTTACTACCAGTTGAAGATCGCTGATTCCCAGCGTTTTAACAGCGGCAGCGAAGGCCGCTTCAATTTCGTTTTGATCCTGATCACTGGCATAGGCCATGACCGAGAGTAGCAACTCAATTTCCGGTTTCAGCTGGGCAGCAGTAAAAGAGCGCCTTTGCGCGTGTTTCAGCTTAAAAAACTGCCCGTCCAGATGGTTAGACAGAATTTTCTGTAACGTCCATTCCAGCAATTCGACCCTCGCATCCATTTCAATCAATGCGACCAGATTGTCTCTGAAAACCCGGTACTGATTGAGTGATAACTGTTTAAGTGCCGGGATTGCAATATCGATCAATAGTAGCCGATATTTGATATCCAGCTCCTTCATCTGCGCAATCAGTTTCTGCGTTAACAGATAGACATCCGGATCGGCAAAATCCTGTAAATGTTTCAATTGCCGGTCACGAACCGGCTGTCCTTTATCAAGCACCAGGGAATAAATAACTGCACGCGCGCCATAGGGTTCGCGGGCAGCCTCTTTAATGGGCTTGGGTAGTTCGGCTATCAGGTTGCGGGCATGAAGAATTGTTTCCTGTGCGGGGTTTCCGATTTGATCAATTGTGTTGGCGACATCGACCATCGCGGCACCGGTAACGACAGTGGCAACCTTTTGCGCAAGCTCGGCGCGCGTCATGGGTTCCTTATTGGCGGCCTTCTCCCCGTCACGGCGTGAGTCGGGTTTGTCCGAAGTATCAAATTTACCGTCCCAATGGGGATCTATACGCAGGATGCGTTTGGCCAGCGGCGGATGTGTGGCAGACAAGGCTTGCATGAATCCCGAAACACCCTGGGCAAAAAAGGCGTGGCTGACTTCAGGTGCACCAGGGTTTTCCACTTTTGAACCAGACTCGAGCCCGCCGATTCGCTTCAATGCGCCGGCTATGCCATCCGGATTTCGGGTAAATTGAACCGCCGAGGCATCCGCGAGATATTCCCGTTGCCGGCTCACGGCAGCCTTGATCAAACCACCGAAAAAAGTACCGGCATAGCCAATGACCATGAGCCCAATCGCCAGCGCCAGCATTGCGGCCGCACCTTTATCGTTACCCCGTCCGCGCCTCGAAAAGGAAGCGGAATACAGCAAATAGTAACCAAGTATACCAATAATCAGAATACCGTTTAACACGCCGATCAGGCGGATGTTAAGCCGCATGTCGCCATTAAAAATATGACTGAATTCATGCGCAATTACGCCTTGCAGCTGTTCGCGACTCAAATGGTCGATGGTCCCCTGGGTCACTCCAATGACGGCGTCACGAGGAGAGAAGCCGGCCGCAAAGGCATTAATGCCCGCTTCGTTTGCAAGCACGTAAACCGGCGGTGCCGGGGTGCCGGATGCGATGGAAATTTCCTCCACCACGTTCAGCAGTTTGCGTTGTTTCGGGTCATCTGTATTGCGCGGGATCAATTTGCCACCCAAGGACTCTGCAACGGCCTTACCACCGGCTGATAAGGCCAGCATCTTGTAGAGACTGCCCACCAGCACAACCGCACCGACAGCTGCACTGACAGTGGCAAATGTCTGCCAGTCAACTTGTCGGAGCAACGCCTCACCATTTTGCACTTGTTCAGTATTGATATAACCGAACACCACCATAACCAGAAGATTGGTCATGATTATCAAGGACACTACAGCCAGGGCAAACAGCGAAACCAGCTGGAAGGTGTGTTTACGGGCACGGTCCTGTGATTCGAAGAAGTTCATTATCAGTTATCTGATTACACGGCAATGTCTAGAAAGCAACTTTTGGTGCAGCCTGTATGGCGACGCTGTCTTCGAATTCCAGCAAGGTAGCGTCCTGTGCATGACCAAATCGATCGGCAAAGATAACCGGGGGAAATGTCTGCTTATAGGTATTGTAGGCCATCACCTCGTCGTTAAAGGCCTGCCGGGAGAATGAAACCTTATTTTCGGTAGAGACTAGTTCTTGGCTTAACTGCATCATATTCTGATTGGCCTTCAAATCCGGATAGGCTTCCATCACCATATTCATATTCATTAATGCCCCGGAGAGCTTGCCTTCGGCGCCGGTCAGGCCCTTTATTGCGTCGGCATTACCCGGATCGGCCGCCGCTGTCGACAGCATGTTTTGCGCAACGTTACGTGCCTCGACCACCGCTTGCAGGGTTTCCCGTTCATGCTTGATATAGCCCTTCGCGGTCTCGATAAGATTAGGTATCAGGTCGTATCGCCGTTTCAATTGCACTTCGATGTGGGCAAAGGCGTTTTCAAAACGATTCTTTAGCGATACCAGTTTGTTAAAAATCCCGACTACGTAGAATACGATCAGTGCAACTACAACAACTATGACTATTAATGTGATATCCATGTTTCTCGCCTTTGGCTTAATAAATTTAATCAAGTAGGGTTAATATCTAGCAACGTAAACAGCGGGTATCGTTGCGCTCGTTCAAACCCGGAGTACACACGCCAGCCCTGTAGCCTGGTAGCTGATGAGTATGCCGGGTTCGTCCTGTCCTTACTCTTGCGCATGCATAGTTCAGGTTTCAACCCTTACCCGGGCAGCAAAAAAATTATAGATCGGCACCCAGATAAGGGTGAAATACCAACCGTATCCCCAGGATTCAAAAAGCCCGAGGAAGAAGCTTTGCCAGCTCAACCATTCAAAGCCGGGCAGGAGTTTCAACCACAGTTGATACATGGCCATCTCGGGAAATAAGAGATCGAATACCACACACAGCGTAAATGAAATTGCGAGCAACAGGCTGCTCGCGTGACCGACAGCTACCAGGGAAATACCTTGCTTCATGACTTTGCCTCGTTTGCTTTCGACAGGTAACGTTCCGGTTCGTCATCGAATGCATCGAGACACTTTCGGGAGCAGAACCGATGCAATTCCCCCGCGTGCATCTTTCCATAGCCCTCGCTCGGCGGTACATCCTTACCGCACACCGGGTCGATATGCTTCGACGAGTTCTGAGCGTTCGCGCGCTGGCGACCATGCGCCATGTGCGCACCGCAACCAACCCGCATCATCAGGTAGAAGAGCCCGGCAAACATCAAGAATGAAAAGAAACCCTCCATATTTACCTGCCTCCGATCGAGGTATTTACCGGTCCCTGCGGATCGTCCCCCTGCTTCGCAGCGCGCGGCACAAAGGCCGGCACCTCACGCATATAGTCGCGGTACTCGTCGCCGAATTCTGCCAGTGCATCCCGCTCCTCGCGCAGGGCCAGACGCCAGTACATGAAAACCAGCAACGGAAACATGACGATGGTCACCAACGTTGGCCACTGGAAAAGAAAACCCAGCATGATCAGCACGAAGCCGACATACTGCGGGTGGCGAACACGCGCGTAGGCACCCGTTTTGGCCAGAGTTCCAGACCGCTGCGCCGCGTAGAGTACCGACCAGGCCTTGGCCAGCAGCCAGAATCCGACGAAAATCAGCACGGTGCTGATCAAATGAAACGGCCCGAAGTGAGGATTGCCCTGCCAGCCGAATAGCATTTCGGGCAGGTGTCCCGAATCGTGGGCAAACCAGTCCACGCCCGGAAACTTCGTCGTCAGCCATCCGGACAACAGGAAAATGGTTAGCGGAAACCCGTACATTTCTGTGAACAACGCGACCAGAAACGCCGAAAATGCACCGAATGATCGCCAATCGCGGGCCGTTTTAGGCTTGCTGAAGCTAAACGCAAAAATAATGAAGATCAACGAGTTTATGACCACCAGCGTCCACAGCCCGTAGGAAGGTATAGAATCAGACATTTGCGGTCACCGCTTCATTTTGTTTTCAGGATCATCGGCACCATGCCCGTGGCCGCCGTGCATGAAGCCGTGCATTAGCAGGCAGGCTCCGAGCAAAATCCAGACCAGGTAGGGCGCAATATGGGCTTCATGCTCGGACCATAAAAAGTACCCGGCGATGATAATAAATGAGATAAAGGCAAGCCGATTACGGTTACGCCACCAGGGTGTATTCGTCGATTTCATATTTGAGTTATCCAATTGCATTCACTTAAAGTTTTACGCGGTTGAGTCGCAGCGCGTTGGTGATAACCGATACCGAGCTGAGACTCATCGCGGCAGCCGCGATAATCGGGCTAAGCAGGATTCCGAACCAGGGATAGAGCACCCCGGCGGCGATGGGAACACCAACACCATTGTAGACAAACGCGAAAAACAGGTTCTGGCGGATATTGCTCATGGTCTCGCGGCTTAGTCGTCGGGCCCTGATAATTCCACGCAAATCGCCCTTGACCAGGGTTATGCCGGCGCTTTCCATCGCCACATCGGTACCGGTACCCATGGCGATGCCAACCTCGGCCTGGGCTAATGCGGGCGCATCGTTAACGCCGTCGCCGGCCATGCCGACAACCCTGCCCTCGGCTTGCAGGCGTTTGACGGTTTCCGCCTTTTGATCAGGCAGCACGCCGGCAATCACCTCGTCCAGGCCGAGTTTCGCGGCGACCGCCTTAGCCGTTGTTTCGCTATCACCGGTCAGCATCACGATGCGTATGTTTTCCTCGTGCAGCGCCTTGATCGCCTCGGGCGTCGTCTCCTTTATCGGATCGGCGACGCCGATAGTCCCGGCCATTGCGCCGTCCACCGCTACGTACATCACGGTCTGCCCCTCGGCGCGCGATGCTTCGGCCTGCACTGCAAATTCACCCGGATCGATATCGAGGGATTCGAGCAAGCCAGTGTTACCGAGCGCCACAGACCTGGCGTCGATTTCTCCGGTCACGCCTTTACCGGTGACCGATGCAAAGTTTTCAACCTTGCCGAACTCCACGCCGCGCTCGACGGCGCCGTCGACGATGGCGGTCGCCAGCGGGTGTTCGCTACCACGCTCCAGGGTTGCGGCGAGACGCAGTAACTCGGATTCATCGATGCCAGCCGCCGCCCTTACCTGAACCAGCCGGGGCTTTCCTTCGGTCAGGGTGCCGGTTTTATCCACCACCAGAGTATCAATCTTGCGCAACACCTCGATCGCCTCGGCGTCTTTGAACAACACGCCCATGGACGCACCTTTTCCGGTTGCCGTCATGATCGACATCGGCGTCGCCAACCCGAGCGCGCAGGGGCAGGCGATAATCAAAACTGCTACGGCATTGATGATCGCGTAGGCCATCGCTGGTGCGGGCCCCACGGTTGCCCAGACGATGAAAGTGACGATGGCAGCCAGCACCACAATCGGTACAAAGTATCCTGCGACGACATCGGCAAGTTTTTGAATGGGCGCGCGGCTGCGTTGTGCCTTCGCAACCATCTGTACGATCTGCGACAGCATGCTATCGGCGCCGACGTGAATCGCCTCGATAACGAGGCCGCCAGTGCCATTGATCGTCGCCCCGATCACCTTGTCAGCGACCGACTTTTCGACCGGGATCGGTTCCCCGGTCAGCATCGATTCGTCTACGGAGCTATTACCTTCGACGACGGTGCCATCGACCGGTATTTTTTCACCCGGCCGTACCCGCAACCGGTTACCTGCCATGACGAGATCCAACGCTACGTCCGACTCGGAGCCGTCGGCTTCGATGCGGCGAGCGGTTTTCGGCGCCAGACCGAGTAACGCCTTGATCGCGGCGCCGGTGCGGTTGCGCGCGCGCAATTCCATCACCTGGCCAAGCAACACCAGGGTGATGATGACCGCTGCCGCCTCGAAGTAGATCGCGACTTCACCGTCCGCGTCACGAAACGATCCCGGAAATATTTCAGGAAAGGCCGTCGCCACCAGGCTGTAGATATAGGCTACCCCGGTACCAAGTCCGATCAGCGTAAACATGTTGAGATTGCGCGTAACGAGTGATTGCCAGCCGCGCACAAAGAAAGGCCATCCGCCCCACAGAACCACCGGGGTCGCAAGCACCAGCTCGATCCAGCTCAGGACGCGTGGGCTCGCCAGCCATTCGAACGACAGGCCGACGAACTCACCCATGGCGAGGATGACCAGCGGAACCGAAATCACCGCGCTCACCCAGAACCGTCGGCTCATATCGATGAGCTCGGGGTTTTCTTCCTCGTCGATCGTTACTGTCATCGGTTCGAGTGCCATGCCGCACTTCGGGCAACTGCCCGGCTCGTCCTGAATTATTTCGGGATGCATCGGGCAGGTATACTGAATCCTGGTCGGCAGTACGGGACTCTCGGGCTCGAGCGCCATGCCGCATTTCGGGCAGGCTCCGGGGCCTATCTGGCGCGCTTCGGGACACATGGGGCAGATGTAAACGGCGTCCTTCGAGGCCGGCGACGGCCTGGCGCCGTCACCATGGTGACAACAGGAGCCGCCCGGCGACTCGGCGTCAGCCTTTTCCTCGTTTACCAGGTAACGCTCGGGATCGGCTACGAATTTCTGCTCGCAGCTTTTACTGCAAAAGAAATAATCGGTATCGCCGTGGCGATGCCTGTGCTCGCTCTCGCTCGAGACTTTCATGCCACAAACCGGATCGACCAGGTCTGTCGCCGCCGAAGATTGAACCATGTTATCCATACTAATTTACTCGTTCGGGTGGTTGTTCATCGTCGACATCAAAGGATTCGATCAGATGGCAAACACTGTGGCCGTCTGGAATCCCGTCAGGCATGGATTCCCAGAGTTCGATCGCACTCTCCATGCGGCCTTGCAAATTCACCATGGCGTCGATCTTGGTTCGATTTGCCCGAATATGGCACAGAATTATCCTGCGCACTTCTTCGCATGGTGACTCGCCTTCGTCGGCGTGCTGCGTGATTTCTTTGATTTCGCTCAGCGTAAATCCGAGCTGCTTGGCCATACGAATGAAACGCAGTCTGTTTGCGTCCCTGGGCCGGAATAGGCGATAGCCGTTTTCCTGCTGACCCGAAGGCTTTATCAGGCCAATCCTGGTGTAATACCTGACAACATGGGCTGGTGCATTACTCTGAATTGCGAGTTCGTTCACGGTTAGCATTGCCATCCTCCTACAGGGCGGTAAACGCGATAAGGAACGTTACGAGAGGATGCTAAACCTGTGTGTTGCATACAGGTCAAGCCTTATTTTGTTATTTCTTCGTTAACGCTTCACAGCCGTCTGGAGGCTCCCGGGTAAACGCTCAGATCAGCGCTACCTTTAGCTCCTTAATTTGCATGCCAGGGCATCGGTTCGAACCTTCCCGGAGCCGAGCAGAAGGACAATCCGACCTGCCCCCGGCCAGGGACCGACAGGCTCTCATTTACTGAAGCCGCGGCTCGGTTACGATTGCGGCTTCCCGTGGGGTAACATTGTCAATCATCTAAGTTTCAATTTGTGAACGGATTTCAGGATTTCAGTTTTAATCGTAAATGTGTTACTAACACCCTAATGGAACTAATTACTGGCCTTATTGTCCGACCAACAAGATGTTAAAAAAGCTGCTCACAATAAAACTGTTGTTCTTGCTGGCGTTGCAACCGGCGGGAGTCGCATTTGCGAGGGGCGGCGATCTCCACATCCAAGCTTTGCCCGACAATTCCACCGTTTTGGAAATCGCTTGCGAACAGATGAACGACAAGGATTGCGCCGGTGCCAGCCAATGTTTGGTCTCGGGCCACGTCGGTTGTGACCTGAACCCGTTTCAGCCTGTCATGCACGGCAGCCTCACCTCGCCCGTATACACGGGCTTCCTGTCGTCTGACGGTTTATCGAAACTCCCGATAAACGAAACCTTCCCGCCACTCAGACCTCCCCGACACGCCTGACAATAACGTTAGAAACCCAATTTTTCTCGGGTTAATTTCCAATTGGTTTGGAGTGTATGGTTTTTATTTATTTTCAATCTGGCGACATCCAGCGGTCGCGGCTACTACGGTAGCCTCCTTATTCCGTACTTGACTCGCAAGAGAGCATTGGATGCAAAAGAATTGAAGCGCGGACCAACCAAATCAGGTTCGCCGTAAATATCAACCGATCGAAACGAAAATCGAGATAGTCATTTCAGATATTGGGATTCAACAAACAATCAAAGCAGCTGTATCAATCGATATCCAGGATATATGCAATGTTTGACCCAGATCAAAAGTTTTTATTGACCTGTGAGTTACGCACAGGTTGTAGCCTGTCACGCAAAGATTGATATCAGAACAGAGGAACTATCATGTTTACTGTTAATGAACTCGCAGCCAGGGCCGCCGCACCACCACAGGTAGTGCGTTATTACGCCCGCATCGGTCTGCTCAAGCCAAGGCGCCACCAGGAAAACGGCTATCGCCTGTTCGGGAAACAGGATGCCCAGCGCCTGCGTTTTATTCGTATGGCCAAGCAGCTCGGATTTACCCTGGGTGAAATCAGGCAAATCACCGAGCACGCCGACCACTATGAATCGCCCTGCGACGACGTGCGCAAAATCATTCAACAACGTACACGGGAGAACCGCGCCAAGATCGACGCCATGGTGAATCTGCAAGGCCGCATGGAGAGTGCGATCGAACTCTGGGAATCCATGCCTGACGGGATTCCAGACGGCCACAGTGTCTGCCATCTGATCGAATCCTTCGAGGATGGTATCGATGAAAACATCAAAAGGGATCCCGTCGCGGAGGTGGGCTGAGAATGCGACAATCAGCTGCCAGTGCGCAAGCCCTTGCCGGTATCGACCGGGTCGGCGCCGAGGTTTCGCCAGATCGGAAGGCGAAAATCTTCAAAGACCTCCAAGCCGAGGGTCGCATTATTGCCATGGCCGGCAACGGCATTAACGATGCGCCGGTGCGGTGTAATGGTATAGAAATTCGACAGAGGTGACTTATGTTTGAATGGCATGATTATGGAGGCGGCATGATGTGGATTTTCTGGATCCTGGTTATCGTTGCGTTGCTTTGGTTCGTCGCTTTCGCAACCAGACGGGGCGGCACTCCTTCGCTGAATGAGAAATCTGCGTTGGAGGTCCTGAAGGAACGCTACGCGAAAGGAGAAATCGACCGCGATGAGTTCGAGCAGAAACAGAAAGACCTGAAAGCCTAGAAAGGTCAAATTTAATGACTCAAGAAACCGTATTAGAAAACACCGACACATCAGAAACGCGAAGGCCCCGTCGTGGCATCGCGATCATGTTGCCGTTGTCGGCATTTGTCGGCATCGCAATTCTGCTGGCTATCGGGTTAACCATGGATCCTAGCGAGGTTCCGTCACCGTTAATTGACAAACCGGTCCCGGTGTTCGAACTGCCGCCGGTTCAGGGCAGAAAGCTGGGGTTAGCGAGTGGCGATCTCGAGGGGCAGGTTTCCCTGGTGAATGTATTCGCTTCCTGGTGCGTCGCATGCCGCCAGGAACACCCATTGCTGATGAAACTCAGCAGACAGGACTTCGTCCCGATTCACGGGCTTAACTACAAGGACAAGCCGGATGACGCCGCGGGCTGGCTTGACGCGCTTGGCGACCCCTATACCAGGACCGGGGCGGACGTGAACGGTAGGATAGGGATTGACTGGGGCGTTTACGGCGTGCCCGAAACTTTCGTGATCGATAAAAACGGCAACATAGCCTACAAGCATATAGGCCCCATTTCGGAACAGGACTGGGTGGAAAAAATACGTCCACTGGTTGAAAAATTGAAAACACTATAGAGGTATATCATGATTACATTGAGCAGAAAACTAGCCGTCGCAATAGCGACTTTGGGCCTCATGGGCCAGGCCATAGCGGCCACGACAATCTATGTGCCGATTGGCAGCGCCAACGAAGTTCTGATCATTGACGGAGACAGCGATCAGGTTGTCGGCAGGATTGGAGACCTGACCAACGCCCATGGCCTCGCTGCTTCGTCCAGGGACGGTTTCCTGGTCGCGGGCAGCATGTCACTGGCAACCAGCGAACAGGTAATCCCTGAAGGAATGAGCGAGGACGAGCATAATGCGCACCATGCGAACAGTAAAAACACGAATTCGCAAACGGTGGGGAATACGAGCTACATTTCGATAATCGATGCCGATGCGAAACGCGTGATTAGGCGCATCGAAGTTGACGGCATCTCTCATCACAGTGCGGTTACTCCCGACGGCCGGTACGCAGTGTCCACACACACCACTACCGGCAATGTCAGCATAATCGACATGCAAAAAAAGAGTCTTTTCAGGACAATCGCCACCGGGCCTGTGCCGAATTACGTACTGATTAGCAGTGACGGGAAGTTCGCTTATGTGAGTAATTCGGGAAACGGTACCGTCAGTGAGATCGCCATCGATCAATGGTCGGTGCGTCGCAACTTCAAGGCCGGCACTACACCCGAGCACATGGTATTCTCGCAAGATGGAAAAACGCTTTACGTTATCAATGTCGGTGACAACTCGGTAAGCGCAATTTCGATTGCCGATGGTGAATCCATTAACACCTATTTAGTCGGCAACGGCCCACACGGCATCGATATCTCGGATGACGGCAAGCGCCTGTTCGTCAGCAACAAGAAAGGTAACGATTTAACCCTGGTGGACATCGAATCCGGCACCTCCAGCACGCGATCACTCGGCCCCGCTCCTTACCATATAAAGAGCATTCGGGGTACCGGGAAACTTTATGTGTCCAGTCGCGCGCAACCCTGGATCTGGGTAATCGATCAGAACAGCCTGGACATTATCAGCAAGATTTCGATCAAGGGTGAAGGGCATCAAATGGCCCTGGTCCAAAACTAAATTTAACGTCAATACAAATCGAGAGGACTAACCAATGCCTGAAAATAACGGTAACAAAGAGAGCAGTAAACACTCCCACAAGGGGCATATGTGGATGATGGCGATTTGCTGTGGCTTGCCGATCATCGGCTTCCTGGCCATCGCGCTGCTGGGAATCAGCATGCCGTCGCTGGAAACGGTGCTATTGTTGATCTGCCCAATCGGGATGATCGGCATGATGTATTTCATGCATCGGGACAATTGTGCAAACAGTAAAAAGGACACTGACGATAATCCTGATCAACCTTTTGTCGGCAAGGAGAGTGAAAGAATCCCTGCGCCGAGCGAAAACGAAAATCGAGCTACCGCGGCAAAACAGACGGGATGGTTTGAAGCATAGAGTCGCTCGAAACATACGGAACATCAAACGATAGTTTGAAGCAGTTAGTGACCGAGGTATGGCAACCGTTAACCGTTGCTGTCTTCACCAATCTTGAGGGTATTTTCATCGATGTAATGATGTGGTGGCACAACCAGATTGGTTGGCGCCGGCACATTTTTAAACACTCGCCCGGCGAGGTCGAACTTCGAACCATGACAAGGGCAAAAATAAAGTGCCATTTCATCAGGATTATCGCTTGTGGATAGATAGGTCGGGACACACCCCAGGTGCGTGCAGATTCCAATCGCTACAAATACGTCCGGGCGTATGCTGCGAAATTCATTTTTTGCATAATCCGGTTGATTGTCGACCGCCGATTCCGGATCCCTCAGTTTGCCGAGATGGTCACTATTCTGAAGTCTGCCAAGACTCGACTCGGTGCGCCTCAGAATCCACACAGGCTTGCCGCGCCACTTCACCGTGATCATTCTGCCTGGTTCGATTTTGTTGATACCGACGTCAATCGGAGCCCCGGCAACTTTTGCCCTGGCGCTGGGTTGCCAGGACTTCAGGAATGGAACCGCGGTGCCAACCGCACCGGCTGAAGCCACGAAAATGGTTGCTGCGCCGAGGAACCTTCTCCTCTCTGATTGCATTGTCTCCATAACTATCCTGCCGGCTCAACGGACGAAGCAGCTGTGAAAATAAGGTTTCAAGCATACACCTGTGTCCCGCACACACGTCAAGTTGGTTTAATTTGAAAAATATGGGGCAGAAAAAATCCTGGGCAAAAACTTTTTCCGAAATCTGAATCTAATTTTCTGGACAGCAAATAGACTTGCTGTAGCAAAACCCGGGAACTAAGATGATATGGCATTTGTCTTACTTTGTGACATGCAGAAGCTAGAACAAAAATTTCTTTTTAGAATACTGATTCTTGCCCTGACGGCGAGCTTTTTCCAGCCCGCGTTTGCCTACAACCGGCAAGATATTGCGATCGACAGTTTTTGCGATCTTAACCAAATGAATCCTGGCTCAATTCAACATTCAAAGCACAAGCGATGTATCGGAGCAAGCGGTTTCCACTGTGCTACCGCACCTGGCTGCAGTTCATCGGCAAATGGCTTTTCAATGCTATCCGGCCAGGCCGATTTCGAACCGTTACGACTCACTTATAAAGCAAGTCACACTAGAAATAATCCCGCGCTCTTTACCATTTACCTTAATCAGCCGCAGCACCCTCCAAACGCTCATACCCTCTAGTTCACAAGGTGGCACAGGGTGAGCCCTCAGGCCCATCCAGCCGTAATTTCATTAATCCAGGTGACTCAATCACTGTTCAATGAACGGCAATAACCCGGGTTTAAGAATTTGTTAGAGGTGAAACATGAATGCCGAAATGACTTTGACCTATGGACCTGTTTTTTTGATTGTATTTACGCTTCAACAGATGTTCTTGCTATACGCGATTTACATAATTTTTTTCAAGTCGGATGGCAAAAAGACGATTAGAGAAAAGATACTTGACGTGCTGAGAACCAGATTTCGCCGGGGCGAAATTGATTTCGGCGAATATAAGAAGCTGGAGCGGGATTTCAAAAATCTCGAAATTTAGAAACCCATGTCAAAATCAGTGCTTACGAAACGCAAGCTACCCATTCTGCCCGGATTTAATCCAGACCAGATCAAGGTGGCACTGGACCTTCTAGATACCGTAGCCGGAGTAATTAGTACCTCTTATGATCGCCAGGATAACAGCATTCTTTTCGAGTATGATTTGCTCAAGATCACTTATTCAAACATCGAGGACATTTTGATCGAGCAAAAGATGTGTCAGTCCAACGGAATCAGAAAAATGTTGCTGACGACATGGTTCGACTATCTGGATACAACTGCACGCGACAACGCGCTTGCCCCACCTGCAGCCTGCTGCAACAGGCCCCCAAGACGGACTAAATGAAAAATCTTCAACCGGCGGCATTATTCAGGGCAAGATTTATCTGGTTATTGCTTCCGGCTTTTTTTCTGGTAGCCTGCGATGAAAATTCTGGCAAGAGAGACGCTAATCCATTTCATCTAACGCCAGATGGATTTATTGCAAACAAATACAAGGGAGCTGAATTATTTCGCAAGAACTGCTCCAATTGTCATGGCGTGGGTGGCAATGGATCAAACATGGGGCCTCCATTGGTCCATAAGACCTACAACCCCAGCCACCACGCGGATCTTGCGTTTAACCTCGCGGTTAAAAATGGCGTGCGCAGACACCACTGGCGCTTTGGGGACATGCCAGCGCAACCCGGGGTCTCGCCGGAAGCGGTTGGACATATCGTTGCTTACGTCAGGGCGCTACAGCGCCAGGCAGGAATCAAATAAATCAGAATCGGAAATCGAATCCAATGCATTACCTAATCATGCTTACAGTAGTTTGCCTTTCCGTTGCCTTGACATCGGCCTTTGCCGAGACCGTACCGGTCGATCAACTACCGCGGATTAACAGTTTTACAATTGTCGACAACGAAGGCGAGCAATACCTTGCGGCGACCGATGGTGGACTGTTTCATAGCGACGATCATGGGCACAGCTGGAATCCATACCCGGGATATGGTCTACCCGCAACGCTGGTTACGACCACAGCCCAGGGTACAGTCTATGCGTTCGTGGTAACCAGGGGCCTGCTGCAACTCAATCTAAAAACCAACCAATGGCAAGAGGTCAGCAACGAATTTGGCAGTCAAATCCTGCGGCAACTGTCAACTACGAGCTGGACACCGTCCACGCTGGTGGGATTGAACCAGTATGGGAAGCTTGTCGTATCCAGTAACTACGGTATCGAATGGAGCGGGTTATCGGGTCCATATAAACCCGCTACATCTGAAGAGGAAAGAGGCCAGGACCTGTATGTCAGTAAATGTCAGTCCTGTCACGGAAAAGGTGGTAATGGTGAAAACTACAGTATCGAGACGCTCACCAACAAGGAATACATCATGGCACCCGCACTGGACGCTTCGGCACACGCCTGGCATCACACGGACGAGGCACTGCAAAAAATTATCCTTGAGGGTTCGACACGGACGGCGCGTATGGCCGCCTGGAAAAATTCAGGAGTTTCCGACGCCGATGCGCACGATCTGGTTGCCTATATCAAGAGCCTTTGGACCCAGCGTGAACTCGAATGCCAGGGACCCAAACACATGCAATGCATGTAGTTATTGCCATATACGGCAACAAAGGCTTTTTGTAATTGATTTCATGTTTTACCCAGCTTGAACTATCACCGGATTAATTCTGCCTTTGTTGGAACCGGCAACCCCAATCCTTGTCGAAGAACCGGTGAAATTAATATAAACACGGGGTGATGAAAATCAAGAACATACTCGCTACCTGGGTTATCCTCCATTAGATGATCTTGTCAATTCTGAAATGAACCGTACAGTCAAAATAATCGTCTCATGGGTGATGATCCTGAACCTGACTCTCGGTTTTATGCCTGTTTCTTCTGCACTGGATCTCGATTCAAATCACCATACAACTAGCTGCGATCTCATGCTTTTCGATTCAATTGATCGAGAGCAGATCGGCAGTTTGGAAAAATCTGATTTATTTGGCTGCCAGGATTTTTCAGTTTGTGCGGTGCACTATAGCTGTGTCCCGTTACATTCCTCAAGTGTGCTAACGGTAACTCCACAGACGCTGATGCATCGCACAATTTGGATTGACCATGTCGGGGTTCTGACACGCTACCTCGGTATTCCGCGACGCCCTCCTAAGACCTGACTCTTTCCGAACCTGAAGCAATTCAGGAGGGAACCATTCCCGCACAAGCGGTAATGACTAAATTATTCACAAGCTTTATCCCAAAAACTTTAATCTTAGAGAGTTAAGTAATATGAAAATTTCTAGAAAATTTTATGCAGTTGTTATCGTGCTGCTCGTTTCGACTACCGCAATCGCGGCATCACAGGATGGGACCAATAACTCGCAGGACATGCCCATGATGAACCAGGATGGCGGCATGATGATGAGTCCGGAAATGATGGAACAGATGATGGCGTCCGCGAAGATAAACTCGGAAATGATGGAACAGATGATGGCATCTGGAAAGATGAATTCGGAAATGATGGAACAGATGATGGCATCTGGAAAGATGAACCCGGAAATGATGGAACAGATGATGGCATCTGGGAAGATGAATTCGAAAATGATGGAACAAATGATGGCATCCGGGAAGATGAACTCGAAAATGATGGAACAGATGGTGGCATCTGGGAAGATGAGCTCGGAGATGATGGCATCCGGTCAGCATCAGAACATGCCCATGATGGATCATCAAGCCATGCAGCAAATGAAGCAAATGCGTATGCAGCACATGATGAAAATGGAGCAGCACCTGGAACAAATCGAGTCTTTGCTGACGCAACTTCTCGAAGTGCAGAAGTCGAAGTAAAACCATTTCGGCTTGCAATAAATGCAGGTGGCCAAGTTCGTGGACTGGCGGCCACCAGCTTATCAGGGTTCATACGAGTGTCGTAAAATAAAATGTTAAACTGGACGTTAGCACCAGCCAGCAGACTTATCCTCGTTCTGCTCTTCCTCGTCGGCCTCGCTGCAGGTTATTATGCATTGGCTGGATCGGAGCTGATGAACCTGTTCACCGATATTGATATTTTAATCTCCAAAGTCCGGAACCTGGGTGTCTTCGGACCGTTGTTACTAATCGGTCTAATGGCGCTGGCAATCGTGTTCAATCCGCTTCCAAGTGCGCCGATTGCACTTGGTGCTGGCGCAATCTACGGCCACACATTGGGTACGGTGTATGTTGTCGTAGGTGCGGAGCTGGGTGCAGTGATGGCATTTGTGATCGCGCGATGGGCTGGCTACGATCTGACCCGCCGATTTTTTGGTGAAACCGGAACGTTGCAAAAATTTCGCTCGCAAAATGCCTTGACCGCGCTGGTATTTGTTTCGCGCCTGATACCTTTTATGTCTTTCGATCTGGTCAGCTACGCAGCTGGACTGTCACCAATAAAGACGTGGCGCTTCGCAATAGCGACGCTGCTGGGATTGCTCCCGGTGAGCTTTGCGCTGGCCCATTTCGGCGCTGAGATTGACAATGGAGATTACCGGACCCTGGTCGGAGTCATCCTGGTCATTGGTCTGCTGACGATTATCCCGATTTTGTTCCAATTATTTCGTCGCCGGGAAGCGGAACCGGAATCCGAAGATACGGGGTAGTTAGCATGAAGATCACGGGTACCGATAAGTTAACTTGTCAGTACCACCTCTGACGCTTAATTTAATACAGTAGGATGTGAGAGACTCCTAATAGAATCCAGGAAAACCTTGTAAATCAGTACAAACGTATCTTTACATCAACAACCCTGTAGCAGAAAACATTTGGTGGAATAAATGGTGGAATAAATATTTATTTCAATAAAAAGGCCCCAACTATCAATTAGTTGAGGCTTTGTCTGGCGGAGAGAGAGGGATTCGAAACTAATTTCTCTATTGTATCGCCTTATTGGCCTGAGTCCTGGTACAAAATATAGCCTACTAAGGGGCAATAAATACCAGCCAAGGACTTTTTGCTTGTTCGGCCGTAGGCCTATAATTATTTTTTGATGTTATTCTAAGAAATATGGCGCTAAAGTCCCCTACCCTATAAAATTCGCAGTTCAGGTTATTTTTGTTGATTTTTCCGTATAAATTTCCGTACGTTCAATCATTTA
>Ga0265309_10000177_pt1 | contig 23453 bp, 24 predicted proteins | sample Helome_FD_192492 | JGI IMG/M metagenome (GOLD analysis project Ga0265309, IMG submission 192492) | Marine sediment microbial communities from subtidal zone of North Sea - Hel_20160524 (Illumina Assembly) | ecosystem: Environmental > Aquatic > Marine > Subtidal zone > Sediment ...
TGGATATCTAACGCTGTTCAGCTTTTCCGTCTGATTCTATGCCGCTTCAAAAAACTATCGATCTTGACCGCGGCCTGCTTATCCAGCACTTGATTTCTGACTTCCCTTAGCAGCGCCAACCTCGCTTCTTCCGTCCAGTGGTGGATTTCTCGACCTTCCAGGTCTTCAATGCGCTCCAGTGAAGATTTTGCCAGCTGTCTCTCCCTGCGACTGAAGTGAGGGTCTTCAATCACCCTGCGCAATCTAAATTTTACGTCAATCATCGAGCTTCACTCATGCCAGTACTTTTCAGCACATGAAACATTAGTATAACGCTTTTACGCAGTTTAGCTTCCCGCCGCATCGGCCGAGTCAGACAGAGCAATCTTCTTCGCTTTTTTAATAAGCCTGGATATGACTTTTATCTCCTTACTCAGATCCTGATATCTGGTACTGGTTTCATCGCTTTTACTTTCTTCCATCACCTCAACTTCAGGTATGGATTCCTTTACTTTTCAGTTTCTAGATTATTTTCAACAACTTGCCGTGTTTATTCTCCTGTTTCTTTGTCGACAGTTCAAAAAATCTTTCGCGCTTGCCTGGCAGATTAGTCATATCCGTATTCATCCCCCAGCTCTTTGATTTCCTGATCTTTCACCCATAAAGTAACGGTGACAATAATCGCCATGGTTGCACTGCCGGACTGGATGACTACCGTGGCAACAGCACCGAACAGAATGTAAACAAACACACCCAGCTAGCCTTTCATCGCATACTCGGCCGGGTCCAGCCCCTAGTTGAGGATTGCAAAGCCCTCTTTCATATTGGGGATACCCAGGAAAATAAAGCCCAGTCCAATCAGAACGCTATATTTACCTGCCAGTCCTGCCAAACTCACTTGACTAACCAGCGGGCTGGCACCATTATTTTCACCTGGTCCCGACCACGAGTTTCCGGGAGTAACATTTCAGGAACTGCCGGATATCCGACTGCCCTTAAATATTAATTCATGACCTCCGATACCCAATCAAGCAGCGAGTTGATGCTATCCGTCATCGTTCCTGTTTTTAACGTGGCGCCTTATGTCGAGCAAGGTCTCATGAGCATTGTCGATCAGGATTTTGCCCATGCTTACGAAATCATATTAATCGACGATTGCTCAACCGATGGCGGTCTCGAAATTTGCAGACAGTTCGCCAGGGACTACCCCGATAAGTTCAAACTGATCGAAAGTCCGACCAACGGCGGGGTCAGTGTCGCCCGTAACCTCGGCCTGGATCAGGCGCTGGGAAGCTACCTGATGTTTGTCGATCCGGACGACATCCTCCCACCCGATGCCATATCCCGCATGTTTGAGGCCGCCGAGCATTACGCTGCCGACATCGTCAAGGGCAACCTGGTTCTGTTCGACGAAAGCGAGCGCCGACCTGCACCTGATCAGGTTCACTCGACGACACTGATTACTGGCGACGATGTCTTGACCGAGTTATTCGAGCATGCCCGTGTGCGTGGACATATCGCCGGCAAAATGTACCGTCGTGACAAGTTTGGTGAGATCCGCTTACCGGTCGGGGTGCGCATGGCGCAGGACCTGCTGTTTTTCAGTCAGGTTTTTTCCAGCGCCCAATCACTGCTGTTGCTAAACGAGGACGTCTATGAATATCGCAAACATTCGGGCGGATCGACCGGTCGCAAGTATGAAAAAGGATCTTACATAGACTGGCTCGGCGCGGTAGAACGTTCGGGAGATTTTGCTGTCAGTAAGCGTCAAAAACACGCCCACAAGGGCTTACTGGTGCGCACCATGGCCCAGATCGCACGCGAATGCCGCAAGATCCCGGCAACCAGCGCCAGGCCGGTACTGGATACGATCGAACAAAGGTGTCGGCAGTGGAACATTCGACTCTTCGATCTTATCGTCATCGACCGGCTTGGCCTGCGCACTATAAGCCGCTATATTAAATTGCAACTGGCACTCAGGCAGATACGACGTAACCTGTCCCGAAGCTGATACCCTGTACCCCGGCCCGGCTTGCTGCCGCGCCCAACACACGAGCACAAACTTTGACCTCGACCGTTGCTATTTTTCGCAAACGCCTGCTCTCGTACTCGGAGACCTTCATCGCCGATCAGGGCCGTTTCCTGCCGACCTACCGGCCGGTGTTTTGCGGTTATCGGAAAGAAGTTTCGGGGATACAAATGCTCGAAGGATCGGAGCAAATTCTGCTCGATGACTACAGCAGCATGGCGTCACTGTCCAAGTTTATGTTTCGGCATGGGCTGGGGGGTGGCAAAGCCTGGATAGCCGCCATCGACGGGCAATCCCCGGCGTTGATCCACGCGCATTTTTTCAATGATGGCCTCGATGCGATCAGGCTCGGCGACAAACTCGATCTGCCCGTCATTACCACTGTCCATGGCCATGATATTACCAAGCATGAAAACGCGGTCGCGCAAAGTCCGAGCAATCAGCGATTTTTCGACCGGGTTGAGCGGGTCATCGCAGTGTCGGAGTTCATGGCTAAACAGGCACTCGCGCGCGGATGCCCGGAAAGCAAGCTGCTGCAACACTACATCGGCATCGATCTGGACAAATTTACGCTGCAAAAAGACGAATCGGAACAGCCTTCATTACTATTCGTCGGCCGCCTGGTTGAGAAAAAGGGCTGCACCTACCTGCTGCAGGCAATGGAGCATCTGCAAAAACGATTCCCCGATCTCCAGTTGACGATTATGGGTGAAGGCGAGTTGAAATCGTCCCTGCAGCAAGAAGCCATAGCGCGACAATTGAACGTCCGCTTTACCGGCGCCGCGAACGCCACGCAGATTCGGCAACAGCTGGCAAGCTGCTGGTTATTTGTGGCGCCGAGCATCACCGCGACAAGTGGTGATATGGAGGGCCTTGGCATGGTGTTTCTGGAAGCCCAGGCGCTGCATACCCCGGTGGTCAGCTTTCGCAGTGGCGGCCTGGTCGAGGCAGTCGAGGAAGACAAGACAGCCTTGCTTAGCGCCGAAAAAGACGTCTCCGGGCTCACCGAAAACATTGCCAGACTGCTGGAAAACTCCACCCTGCGCCACAATATGGGCGCCGAGGGCCGCAAACGGGTCGAGGAAAACTTCGATGTGCGTAAACAATGCGCCAAACTGGAAACGATCTACGCTAAGCTAAGTTGATGTTTGCTTCGGTAATTTTTACGACCTATAACCATCCCCGCTGGCTGGAAAAGACGCTGTGGGGATTTTCGGCCCAGACTTATCGCGATTTTGAAATCATCGTGGCGGACGATGGTTCCGATCAGGAAACCCGGGACGTAGTGGAATCGATCAAATCACAAATCGATATCCCGATTCAGCACCTCTGGCAGCAGGACGATGGTTTTCAGAAATGCAGGATTTTGAACAAGGCCATCGTCGCAAGCCGCGGCGAGTACCTGATCTTTACCGATGGGGATTGCATCCCGCATCCGGATTTTGTCAAAAACCATGTCGATCTGGCCGCTGAAAATACACTATTGTCGGGCGGGTATTTCAAATTACCGCTAGAGGTTTCGCGAGCGCTTACCCGGCAGGATATTGTAAGCGGTAATTGCACTCGTCCAGGCTGGTTATTGCGGCACGGGGTGGCGTTTACGCCAAAAATCGCCAAACTCTTTTCGCACCCGGTCATCGGCGCAATACTCGACGCATTAACCATTACCCGCGCCACCTGGAACGGGCACAGTTCGTCGACCTGGAAGAAACATATCCTCGCCGTGAACGGGTTTGACGAGCGTATGCAATATGGCGGGCAGGATCGTGAGTTTGGCGAGCGCCTGATGAATATGGGCATCAAGCCACGCCAGGTACGTTATCGCTGCAGTTGCGTGCACCTGGACCATGGGCGCGGCTACGCACATCCCGAATCGATAGCCAGGAACCGGAGCATTCGCCGGCATACCAGGGAAAACCGCATCACCCGCACTGACCACGGCATCGACTCCGGGTTGGAACAGCTTGCCGAGTCATCCTGATCTATGTCCGCGCCCGAACTCAAACCGCAACAGCTGGTGCAGCTGCAAAACGCCCTGCAAGAAAAGAGACAGGTGCTTGAAGCACAATTAAAAAGCAGCGACGCGAATACCAAACCGGTAACACTCGATCAACAATCGGTCGGTCGGGTTTCACGTATCGACGCCATCCAGCAGCAACAAATGGCGCTTGCCAATCAGCAACAGTCTACCGAACTGTTAAGACGTATCGAACTCGCCTTGCAGCGCATCGACTCCGGCGAGTATGGTTCTTGTCTACAATGCGAGGAGCCGATAGCAGTCGCACGTTTGCAGGCGCAACCTTTCGCCAGCCTTTGCCTCGATTGTCAGTCAGCCCGCGAAAATAACTAGACCTTCGTTCTGGAACTTGAACGTCCAACTGGAACTGCCGAATTCAGTAAATACTTACGCTGAAATATCGTGACCTGTCTACGTACGAACTGACTCTGTTTTTCGATAGGCCGATTCAAGCTTTCTGGGGCTGGCGTCATACTCGTGCATCATTTGCTCCGAGTAATTTTGCAGCCTGCTGATAAATCGATGCCAGCGGCGCTTTATTTTGCGTTGCGCGAACCAGGTTATGTTATCGAGCCAGTTTATCGCGCTGTGATTACCGAGCCCGTCGATCACCACCAGGCGAGCCTGTTGTGGCGAGATTTTCTGGAACAGAATATTGTAACGTCCCATATCGACGCTGAAGATGACCAGGTTGTCGAGCAGGTATTGCCTGAGTTCATCGAGGTAAGGCAGAAATTCGCCCAGCGGGTAGCCCTGCTCGAAATGCCACCACAGCGACCTGGAAACAGCGCCATTATAATCCGCGATCAGATCGACGACAAAACCCTCTCCCAGGTTGGTTTTCAGCTTGCCGTAATATTGCGGAATGTGCTTGAAATTCTGCATCTCGCGCCGTGCCAGGTTTTTGTAGAGGATGAGTTCGCGTCGGGTTTGCGTGTCGCTCGCTCCTTTCTGGATCTTGATTACCTTGCGCGGGTCTTCGGGGTGCAGGTAGCAGGCGCGTTCCTGCCCAACCCCGATCGGTTCGCTGGTAATTTGCAGTATCTGGTGATTCATCGCATCGAAAAAGATATCACGAATCGGCGCGGTTGGCTGTACCCGTTTATGGCTTTGTAATATGCTCTGCCGATGCCGTTGACCGACCAGGAAATCGAAACCTACCGCCAGTATGGACTGGTAATCCCGTCGACCTACCGGGTTCCGCAAGCGACCCTGGCGCGTATCGATGAACTCTATCAAAAGCTGCTTGAAGACAATCAGGACACCCCGGATTTTTCCGCCGACTTTATTCTCGGACCACATCTGAATGCGCATGGCAGCTACGGTGTCAAGGGTGATCCCGAATGGCTCGAGTTCGCCCGCATCCCGGAAATCCTCGACATGATCGAACAATTGATCGGCAGAGATATTGTGTTATGGGGTATGACTATTTTCGGCAAACCGGCCAGGGTCGGCAAAGCAACGCCATGGCACCAGGATGGCGATTACTACCCGATCGAACCACTGGAAACACTCACCGTCTGGGTTTCGCTCGATGGTTCCACACCTGAACAGGGATGTATGCAATTTATCCCGGGTTCGCACCGCGAACATAAGATTTATAAGCATCATTTCGAACACCGTGACGACTACACCCTGGCACAGGTTATCGACGATGGCCAGGTCGACTTGAGCCAGGCGCGCGATATAGTGCTCGAGCCCGGGCAGATTTCATTGCACGATGTTTACCTGGTACATGGTTCTGAAGCGAATCCTTCAGCCAGACGCCGGATGGGACTGGTATTGCGGGTTATGCCGGCCACCAGTTTCTACAATCACGATAGCGGCAAAATCAAGGAAGACGCTGGCTCAGCCCATGGTTATTCAAACCGGGCACTGTTTTTGTTACGTGGAGAAGACCGGTCGGGGCGAAATAATTTCACGCGGGGACATGAAACAGAATGAAAACTATCGGTTTTATCGGCGTCGGAGAACTCGCGCTTTATACCATCCGGGGAGTTCGGCGCGGTGGTTATCAGGGTCCTGTCCTGCTAAGCCCGCGCAATCAGGAGAAGGCGGTGTACCTGGCAACACAACATGATTGCGAGATACAGCAGGATAACCAGTCCGTGGTCGCCAACAGCGACTACGTCGTTATCGCCACTCGTCCCGCAGATTGCCTGGAAACCCTGGCCAATCTCGAATTCAAAACGGGCCAGGTTTTGATCAGCGTGGTTGCGGGCATCGAAGTCGAGCAACTACGAACGGTGTTACCCGCAGAGCTCGAGATCGTGCGCGCGATGCCGGTCAGTAGCGCCGAGGCCGGTGCCAGCCCTACACTAATTTATCCCGACAATGCATTCGTGCGCGAATTTTTCGATTACTGCGGTAATTCGATTGCCGTCGATAACGAGGCTTATTTTACCCAGGGCAGCGTACTCGCCTGTGTCTATTGCTGGTTTTTTTCGTTGTACGAAGAGTTGATCCAGTCGACCCGGGGACCTGCACTACCGGCAGGCTTAAGTGCAGAGCTGGTGATGGGTATGGCTAAGGGTGCGGCTGAACTCGCTCTTGCCAATAAAGATATCCCCCCGGGTGAAATAGCCAGCAACATAGCAACCGAGGGGACATTTTCCAAACTCGGCCTCGACCTGCTTGAAGAAAACGCAGCCTTCAAACCCTGGCGCGAAGCCTGCGAGTTGTTGCAAAAGCAACTAGCCGCAAGCGACTAGCTGCCTTTTTCCATCACTGCTGCTGTTTTTCAGATTTTTTCGACAGGCCTTCCATTGCACGGATGATATTGGATGAACCGAGGATCGCGGCGGCGCCTTCGAAACTCCCCGCCCCGGCACCGATTACCTGCACGGTGGGCACCTTGACGATGCGGTCGTTTTCCTTCGCCGCCTCGAGCGCCTTTTCCAGCGCGGCGAGTTGTAGCGCGGCTTCCTTACCCAGCACCAGGGCCTGGGCTTCCTGACCCTTGGCGATTTCCAGCAGTTTCAGTTTTTCACCTTCACCGAGCAAACGCAGTTGTTCCTTGGTGAATTCGGCCGCTTTTTTGCGTATTTCTGCCGCCACCAGTTCCTTCTGTTGATCGGCGGTAGCACGCTCGCGTTCCACCTTGATACGCTCACGCTGAGCATCCTGTTCTTTCTTGTAGGTAGCCTGTAACTGGATTGCCAGCTGCTCACGCAGGGTTGCCACCAATAGTTCCGGTGGGATCGCCGGTTCGCCCATGCGCACTTCCTGAATAGTTACACCCGCCTTTAAGCCTTCCGGAACGATCGCACGTTCGACTTCGGCGACTATTTCAGCGCGTTTCTCAACCAGGTCCATTACCTTGCGATCCGGATGACCACCAATGGTACGTAAAATGTCCCGAATCGCCGGGGTGATAATGTTGTCCTCGACTTCCTTGAGACCCCCTACCGATGCGACCACCTTGGCCGCGTTTGCCGGATTTACCGCAACAATAACGCGCATATCAACCGGCACTGTCCAGCCTTCAACTCGCACGTTGATGGCCTTGTCAGCAGCATTCTTGGGTATCTTGATCACTTCCGAGACTTCCTTCTGCTGGATCTTGCCTTCATCGGATACCGTCAGGTTGACGCGACGTGCCGTATAGCCGCCCTTGTAGACCCAGGTTTGTAACCGGGTCGGAATAATCGTGGTAACAAAGGCCTTTTCATTCAGGTAATAACGTCCCGGTGGTTTCGGTTTTTCCCAGACACCGACACAGCCCTCGGGTACCAGCGGCAGCGCCACGCTCTTGTCAGCGGTACCAAATGAAATCGATGGGTCCGGGCATTCCGCCGCTGTTGTCTTGACGTTGCTGCGGATTACTGCGACATGCCCGGTGGGCACGTCAGTGGCCAGTAACTTGTTGATTCTGAACAGGTACGGATTGATACGATATTTACCAGGCTTGAGAACGTTGAACTGCGGGCCCTTCTGACCGCCGTTTTCGAGGAAGTAGGTTGCATCCAGCATTTCTTCTTCCTTACCCAATGGCCAGCGATCGGCCAGGTAAGCGTCTTCATCGATGGCACGCCCGTCGGTAGTAACCAGCAGACCATACTGGCCTTCAGGAATTTCCTGCACAGGATAATATTCGATTTCGTAGATGACCCGTACAAATGGAATCAAATGAAAACCGGGCCCAAGCACTTCGGCCTGCGGGCCTTTTTGGCCAGCGAGCGCGATAATACGCCCCGGGGGCAATTGATCACCGAGATAAATACGTTTGAGAGCGCCAATCTCGTCACCATCGATGATGATAAATGAACGCGACAGGAAACCGATAATTGCGAAAACAACCAGGGAGCCCTTGATCGCCCGGTCTATTGCCGGTCTTCCGGAGAGGCTGCGTTGCGAGATTACGGCGGCGACAATGAGAGCCGCGACTGATAAGAATACCATTAACATGACTCATCTCCTTATTGTTGTGGGTTGCTTCGATTCAGCGTTACTACTAGCTCATTCCTGCCTGAAAGCAATCAAAAGCCTCGAAAAACTTGAAGCAATTCAGTCATATATATGGGCAAACCTCGAAATTTAAATATCTCAGGCATTTCGTCAGTAACGGGAATATACTGATCGGCCGGGTCCGGAATCATGCAAAACAGACGCCTGCAACAGCTAAAATTCAATCGCCGACATGTAATTTGACCTGTTGGCGTGGCTGGTCTTTAATAGCTGCGACAAGATTAACCGGTATTCGATTATGCCCCCCAAGGACACCTGCATTTACCTCGGCCAGGCACTCGCCGACTATGGATTCAAAGACGGCCACCCATTCGGCCCGCAACGCCACGACGTGTTTCAGGCTGAGTTAATCAGGCTCGGCCTGGATAAACAGCTATCCATTCAGACGCCGGTATCGGCAAGTAGCGACCGTATCCACCTGTTTCATACCAGCGACTATATCGAAAAAGTGCGTGATTATTCGGTTAGCGGACATGGTTACCTGGATGGCGGCGACACGCCTTCGTTTGTCGGCATGTTCGAAGCGGCGAGCCATGTCGCCGGTTCGGTCACCGATGCGATCGACCGTATCATGAAGGGTGAATTTCGGCGGGCTTTCTCGCCGATCGCGGGCTTGCACCACGCGCGACGCAATATCGCGGCCGGGTTCTGCGTGTTCAACGATTGCGGCATCGCGATCGAATATCTGCGCGCACAATATGGCATCAAGCGGGTTGCTTACATCGATATCGATGCCCATCACGGCGATGGAGTATTTTACAGCTTCGAAGCTGATCCCGACCTGCTCTTCGCCGATATTCACCAGGACGGCCGCACGCTTTATCCGGGCACCGGTTTTGTCAATGAAACCGGAACCGGTCCGGCTGAAGGTACCAAGCTGAATATCCCTGTACCACCTTTCTCTACTGACGCCATTTTCCAGGAAGTATGGCCGCTGATCGAAGATTATCTGCGCGCCAATGAGCCAGAGTTCATTTTGCTGCAATGTGGCGCCGACAGCATCAAGGGCGATCCGATAACCAATATGGAATTCAGTCCGGCATCGCACGCTTATGCTGCCGCAAAACTATGCCAGATCGCAGACGATTACTGCCAGGGGCGCATGCTGGCGATGGGTGGCGGTGGTTACAATCATGAGAACATCGCCCACGGCTGGACCGCGGTAGTTGATTCGATGGTGAACAGTTAACGCCTGCGCGCGCCAGGGTTTTAGCGCCCCTTGAACAATGATCCCAGGATACCGCGCACCAACGCTCGCCCGGTGCGACCGCCCAGGCTGCGCACAACACTTTTGACAAAGGTTTCAGCGATACTTTGACGTGGTCGACCTCTCGGTTTCGGCGCCGCATGTGCGCGCTTGCGCGGAGGTTTTTTCACTGTCGCGGCCTTTGCCGCTGCCGCCGCACGTTGCGCCAGTTTTTCAAACGCGGATTCCCGATCGATCATGGTGTCATACTTTTCAGCGAAAGGGCTTTGCAGCAGAATCTCATGGATTTCCGCTTTCTTTGCAGCACCAATTCTCGACAGCGGTGGTTTGACCAATGCCCGTTTCACTATAGATGGCGCACCATTCGCCATTAACGTGGAAATAAGCGCTTCACCAACGCCCATTTCGCTGATCGCATTTTGTACCGAAAAGCTTTTATCACTGCGAAATGTCTGCGCCGCGCTCCTGACTGCTTTTTGCTCTTTCGGGGTAAACGCACGTAACGCATGCTGCACCCGATTCGCCAGTTGGGCCAACACCGAATCCGGAATATCGCCCGGACTTTGCGTAATGAAATAGACGCCGACCCCCTTGGAACGTATCAGCCGCACCACTTGTTCGATTTTATCGATTAACGCCTGCGGGGTGTTCTTGAACATCAGGTGCGCCTCATCGAAAAACACGACCAGTTTCGGTTTTTCCGGATCACCGACTTCCGGCAGGTTTTCGAACAGCTCGGACATCAACCAGAGTAACAGCGTCGAGTAGACTGCGGGTTCCTGTACCAGCTTGCTGGCTACCAGCACGTTGATGAACCCGGCGCCACTATCATCGACCTGAATCAGGTCATCAAGCTCGAGCATCGGCTCACCAAAAAACTTTTTCGCACCGCTACGTTCGAGTACCAGCAAACGTCGTTGAATGGCACCGACCGAACTGGATGAAACATTACCGTAGAGGCTGCCTAGTTCGGCAGCCGTTGCTGCGACATGCTGCAGCATCGCTCGCAGATCCTTGAGATCCAGTAACAACAGGCCATTATCATCGGCAACCGCAAAAGCAATGTTTAACACCCCTTCCTGGGTTTCGTTCAAGCCCATCAAGCGGGATAACAGTACTGGTCCCATATCAGAAATCGTCGCGCGAATCGGGTGTCCCTGTTTGCCGTACAAATCCCAGAAAACTGTCGGGCAGCCTCGCCATTGATCTAACGATTGACCCAGCGCCAGCAATCGCTCATTGATCTTTGGATGAGATTTGCCGGGCTGGCTTATCCCTGAAATATCACCCTTCACATCGGCCAGGAACACCGGCACGCCCTGCTGCGAGAAACTTTCCGCAAGCGCCTGCAATGTCACCGTCTTGCCGGTACCGGTTGCCCCGGCGATGAGACCATGCCGGTTAGCCCGTTTTAAATTCAGATGAATCGGGTAAACACCCGTTCCCCTGGACTTGTCCTGTGTTGCATAGCCCAGCACTACGTCTTTATCTGCCATTATTGTTTACTCGTATTCCATCTAATTGATTGCGGCCTGCAGCGGATGCAATCGGCCTACTCCCAGCGGACATAGGTCTCGTCGGCCACTGCCGCTTGCAGTAATTCGACCAGGGGGACGGCGCGAGTATGCAGACTGACCGCAGGCTGATCGTCGTCAGTGTCACCGGCAACTTCTACCTGTGTCGGCAGTTTATCCAGCGCCGATTTCAGATTGTCTAGCGCGGTCGGCACATCCTCTGCGTTAATCGCGCCCGGCAGCGAGCTGCCAAAAGCCATCATTTCGAGCATCTTGCGCCCTATATCGCCCAGCATCGTAATGTTTGCGTAGGCACTGGTTTTGAAGGTTATGAGCATGACATCAATCCTGATCTTTGTTGAGTACGTACTGCAAAATACCACCGGCTTCGTAGTAGGCCACTTCGTCGCGGGTATCGATACGGCACAATACTTCTACCGACAAGGTGCTGCCGTTTATATCGGTCACCGACAGATCCAGGTGCTGCCCGGGTTGCAAACCGTTTTGCATACCACTAACGGATATTTTTTCAGCGCCGGTCAACTGCAACCGCTTTCGATCGAAGCCGTCGATAAATTGCAGCGGTAAGACCCCCATGCCGATCAGGTTGGAGCGATGGATACGTTCAAAACTCTCGGCAACCACGGCCTTGACCCCGAGCAGGCGTGCTCCCTTGGCCGCCCAGTCACGGCTTGACCCGGTACCGTATTCCTTACCGGCAATCACCACCAGGGGTGTTCCAGCCTGTGAATATTTCATCGCCGCATCGTAAATGCTCATCTGTTCGCCACCCGGCATATACCGCGTAACACCCCCTTCAACCTTGGGGGTCATTTCATTACGGATACGGATATTGGCGAAGGTACCGCGCATCATCAACTCATGATTCCCGCGACGCGACCCGTATGAATTAAAACTGTTGCGATCCACCCCGTTTTCGAGCAGATACCTGCCAGCAGGACTGTCGACTGCAATTGCACCGGCGGGTGAGATATGGTCGGTGGTAATCGAATCGCCGAGCAGCGCAAGAATACGCGCCTGCATGATCGGTTTCAGTTGCTGACTGTTGTCGAGCTGGAAGTATGGCGGGTTGCGTATGTAGGTCGACGAGTCATCCCAGCTATAAGTCAACGCATCGCCAACATCTATTTCCTGCCAGTTACGATCCCCGCTGAAGACATCGGCATACTGCTCACTAAACATGAGCTGGTTAACCTGCATCACCGCATCGGCGATCTCCTGGTTGCTGGGCCAGATATCGCGCAGGAATACCGGCTGGCCATCAGCTGATTCTCCGATAGCTTCGGCTGTCAGATCGATACGAGTACTACCGGCGAGCGCATATGCCACTACCAGCGGCGGCGAGGCAAGCCAGTTCGACTTGATGTGCTGATGAATGCGCCCCTCGAAGTTTCGATTGCCGGAAAGTACACTGGCAACGTTTAAATCCCGCTCCCTGATCTGCGCTTCAATCGCCGCGGGTAAAGGCCCGGAGTTACCGATACAGGTGGTGCATCCATAACCAACCAGGTTAAAGCCAATGGCATCCAGATCCTGCTGCAACCCGGTGGCATTGAGGTACTCGGTTACCACCTTGGAACCCGGCGCCAACGAAGTCTTCACCCAGGGCTTGCTGGTTAAACCGGCCGCGCGCGCGTTGCGAGCCAACAATCCTGCCGCCATCATCACCCGCGGGTTGGAGGTATTGGTGCAGGAGGTAACTGCCGCGATCACCACGTCACCATCGAGCAATTCGTCATCGGCACCGCGTTCGCGTATGGCTGTATCGACGATGGCCTGCGTCGCGGCCTTGATGCCGGACAGCGACACTCTATCTTGCGGACGTTTGGGACCGGCAAGCGAAGCCTCGACCGAGGCAAGGTCCAGCGTCAATTTGCTGCTGAATTCCGGATCCTGGCCATCGGTTTCGTACCACAACCCCTGGGCGCGGCAATAGGCCTCGACCAGCTTCAGGGTTGCTTCATCGCGCCCGGTGAGGCGCAGATAGCGAATCGTTTCCTGGTCAACCGGGAAAAACCCACAGGTGGAACCAAATTCGGGAGACATGTTGGCCAAGGTGGCGCGATCGGCAAGCGGCAACTGACCCAGGCCGTCGCCAAAAAACTCGACAAACTTGCCCACTACCCCATGTTCGCGCAGCATCTGGGTAACGGTAAGCACCAGGTCGGTAGCGGTAATACCCTCGCGCAATTGCCCGCTAAACTGAAAGCCAACTACTTCCGGAATCAACAGCGACACCGGTTGACCCAGCATACCTGCTTCTGCTTCGATGCCACCCACGCCCCAACCAAGCACACCGAGGGCATTAATCATCGTGGTATGGGAGTCGGTGCCTACCAGGGTATCGGGAAAAGCATAGTTTTTGCCGTCGACCTGTTCCTGCCAGACTGTCTTCGCCAGATATTCGAGATTGACCTGGTGACAGATACCCGTTCCCGGTGGCACGACGCGGAAGTTATCGAATGCCGTCGCGCCCCATTTGAGGAAGCGATAGCGTTCGTCATTACGCTTTACTTCGAGTGCGACATTGGCGCCGAAAGCACTGGGTGATGCAAATTCATCGACCATGACCGAATGATCGATGATCAGGTCAACGGGAATCTGTGGATTGATACCCTGTGGATTAGCACTGGCCGCATCGCGCATCGCCGCCAGATCGACGACCGCTGGCACACCGGTTAGATCCTGCATCAATACCCGCGTTGGTCGAAACGCAATTTCACGCTCAGAACTGCGCGTTTCTACCCACTGGGCAAAGGCCTTGATATCCCCGGCGGCATCGTCATCACCCCGTTCGAAACGCAGAATATTTTCCAGCAGAATCTTGAGTGAGCAGGGTAAACGGTGAATCGCGGGCAAGTTCTGCTCGGCGAGGCGGGCCAGGCTAAAGTAATAATATTCCTGACCATCAACATCGAGGGTTGAGAGGGTGTTAAAACTATTGTTTCCTGGTTTCATCGCGTTCTACTCCGGCCTGGTTTGCGGAGATTATAACGCGTTACTCGCAGATGAAATGAATTACGTTAGGATCGCCGACATCCACTTTTTTTCCAAGGCTGATATACCCTGAGCCGAACACGGTGAATTCTTCGCGGCGCAGAAATATGTCCTGCCCTTCGGCGGTACGCAAGAAGGTTCCGTTGGTACTTTGATCGGTGATGATGAATTTGCCGCGCCGATGTTCAATCTTAGAATGGTAGCGCGAGATCAGATCACCTTTGACAACCAGCTCGCAGTCTTTACCCCGGCCCAGGAGGTAGGAAGTTGTATCCATGGGAATGACATAAGGCTGTTCCTGGAAGGTGAGAGTGATATTTTTTGCCTGATCGTAGCGCGCCGGGTTAGTAAAACTACTGGCAGTCGCCATATTGGTAAGGTCTTCCTCTTCTTCCCAGGCAAACAGGTATACGTCGAGGTGCTCGTTGCGACCCTTGACCCGCAGCCGATCATAGGGGCGCATATTGTTGGAGAGTTCAGCATTCTTGACCATGAATGCGATTTCCTGGGTACAGAGGATTTGACGCGCCTTGGCCATGCTCGCAATACGTGCCGCAACATTGACGGTATCGCCGAAAACATCGTCATTCTCGAGGATTGTGCTACCGTACTGCATGCCGATGCGAATCGATACACCGATGGTTTCCGGAGAGCGATCATCCTCCATCGCTTCCTGTATTGCTTTGGCAGCAAAAACCGCCATATCAATATCATTAAAATAAACCAGGATTTCGTCGCCGATTGTTTTTACCAGATTCCCGTTATGGCGACGTGAAATAGAAATCAGCATATTCAGTGCTTTGGAAATGCGCTCCCGCGCCAGATCATCGCCCATGTTTTCATACATGGCCGTGCTGCCCGCCACGTCGGCAAACATCACCACGCAATTGATTGTTTCTCGCGCCACTAAATTACTTTCCTTCATTACCTACTGACTGATCAGCTCCGTTTTACGCTTTAGTTGAGACTTAGACGCGACAGATACCAGGTATCCTTTCCGGGTATCGATGCAAATCCACCATTGAAGCCTCTTTATTTTGCCGGGCAGAGTCTATCATGACCGGTTCAGCTGTTGCTTAAGTATATATAGCATGTCACTGAATAATATGAAGATTCACTATGCATGATTCGTCGAAATAAATTCGATTGCGCGCTGAATCCGGTTGATACTGCGTTCCTTGCCTAGCAGCTCGACGGTCTGGTCGATAGGTGGTGAAAACGAGCCACCGGTAACCGCGACCCGCAAGGGTTGACCAACCTTGCCCATACCGACTTCAAGCTCTGCGGTAACCTTCGCCACGACGTCATGTATCGATACCGCATTCCAGCTGTCGAGTTCGGCAAGCAAATCCAGCAAGCGCTGCAAAGGCTCCAGTGCCGCCGGTTTAAGCACCTTTTGCGCCGCTTTCTCGTCGTAAGCGGTAAAATCCTGAAAACAGTAAAGAATGCTGTCAACCAGTTCATTAATCGTAAACACCCGCTGGCGATACAAATCAACCACCGTGGCAAACTCGAAATCGTCATCGTAAACGAGCTCGAGGAGATCCAGCCTTTGCCTGACCAATTGCACGATCCTGTCCAGCGGAGAGCTCATCAGGTATTGCTGGTTAACCCATTTGAGCTTGTCGGTATTGAATGAAGATGCCGATTTGTTTAACCCGTCGAGCGAAAAATTATCGATCATTTCCTGCAGCGTAAAAATCTCCTGGTCGCCATGCGACCAGCCGAGCCGCACCAGGTAGTTCAGCAGTGCTTCGGGGAGATAGCCGGCAGCAAAATATTCCATCACACCCACCGCACCATGGCGTTTCGACAGACGCTTGCCATCGTCGCCCAGAATCATCGGCACATGCGCATACTCGGGCACCGGGGCCGCCAGCGCATTCAGTATGTTTATCTGCCTGGGCGTATTGTTAACATGATCGTCACCACGCAGGACATGAGTAATGTCCATATCCATATCGTCAACTACCACTGAAAGATTGTAAGTCGGGCTGCCATCACTGCGTGCAATAATCAAATCGTCCAGCTCTGAATTGCTGACGCTGATCTCGCCTTTAACATGGTCGCGAAAACTGACGACGCCCTGTTGAGGATTTTTGAAGCGCACCACCATCGGCTTATCGCTGTCGGCCTGCAAACCCAGTTCGCGACAGCAGCCATCGTAACGAGGCTTTTGTTTTGCTGCCATCTGCTGCTCACGCAAGTCATCGAGACGTTCCCTGGAACACTCGCAATAGTAGGCATGACCCTGTTCAATCAACTGGTTGATTACTTCGATATAACGCGCAAAACGTTGCGTCTGGTAATAGGGTCCCTCGTCATAATCGAGCCCCAGCCATTGCATGGCATCGAGAATCGCCTGCACCGATTCGGGGGTCGATCTTTCCAGGTCGGTATCTTCGATACGCAGTACGAAGCGACCATCCACTTTCTTGCTGTAAAGCCAGCAAAACAAGGCCGTGCGGGCTCCGCCAACATGCAGTACTCCGGTAGGACTCGGGGCAAATCGGGTTTTGATCATTGAGTTCAGTCTGGGATTAAGACGCGCAGTATTCTACCGGAATAATGCCTGTCGAGGCTGAAATTTTTATGTTTTAGTAGCGTTTCTCTATCTCCAGCACCGAACCCGCCTGCTGAATACGGGTACGCCGCAGGAAAGAGTTACCGAGCAATACATCGACAGGCTGCTCACCCGCGATCACGGTAGCCTCGACATTTTTGAGTTCGATACCGCCGATACTGACCGAAGCCAGTCTTATCTGCCAGACCGGCACTACCGCGGCTGCAGTCTGGGCAGAGCTGTAGGTGCCTTTGCGATAATCAATTTTCAGAAGAGTTGCATGGTCTCCACTCATGGTTACGAACGTGGCGCCAGTGTCTACCAGAAAACGGGTGGCCACGCCGTTGATCTTTCCCTTGACATAATACATACCGAGCGCGTCAGGATAGATTTTCATGCGTGTGCGATCCGGTTTCTTGAAATTACCCGCGATCGACTGATTCAGGCCGAGTTTCTGTCTGTTTCCATCGATGACTACGACCGCACCACGTCCCGAAGCAGATTCCAGCAACACGCCCTCGAAAGTCTCGCCCTGCTTTACGATTTTCTGTTGGTCGCCAACCTGCAGCAGGGCCTTACCGGTAAACAGGGCTATCACCCTGACCCCGGTATCTGCAGCCGGAGCGATACTCGTGCCCAGGCTCAGCAGCAGTAACAGCGTCGGGATGGATAGCGCCAGCCTCATGACTGGTGCAACAGTTGCAGTGCAATATGGATGCAGGCCAACGCATACAGTCCCGCCAGCAGGTCATCAAACATAATTCCAAAACCACCCTTCATCTTTGCGTCCGCTATTTTTACCGGCCATGGCTTAACAATATCGAAGACTCTAAATAGCACAAAACCGGCCAGAATCCATTGCCAGGTCACCGGCACCGCGATCATTGTGATCCAGAAACCGACAAATTCATCCCATACAATACCAGAGTGGTCATGAACGCCCAGAGCTGCGCTGGTGTAATGGCATAGATACACCCCAACTCCAAATCCGAGCGCTACAATTGCGAGGTAATAAGGCAAAGCCAGTTGCGCCAAAAGCAAATAGAGAGGGATTGATGCGAGCGTCCCAAACGTCCCAGGGGCAATCGGGGCCAGGCCCGAACCAAAACCGAGCGATAAAAAATGCAGGGGGTTACGTAGCAGTCGTGGTGAAATTCTATGCAAAATGCTGATACCCCTGTGCATTATCGAGATCGATCAACTTGTCTTTATCGCGCAGGAAGTATCCTGACCCGGTAATTTCACCAATGATGCTTAAGCGACAATCCGGATGCCCACGATTCCAGCTGTCAATTTCGTCCCGCTGCGTTGCCGGAACGCAGCAACAGATTTCATAGTCGTCGCCGGCGGCAAGCGCATAGTCATAGCAACCCTGCTGCCCGATCCAGTCATTCACCGGCAGAGCCGATTGCTCTATTGTCGCGCCACAGCCGCTGGCCTTCAGCAAATGGGCAAGGTCACCCTGCAAGCCGTCAGAGATATCGATCGCCGCGCTGGCATATTCACGCAGGAAAGGTACCAGTTCCAGCCGTGGTTGAGGTCGATTCAAGGCTAACAGGCACTTTGCCTGTAAATTCTGCGGCAAATCAATCTTGCCCTGTTTGTGCGCCAGCCCAAGCGCCGCATTGCCGAGTTCTCCCGTCACCAGGATCAAATCACCCGGGCTGGCGTGCCGACGCGTGATGTATCGAGCGGATGGCACCAGGCCGGCAATCTGGATACTGATCGAAAGCTCACCATGACAGGTATCTCCGCCGATTAGCGGCAGTTTATAGGCTTCAGCAGCCTGGCTCAGCCCGGTTGCAAACTGATGCAACCAGTCGGAGTCATTTTGCGGCAGGGTCAACGCCAGCAGAAACCATGCTGGAGTAGCCGCCATCGCGGCCAGATCGCTGAGGTTTACCGCGAGTGCCTTGTAGGCGATATCGGCAGGACTGGTATCGGACGGAAAATGAACTCCACCCACCAGCGTGTCCATGCTGACAACCAGTTGGTCGGTTGGTGGTACTTCAACGACCGCCGCATCATCACCAATACCTAACAAAATATTGTCGGCCGGCTTGCCGATATTTGAAAAATAGCGTTCGATTATCGCAAATTCGTCTTGCGCCATCGCTGCTCCAGACGGTTTCTCGGCTACCCGACCACTTCGAGTTTACGCAATTCCGCGCACAATGGATCGAGCACTCCATTGATGAACTTATGGCTTTCGTCGGCGCCATAGGTTCTGGCAAGGTTGATTGCTTCGTTAATTACGACCTTGTAGGGAATTTCCAGGTGATTTTCGAGTTCGTAAGTCGCGATGCGCAGAATATTGGTTTCGATTGGATCCAGGTGATCTTCGAAGTTAGCGACATGCTTGCGATACCGGCTATCTAGCACATCAGCCTGTGGAGGAATCTTGTACAGCAATTCAAGAAAATATTCTTCATCGCCGGCTGCAACCCCCTGCTCCTGTTGATAGTGGTCTCTTATCCAGTCAAGGTCTTCACCGGACAACTGCCATTGGTACAAGGCTTGCAGCGCTTTATCACGTGCGTGCTTGCGTTTCTTGATAAACCGCGCCTTGTCATTCACAGGTATTCCAGGGTTTTATTTAATTTTGCGCATCAGGCTGATCATTTCCATCGCGCTCATGGCCGCGTCAGCGCCCTTGTTACCCGCCTTGGTGCCGGCGCGTTCGATCGCCTGTTCGATGGTATCGGTGGTTAATACCGCATTAATAACCGGCAACGAATGCGCCAATGCCAACGCAGACAGAGCCTTCGCACTCTCCCCCGCGACCAGATCGAAATGCGGGGTCGCACCGCGGATTACTGCACCCAGTGCAATGACCGCGTCATGCTTTCCGGCGACGGCATATTGCTGCACTACCAGAGGAATTTCCAGCGCGCCGGGCACATGGCTTACGGTAATATCCTGCGCACCGATACCCGCCCGCTGCAGTGTATCAAGCGCTGCGCTGAGCAGGCTTTCGACGATGAACCCGTTAAAACGACCGACTACGATCGCAATTTTTGCCTTGTTGACGGTCAAGTCACCATCGATTCTGTTGGCGTCTACCATGTTGTTACTCCTGCTCCGCATAATAATCTACCACTTCGAGTCCGAATCCAGCCAGACCATGAAAAACCTTGGGCGCACTCAACAGGCTCATCTTGCGTACCCCGAGGTCGGCCAGTATCTGGGCACCGATACCATAGGTCCGCTGATCATCGCCGCGTTCTTCATCGCCATGACCCTGGATCATTGACTCGATTGTGCTGACCATGTCTTTCGGCGTTTCCGCCTGACGTAAAAATACGATCACACCCTCGCCTTCCTTAGCGATAGTCTGCATGACATCACGCAGTGGCCAGCCACGCCCCACGGTTCCTGCCAACGAGTCTGTCAGCGTATTTTGTACGTGTACCCGCACCGGAATAGGCTTTTCGGGATCTATCTTACCCTTCACCAGGGCCAGGTGCAGTTCCTGCGCGGTGCTGTCCTCGAATGCATACAGCTTGAACTCGCCGAAATCGGTAGGGAATTTTGCTTCGACGATACGTTCGACGGTATGCTCATTCTCGATGCGATAACGAATCAAATCCTCGATAGTGCCGATTTTCAGTTCGTGCTTCAGCGCGAATTTTTCCAGGTCCCCACGTCTTGCCATGGTGCCATCATCATTGAGAATCTCGACGATTACAGCGGCCGGCTCCATGCCAGCGAGTCGCGCCAGGTCGCAACCCGCTTCGGTATGTCCGGCACGAAACAATACGCCGCCCTTACGCGCCATCACCGGAAAAATATGGCCCGGCTGGACGATGCTTCCCGGGCCTGCATCAGTTTTGATCGCAGCCTGCACGGTGGTTGCACGATCAGCCGCCGAGATACCGGTGGTGACGCCTTCAGCGGCTTCGATTGACACTGTAAAATTGGTTTCCATGACTTCACGGTTATCACCCACCATCAACGGCAGACGCAGCTGCTTGCAGCGTTGCTCAGACAGGGTCAGGCAGATCAGTCCACGACCGTATTTGGCCATGAAGTTTATGTGGTCGGCCGTTACCGCCCCGGCCGCCATCAGGATATCGCCTTCGTTTTCCCGATCCTCGTCGTCCATGATCACGACCATCTTGCCGGCCTTGATATCGTCGATGATTTCCTGGGTTGAATTTAATTTCATGTCAAATTTAACTGGTTTATTCATGACTGGTAAATCCCGATTTTATCAGGGTTTCGAGTAACTGGCTGTCTTTGCCGGCATCGCTGTCAGCTTTACCTTGTAGCAGACGCTCCAGGTAACGCGCGATGATATCGACTTCGATGTTGACGCGACAGCCTGATTTATAAAACTGGAAAACAGTTTTTTGCTGGGTATGCGGCACGATATTAACATCGAACCGGTTTCCGTTGATGCCATTGACCGTCAGGCTGCAGCCATCTACTGTCACCGAACCCTTGATCGCTATGTAGTGCTGGATTTCGGGCGCCACTGCAAAACTGTAACGCATCGAGCGAGCATCGGTATGCATTTCCAGCAAAGTACCGAGCCCGTCCACGTGACCACTGACCAGGTGCCCCCCCAGTGCAGTATTTAAGGTCAATGCAGTTTCGAGATTGACCGGGCTGCCAGCCGCTAGTGCACCAAGGCTGGTCAGATTCATGGTTTCTACCGAAACATCGGCGACGAAGTTCTGTTGATGGAGTTCAATCGCGGTCAGGCAGACGCCATTGACGGCGATACTGTCCCCGGGTGCGATACGCGATATATCAAGATCACCGCAGTCTATGGTGAGCCGAATATCGCCATCCCTGGGCTCGCTGTGCACGACGCTGCCGATCGCCTGGATAATTCCGGTAAACATATCAGTCCAGCTCCATGCTGTAGCTGCTCATCGGCAAAGCGCTGCTATTATCGAAACAGGCCCCTGCCTCAATTCCGACACGCGCCACAGCCTGCGCATCTTCGAGTAGATCGTAGGCAACCTGCATAGCCCCCAGCGCAAATTCAGCGCCCGAGCCAATCGCCCAGAAACGCGTGTATTGATCGACTTCGCGCAACGAGTAAAGCCCGAATATTCCACTGCCATTCATGATCAGTGCATCTACCCGTGACGATTCGTAGGAATCTTCATCTTCATCCTTGCTGTTAAGAAAATATTCCTCCTTGAGTACGGGATGAATTTGTCGCATCGATTCAAAAATACTGAAGCGATCGGAAAAGTTAATTTTCTCGGCATGCTTTGCAATCAGGTTGTGCATTACCAGGTGATGAGCAGCACTACCTACAATGCCGATATAGTTGTTATCCGCAAATTGAATTATTTTCTCATAATCGGTGACATACTCAGCCGGTTGCCTGGTGTCACCAAAACTGGTCAAGCTGTCGGCCGCGATACAGGCGACATTATTTTTTACTACGGCAACAATGGTAGACACGGATTATTCCTGGTTAATACTCAAAATCAAGCGCAGATCATCGCCGACCTGGCGAGTATCGCGAATAGTACAGGTTTTACGCTGTTCCATAGCGGTTAATTCGCCGAGATCAAAACCGCCGCGGGCCTGGCTACCAAGTAAATGCGGCGCCAGGTACAAAACGATTTGATCGGCTAGCCGCTGCTTGAGCAATTCACCGGCAAGGCGCTGTCCGCACTCGGTATGCACCTGGTTAATGCCACGAACCGCCATATCCTGCAACATGGCAGTGAGGCAGATATGTCCCGGGTTTGCAGCTTCAAGCTCAATTAGCATAGCCCCGCGATCGACCAGACGAGCCCGCTTCCCGGCATCCTGGCTGAGGGTATAAATCCAGATTTCACCCTCGGTGGAGAATATTTTTTCATCACCACTCAGGCGCAGATTCGAATCGACCAGAACCCGCACCGGGTGGCGCAGTTCGCAGGTCTGTCCCAGGTCCTGCTTTGATAGACGCATATCCAGCGCGGGATCGTCATCCAGCACCGTTTGCGCACTGCTCAAAATCGCCGACGCCTGGGCACGTAGTAACTGAACATCGCGACGTGCCGGTGCGGCCGTTATCCATTTGCTGAGACCATTTTTCAGCGCGGTACGACCATCCATCGAACAGGCCATTTTTATACTGACAAATGGTAATCCCTGTTCCATGCGCTTGATAAATCCGCGGTTTAGTTCACGTGCCTGCGCAGCCAGCACGTCGGTTACTACCTCGATACCATGGGCGCGTAATTTTTGCAGCCCCTGCCCTCCAACCTGCGGATTTGGGTCCTGCATCGCGACGATAACCCGTGCTGGTCTGGCGGCAATCAAGGCATCGACACAGGGTGGGGTTCTACCGTGGTGTGAACAGGGTTCCAGGGTTATATAAAAATCGGCGCCGGGCGGAATCTCTGCCGACCCGATAGCATTAACCTCGGCATGGGGGCCACCGGTATACTCGTGCCAGCCTGCGGCGAGCATTTTGCCATCGGCGACTATGACACAGCCGACACGGGGATTAGGCGGTGTCGAGTAAAATCCCTTGCGCGCCTGGCGCAGTGCTTCCGCCATCCAGTAGTGATGTTGCTGAGTCGACGACATCAGCTGTCCTCATCGATCAACGGAACCTGTCTGCGGTGCATTTCCGGGGTCGGTTCGGAGGCCAGCGTACGAATCGCCTCTTCGAATGCCTGAATGTCTTCGAAGCTCAGGTA
>Ga0265309_10000178_pt1 | contig 23421 bp, 29 predicted proteins | sample Helome_FD_192492 | JGI IMG/M metagenome (GOLD analysis project Ga0265309, IMG submission 192492) | Marine sediment microbial communities from subtidal zone of North Sea - Hel_20160524 (Illumina Assembly) | ecosystem: Environmental > Aquatic > Marine > Subtidal zone > Sediment ...
GAAGGACTTCTTCACCAAGGAGCCGCAGCCCTGGAAAGAACGGGAATCGACCGGATCGAAAAACGAGGTGGACCAGGCCCACGACGACGTGATGGGTTTGCAGGAGGCTTCCTACGGTGACGGGACCTACGCCAAGATCCTCGAACAGCATCGTTTCTGGGACTTCGACGGCGACGACATCGCGGACCCCTGCATCGTCTGGGTGGACGCCACCACCGAGGACGTCCTGAGAGTAACCATACGCTACGACACCGACGAAGCAGGAGAACCGACCGACGACAAGGAGCCGGTCGAGTACTTCACCCACTATCCCTTCCTGGAGAACCCGGACGGTTTCTACGGCCTGGGCTACGGCCACCTGAACGGCCAGCTCAACACGGCCATCAACAAGCTGGTGAGACAAACCGTGGACGCGGGAACCCTCGCGAACGGCGGCAACATGAGCGGCTTCGTGGACAGCAAGCTATCGGTGAAGGGCGGGGAGCTTGGATTGCAGATGGGCAAGTTCATCAAGATCACCGGCTCCGTGGACGATATCAACCGCTCGATCTGGCAGTTCAAGTTTCCCGGCCCCAACGCCTCGCTCATGCAGACCGTGGAACTTCTGATGGCGCGCTCCGACCGTCTCGCGACCGTCACGGAGGCCGTAACGGGACAGACCGAGAAGGTCATGCAGCCGACCACCATCATGGCGCTGATCGAGCAGGCCATGGAGTTCTTCTCGGCCATCTACGAGACGATCATAATCGCCTGGGAGAGCGAGCTGGACAAGCACTTCCGGCTGAACCGCAAGTTCATGGACCCGGAGGAGTACTTCGGTGTCCTGGATATCGAGGGTGAGGCCCAGGAAGCCTCCGCTTCGAGGGAAGACTACGAGGACGACCTTCAGATCAAGCCGGTGGCCGACCCGAAGATGTCCACCCAGCAGCAGAAATTGGCCAAGGCGGAGGCGGAATGGAACTGGGCGATCCAGAACCCGCTGATCGTCAACTCGCCCATGCACTTCTACCAGGCTTCTCTCCGATATGGCGAGGCCCTGGAGATCCAGAATATCGGCGAGATCCTGCCCAAGCCTCCGATGCAGCTTCCAAGGATCGACGATCCCTTCAAGGAGAACGTGGGTGCGCTCGCGCCCGTTGAAGAAGGCGGTTTCCCGATGATCCCACCGGCCTATCCGGACCAGGATCACATCACTCATATCAAGGCCCATGCGGAACTCTTGAACGACGAGGAGTACGCGTCGATCCTGGGTCCTGCCGCCAGGATGGCTCTACAGGAGCATATCCAGGCCCACACCGCCCTGATGTACGGACAGACGGAGAGCATGGATGGACTGGAACGACTGGCGCCACTTGCCGGAAACGGCGGTGTTCCTCAAGCGAATGGAGGACCGCTTCCCGGCGGATTGGAGGCGGGCGGGTCATTGGGACCGGGTCAACCAACTGAAGGGCCAGCAGGAGGTCCTGGAGGCAATGAGGAATTTCCCTGATGATTGAGGAGTTCAAGGCCGCCCTTCAGGAGGTGGCCAAGGTCACCGGACGCCGTGGCGACACCGTCATGGTCCACATCACGCCGGAAGAAGAAAAATACCTGGAGCGGGAGTTCGGCGGCAGCACGACCAACCCGGTGACGGGACTGAAGGAATACGCGGGTGAGCCGGGCGCGGGCAGGGGCGGTGCCGGCGAGGGCGGCTTCGGTGGTTCCGACCGGGGCGGCGGAGACAGTTCAGGCGGTGGTGGCCGGGGCGGCTTCGGGGGCAGCAGGGGCGATCCCAGGGGCGGCATGACCGAAAGAGACGCGCCCAGCAATCTTGGCCGCGCGGCCGGACCTGCTGGGCCTGCTGTCGGAAGAGGCAGAGGCAGGGGAACACCTGGGAGAAGCGGAAGCGATGCTCCGAGCGACATGCGCGGCGGCGTCGGTGGCCAACCTTCCAGCAGCCTGGGGCGTGGCACGGGGGCTTCTTCGGACGCCGGGCGGTCGATTTCCCGCGCCCTTTCCGCTATGATGTCCCTCGGTTTCGGCCTGCCAGCGAGTGCCCTGAGCATTGTCGATCCGGAAAAGGATCTGGTCGGCGTACCCGCCGCTCTCAGGGATATCGCCCAAACCCTGGGCACCGTGAAGGACAAGGGCCTGGAGGCCCTGGGCCTGGAATCCGCCCGTGGTCCCGGCGCGGTGGATGTGGCCGATCCTCAAGGTCCCACGGGTGTCGGCATGGGACCGCCTTCCGGCGTTCCTGCCGGGGGCGGAGACTTCACCCCCGTCAATGCCACGGGGCAGTTGGATTTTTCCCTCTCGCGCCCGGAAGCCATGGAAAGACCCTATTTCCTCGGCATGGGCGATGCCATGACGCCATTGCAGCAGAGGGCGCATCTGGCGACCTATGGCACGGGCGGCGAAGCCGGCACTTACAGGTCCGAACCGGCCCAAGAGTATTTCCGCAATCTTTTCCTGAGAAGCATCATGGATGACCAAGGCGGAATTCTTCCGGGCGCCCAAGTGCTTCCGGTGGAAGCGCAATATGCCGGCAACATGGGTTTCGATGTGACTCCTGAGATGAGCGTGGAGAACTTCGCCCGCGCCTTGTCGGGTCTTCCATCATCCGAGCAAGTGGCTGAATACATGGCCGCCTGGCAGCCCGGACCGCCCAGGGTCAAGGAAGGGCCTGCCTGATGGGCTGGGGCAGTATCGGCGGCGCGGTCGCGGGCGGGGCCTTGGGGATCGCCGGTTTCCCGAACGCGGCCAAGCTGGCGGGCGCCGTGGGTACGGGCGTGGACGTTCTCACCCGGAAGAAGCCCAAGGCGCCATCGTCCGGTTCGGACCTGCCGCAGATCGCCGCCCCGCCGGCCGACCGGACCAGCTTCGGAGACGTGCGGCCGAGCCAGGTTCCGAGCGGACCCGGCTTCATCATGGGCAGTGGCGGGCTCAATCCCGGTATGACGGATATCCAAAGACGGTCGTCGGTCGCGAGCCAGGCGACACAAGGCGAAAGCAGCGCCTACCGCGATCCGGCCACCATGGACTACTACCGAAACCTGGCCCTGCACAGCATGACCGATCCCTCGGGCGCCGTCAGGGCGGACGCCAGCGTCCTGCCTATCGAAAGACAATATCTCACGGACATTCTGGGCCAGCAGCCGAGGGACGAGTCCGTGGCTTCTTTCCTGTCAGCACTTTTGAGGTCTTGAATGAAACCCTTGTTTGCCAGAGTTCTGTTGGAACGACCGAAGACCGAGAAGATCGGCTCGATCCATCTTCCGGCGGAATCGCAGAAGAGGCTGGCCCTGCTGAAATGCCGGGTCGTTGCCTGCGGCCCGACCTGCGACGAGAACATCCAACCGGGCCAGCAAGTCGTGATCGGCCGCCATGCCGGCGACTGGATCAACGCGGACGGCGTACCGGGACTTCCCCCGGACGACACAGTGGAATATTTCATTGTCCAGGACGAGGACATCCTGGCGATAGCAGGAGACACGGAGCAAGAGCATGACCGAAGAGCAAGCGCGGACGACCGAGCAGACGACCGTAACGCCGCCTGAGACTCCGCCGGAGAAGACGGAAGGCCTCAAGTCCGGCGAGGGCACCAAGCCCGTCGAGTTCGAGAACCCGGAGACCGAGGCCCGCTTCAAGCGCGTCTACTTCAACATGAAGCAGTACGAGCGCGCCGTGGATCAAACGACGGCGGACAACCGCAAGCTTCTCGAACGCATCGAGAAGATGGAAAGCGAGCAGGCGGAGAAGTCCTCCTCGGAGCAGACGGCCAAGTTGCGCGAGGCTGAGAAAGCCGCGATGGAAGAGGGCGACTACGAGAAGGCCCAGACGGCGCGGGACCGGATCACCGACCTCAAGGTGGACAGCAAGATCCCCAAGCCGGAGGTGAAGGAAGAAGAACCCTGGCTTACCCCCGAGCGAGAAGACTACATGGCCGAATGGGCATCCCAGCGCGACGAGAAGGGAGTCCTTCTAAGGCCATGGGCCGATCCGGAGCATGAGAATCACCAGAAGATGGTTCAGCTGGCCGAGGATCTGGTCAAGGAGAACCCCAATATCAGCCTTGTCGGTCTGCTGGATCACTGGGAGATCGCGGCCAGGAGGGCGGCGCCCAAGCGAACGGCGGCGGCCGTGTTGCCGGGCTCCGGCGACGTGCGTCCCAACACCAAGAAGATGACCTTGAGCGAGGACGAGAAGCTGATCGTCCGCCGGATGTACCCGGGCACGCCGGCCAAGGACGCGGAGCAGAGATATATCAAGTCCAAGGAGAAGTACCTATGAACCAGCCCAAGCTCCTCAAGCAATGCCGGGAGGCCGGCATCACCCACCTGAAGGACGGGCGGCCCATCGGCAGGTCCTGCAAGGTCCCGGAATTGATGGAAGCGCTCAACATGCCCACGGTGAAAAAGGGCCACGCCACCTGGAAACCGGCCCAGAAACTACAAGTACATGACAGGAAGCCCGGTTTCCGCTATCGTTGGCGCGAAGACGACCCGCAGAACCTTCAAAGAGCCATTGCGGAGGGTTGGCAATTCGTTAATCCGATTACGGGTATACCCGGAGAGCACGATGAACCGGGTGACGGTCAAAAGAGCTTGACGAGCAACACCGAGTACCGAGAGCTACGGTTGATGGCACTTCCGGAGGAAGTAGCGCAGGCCAGAGACGAATATTTCCGCGAGCGCACCGACCAACAAACGGCCGGCTTGAAGGACCGCCTGCAAAGCGACCTCGACGAAGAGGCGCGCAAGCAGGGCGGCTTCCACACATCGGCCACCGGAACAATTGTCATTGACTGAGGAGGACTTGAATGTCCAGTAACACTCCTCGGGGCTTCGTGGAACACCGTCATCAACACGGTAGCGTGAACCCCGCGACACGTGTCCGCCGCGTCAAGGCGGACGGCGATTCCGGAGCACACCAGAAGTTTCCCGGCGATCCGGTCATCCTGGTTTCGGGCAATACCGTTGCCCGCATCCCGGTGGCGACCACGACCGCCTCGAAACCCATTCTGGGCGTGATCCGGGCCGTCTACGACGACGGCACCTATCCGGGTCTGAGGCCAAAGACCCACGCTCTCCCGTCCGGCGGCAACTTCATCGCCGCATCGACGGCTGGCTGGGTGCTGGTCAACGAGGACCCGCACCAGACCTATCTGGTGAACACCGACGCCACGGTGCTCTCTACCCTGATCGGCCAATACGTGGATGTGACGGCGGTCGCGCCGAACACAGCCGCGGGCAGATCGGGTATGACCATCGAGGTCGGCACGGGCGTCAACACCGCCCAGGCCGCGTTCTCCGCCGCCGCCGTACCTTTCCAGGTCATCGGCATCGGCGCCAACAATCTGGACGGCATCGTCCAGGGCGAGGGCAACCAGGATGTCGAGGTGATCATTCACTTCCACGCCTGGAACGGCTCTAGCTACAAAGTCCGATGATGGAGGGCTGACATGACTGTCGCATCAGGCAACTTTGCCGAACTGCTCTGGCCCGGTATCGCGGATCTCTACGGCCAGAGCTACAACGACTACGTACCGCTTTACACCAAGGTCTTCGAAGAGAAGGACTCGGACCAGCGGTTCGAGAAGGAGCAGAACGTCACGGGTCTTCCCCTGGCTTCGGTCAAGGACGAAGGCAGCGCCATTCCCTATGAGGACCCCTTCCAGGGTTTCCAGAAGGAATACGTCAACGTGACCTACGGCCTGGGGTCCATCGTGACTCGGGAGATGTACGAGGACGACCAGTACAACTACATCAACACCATCCCGAAGATGCTGGCCCGCTCCGTCAGGCAGACGGAGGAAACCATCGCCTTCAACCATCTGAACCGGGGCTTCAACTCCAGCTTTACCGGGGCGGATGGCGTGGAGCTGTTCAGTTCCGTCCATTCCCTCGTGGGGGGCGGGACCTTCGCCAACGAACTGGCCACTCCGGCGGATCTGACCCAGACTTCCTTGGAGCAGATCCTTCAGGACATCATGGACGCGGTCGATGACCGTCAGCTCAAGATCCGCCTGATGCCCAAGTGCCTCGTGGTCCCGACCCAGCTCAACTTCCGTGCGCGGAAGCTGCTGGAATCGGACTACGTGACCGGCAGCGCCGACAACGACAAGAACCCGATTCCGGGTCTGTTCCAGGACCTCGTGGTGTCTCCCTACCTCACGGACACCGACGCGTGGTTCATCGTGACGGACGCCCCGAACGGGCTGACGTGGTTCTGGCGGCGCAGGAACGAGGTGTCTCGCGATAACGAATTTGACACCGAAAACTTGAAGTTCAAAACAACCGAGAGGTTTAGTTCCGCTTGGACAGACCCGCGTGGGGCGTGGGGAACAGCTGGAGCTTGAAGCACTTAGCACCACAGGGGTATGTCAATCCCTAAAACATGGTGTTGACGATAACTCCGATGATGGATACAATGTCATTGTGACATACACCATCATCGGAGAGTGCCATGAAGTGCAGAGCAGAAGAGTGCGATCGTGAGGCCAAAAAGCGTGGACTTTGCGGACTACATTATGCAAGAGAGCGCAGAGCGGGACTATTGCCTGGCTCCCAAAGATGCAAGGCGTTGCAATGCAGCAAACCGGCAATTGGTCATGGGTTTTGTCCGAACCATTATGAAAAATGGCGGCGTTGCGGCGATCCTGCTGGCCGGAAGAATTGGGGCCAGGGTTCGACACATCCGCTGTACCCAACTTGGCGAGGCATGCGTGTGAGAACTGGCGTGGTCAAGGGCGGCGATGAGAAGGCTCAGAAGTATATCGACGCCGGCATTGTCATGTGCGACCGCTGGCGCGATGATTTTTGGGCTTTCGTAGAGGACATGGGGCCGAAGCCGACCAAGTCTCATACGGTTGACCGTGTTGACAACACCTCCGGCTACAATCCGCAAAATTGCCGCTGGGCAACCAAATCGGAGCAGTTGAAGAACCGGAACATCACCAAGCTGACGGACGCATTAATTCGCGATCTTCGAAAGCGATACGATGCGGGTGAAAGCGCTCTCTCGTTGTCCAAGGAAATTGGGCTTTCTTATGACATGGTGCGCCTTTGCGTTAAGCGTAAAACGTGGGCGCATATCTAGGAGACGAACATGAAAAAAGGCACGACTTTTTCGGACGGCGTGGAGGTGACGCCTCTCGACGCCGACTTCCCGCGCGTCAGGATTGAACAGGACCTCGAAGGCTCCGGGGCCGTGGGCGGCACGGCCGCGACGACGGCGGCGGGCTTCTTCCTGGTCCGCGTCGTCACCACGGCCGGCACCACGGTAGCCGCTCGGGTTCCCTTCTTCCACGTATAGGAGGGCGCCATGCCCGTATCGTCACTACAGGAGGTTCACGCCAGCGCGAGTGCTTCCGGAACGAATACGCCCTGGATACCCTTCGATGTTTTCGAGACGCCCTTCAACGTCGGCTTCGGCGTGACGATCTCGAACTCCGGGGCGGCCGTCTTCCGGGTCGAGCACACCTTCGACAACGTGCTCCGGCAGGGTGTCTCGGCGGTCGCCTTCATCCATGACGAGATCAGCGCGGCGAACGGCAAGGTAGACGGCAACTACGCCTTCGGCGTGAGGGCCGCGCGCCTGCACATCGTCAGCGTCAGCGCATCCTGCAACATCGCTTTCAGGGTGCAGCAAGTCGGGAGTAGGGGCACATGAGCGTCAGCGGAGGCACCATGTCCGGGAGACGCGTGGCGCAAGATCCGATCTCCGCCACGCTCGCCCTGCTTCAGGATACGGACAAGTTCAAGGCCCGTCTCAAGCAACTCACCGATGCCGAGGCATCTTTGAGAGCGACCACCTCGCAATACGAGAACATCGCCAACATCAACCAGAACAAGGCCGCCGCCAAGGCAGCCAGGACCAGGGCCGAGACGGTGCTGGCCGAAGCCGAGACGAAAGCCAAGGCCATCGTGCAGGAAGCCATGGAAAGCGCTTCCCAGACCAGGCAACTGGCCCAGAGCGAGAAGGCACAGGCGGAGAAGGCGGCCAAGCTGAAAGCCAAGGAGCTTGAAGAGCGGGAGACCGGGTTGGCACATGACGAAGCGGACTACCTCAAGCGCAGTACCGTCCTGGCCAGAACGGAGACCACGACCCACAACAGAGCCGTCAAGAACCTCGCCCTCAAGAAGGACCTGGAGCGCAAGGCCAATGTCTTGAAGGCGGCCTGTAACGAGGTCCTGGGTTGAGTGGCAGTTCCAGCGCAGTAGGCTTCAAGGGCGTCACGCTGGTTAATCAGGGCGGCGTTACCCATGGCGAACTGCCTGGTATCGTTACCCTCCAGTATGCCTACGACAACTCGACCTCGCCGGAAATCACCGTTGACGCCACGAACGGCGCGCTGACCATCCGCGACAACGCCACGCCCATCGGGGCGAACCTGTTAGAGGTCGAAGAGAACGACGGCACGCCGATCATGCAGGTCGGCATCGATGACGGTATCCTGATGGGTAAGATGCGCGACACGCTCGGCAGCCCCGCCATCAAAATCTTCCAGACGCCTGACCCCTTCAATTCGATCAACATCTGGCCCGAGAGCATGACGTTCTCGCAAGCCTTCGGCTCCGGCATCAACTTCGGTGACAGCGCCAAGACTTACACGCTGAACATAAACAGCGGCACGTTCGGGGGGATAAACCAGCGCGGCACCTATGTTCATATGTCGTCTACCAGTGCGAGCGCCTATGCGGTGCTGATGAGCCAAGCAGCGACTTACAAGAACGCGGTAGGCTCTTCGCAACCCTTCGGACCCATTGTCATTGCACGCAGTCAAGTCACTGTGAATAGCGATACCGAGACGATCACGGCAGCATTCGTCGGCGGTATCGATATGTCCAACACGCTCTTCGGCAACGTCAACGGCGGCGCGCTCACTGTAACCGAGTACGCCGGCGTGAGAATGAAGAACGATAACCACCTATTCGCCACCGTTGATCGTCGTGTGGGTCTGGACTTCGATAATTCAAACCTGGGCTTCGGCACGCTCACTGACAACGTAGCGGTGGACATCGCCAACCTCAACTACGGCACCAACAGGTTCGGCATCCGCTCGGCCATGGCGGTCGGCAAGTTCCTGAGCCACACAGGCGTAGCGGTATCCGAGTTGGCCGGTGAGTTACGGCTGTTGGGCGACAACGTGAGCGCTGTCTTCGGCGCGGGCCAGGACGCGGACATCTACTACGACGCCACCAACCTTATCATCGATCCCGATGTGGCGGGCACGGGACGCGTGCTGATCGGCGCTACCGGCGACGACGACATGCTCTTGAACGACATAGAGATTGATGGCGCGTTGAACCATGACGGCGCGACCGTGGGCTTCTACGGCACCGCGCCAGCAGCACAGTCGGCGGCCTATACTCGCAACGCGACAATCGTTGAAGACCGGACGCTGCTCGCATCGGCTTCAGCTACTACGCTAAATAACAACAACGTCCTGGCCGCGCTGATCGCGGACTTGCAGAACATCGGAGTGCTGGCCTGATGGCAGGCGGGATACTACGGCTTCAACTGGACGTGCCGACAAAGCCTAACGAGCTTGACCTGATCCTGGATCAGGAGCGCACTACCAAGGCGGACGATGAAGCGGAGCTTGCGCAGAACAACAGGTTTCTTCTCCTGACTGACGCGGACCTCGCGAAGATCGGACTGACACGCGAGGTTCTGGTAGATCGAAACGACACCCTCAACGCCCGCATCCTCGCCTACGGCTGGCCGCGCCACAACGTCACGCTGAACGTAGTCGAGGGCGATTGGCTCTCACCCGGGAGCGTGCAAAGCTTTTGCGGCGAGACATCCACCAACGTCGCGACCAATTCAATCGATGGCGATACCGGGACGCACTGGCGGCACGTCGCCAACGAGCGCCACAGCATCGTCTACAAGCTGCGCGATTTTCCGTTGCGCGTCGAGAAGATCAGGTTCTTCTACAACGCGAGTCTGCCGGTCAACGAGCAGCTTACGAACCTGGACGTTCACATGGCCAAGGCGCTGGTCAACATCGACGACGCGGGCAACATCCTTGAGAGCGGCCTGAACCTCACCTGGCCCGGTACGGGTGGCGTCTTCGTCGATCACACCCTGGCCACCCCGAAGGCCAGCGCGGTTTATATCAAGCTAGTGTTCGACACCGCGTCCGCTGTCAACACTGGCCAGATCCGCGAGTTCGAGGTTTTCTGCACACCGAGGAAAGCATGAGCGACAAGTTCATTATCGATGCCGACCTGTTGCAAACCGTCGTCAACTACATCGCCATGGGCTCGATCTCCAAGGGCATGAGTTGGGCAGAATTGCAGATCGTCTTGGACCGGCTCCAGAAACTTGAGCCCGTTGAAACGGTGAAGCCGAAGCTAGTGGAGAAATAAGGTGGCGATCAGGAACAGGCACAAAATCGGCTCCCATCTCATGATGGACGACGAGAGCGGTTTCGTTCATTACCGCGAGGACATGAGGCGCATCTGGGACGGGACGTTCCGGCACAGGAAGAACTTCGAGACCCGCCAGCCCCAGGAATTCGTCTACGCGCGCGACGATCCCAAGGCACTCCGGCACATCCGCCCGGAGCCTAGGGACGCCGCGCCCAACAACAACCCCTCCGGCTACGTGGGAGAAACGGACGTGCAGACGCCCACCAGTCCGGCCGGACACATCTTCATTGAAAATGTAGGGATAGACGAGATGGTGGTCGAAGGAACCAACACGAACACGGTGTTCATCGTCTCATGACCCAGCAGGATCGGACTACCAACAAGGCCCGTTTCGAGCAGGGCGACACGCCGCAGGGCTCGGACTATGTGGACCTGATCGACTCCTATCTGTCCCTCTCGGATACCACGGCACAATCTGTTTCCTCCCCGGTTACCGTGGTTGGCGCCGTTGGAGCATCCACCACCGTCTCCGCCGCTAGTATCGAGGCATCCGCCGCGACCATCACGGGCACCGTTTCCGCCGCCACGGGGAACTTCGATATCCTGCTGGTGCAGGGCGAGGAAGTCCGCCCGCCCAGCCAGCAGGTCGCGACCGGGGAGCTTCACCTGACGGCCACGGCCGCCGCCACCACATCGGCCGCCGGAGCCTTCAGCATCCTTCCGGGCGCCTTCTCCTCGCTCTCGGTTTTCAACGTGAGGATGTCGGCATCCCCGACGCTTGCCGAGATCGAATACCTGGGAACCGCCACGGCCACCTTTTTCGGTATCGCGTTCTTCTCCATGGATGCCAGCGCGTCCAACAAGCTCGGCGCCTACAGGCTGGCGGTCAACGCCTCGTCTCTTTCGAGAACCGAAATCCGCCGCTGGATTTCCAGCACGACGGACGTGGGCGCTGCTTCGGTTGGCGGCTCGCTTCAGCTGAAGACCAACGACAGGGCCTCCTTCATGGTGTCGAACCTGACGGATACGGTGGGCATGGGCTTTTCAACCCTCGTGTTCAACATCGAGGAAAAGGGCTGATGGCGCTCACCGATGTCAGGAAGGACGTGATCTCGATCATCAACGAGGTTCAAAGACGCCTGGGCCTGACCGAGCAAACCACCCTGACGGCCACCAAGCTCACCTCGACGCTGCTGGATTTGCTGAACGACGTGATCGACGAGATCAGCGACTTCGGAAGCTGGCAGCAGATGTTCCGCGAGGTGGGCGTCACGGCCACGTCCAGCGTGGGGATCTACAAGATCAGCGTCTCGGCCGACGTGAAGGACATTTACGAGATTGTGTGGGGAGATGATGTCTCGCCTTTGGAAGTCCGAACCATCGAGGATATCAGGCGGCTTCAGCGTCTCGCCTCTTTCGGCACGCCACGTCAGTTTGCCGTTGTGGGCGTGTCGGGGACCTCGCCCAAGTTTCGCGTCTACCCCATCCCCAGCCAGTCGGCAATCGACCAGGAAACGTCTGCCGGCGGGGTGTTCGACATCGCCTACTACAAGAAGCCCCGCATGTTCTACGCGACGGTGACGGCGGATGCCACGGCGGTCCCGGCCTTCCCTGCCAGGGTACTCGTCCAGGGCCTCTACGCCAAGGCGCTCCTGGAGGAGAACGGCGGCGAGCCCTCGCCTCAGTACCAGACGGCTTTTGCGGAATACATCAGGATGAGGACCGAATCCTTGAACAGGTGGAACTCGGACACCGGCACCGATACCTACTTCACACCGACTGGGAGCCGGTATGCCTAGGTTCGAGGCCACCTACCAGGTCGCCCCCAGGGGCCGCGCCACCTCCTTCACCGAGTCCGAGCTGCCGCCGGAGTTCGCCCTGGAGATGAAGAACCGTTTCATCAACTCGGCCGGCGGGGCGCAGAAACGACAGGGCATGACGCAATTGGGCTCTACCGTGGACGGCACGCCCAACCTGGACGGACTGCACGAGCTGGTGACGGAGGACGATACGGCAATCCTGCTGGTATCCGGCCAGGGCAAGATCTGGCGCTTCGACGATCCCGGCTACACGCTGGTGAAATCGGACCTGGACGTGGCCAATCGCCTCCGGTCCATCCAGATGGAAGGCAAGCTGATCTTCTTCAACGGCGTGGATCGGAACATCTACACCGAGGACGGCACGACCTTCAAGGAATTGAAAGCGATCATCGAGCGGGGCACGGCGACTACGGGCACCGATACCGACAGCCTGCAAGATACCAACGTGGACAACTGGGTGACGGACTCGAACGTCGCCATCAACGACCTGCTCTACAACGCCACCAAGGACGCCTATGCGATCATCTCGGCTGTTGCAACGGCTTCGGTTGGGCACACGGCGATAGGTCCCGGCGTTCCCTCCGCCATCGGCGTGGCCGTCACCGCGCAGGAGGTGGGTGACAGATACGAGATCATCGACCTGGTGGAGCTGAACGTCATCCCCACGGACACGGAAGACGACAACGTGGCGACGGCGGGCGCGGGAACCACGGACAACATCATCGTGGTCTCTGCCGTTCCGGACTGGACGACGACCGATACCCGGCTGGGCGACTATGTCAGAAATACCACACGGGTCGGCACGGGCCGGATCACCAATGTCAGCGCCGCCGCTATCCATGTAACGGGAGTTTCCGCCCAAGTGGCCGGGGATTCGCTGATCTTCATGAAGTCCGCCATGCCGATCACGCTCTACGGCCATGTGCATTTCGGCCGAGCCTACTACGTGGACAGCAGAGACCCGAGGCTGATCCGGGTTAGCGGCTCCAACAACCCGGAGGACATGACCACCACCGCTGGCACCATCGACAGCTCTACCTTCAAGTATGGAAATACCCAACCGCAGGCGGACAGCGTTCTGGCCATGGGATCGTTTCAGAGATTTTTCGCCATGGCGGGCCGACAGAACCTCTACTTCTTCGAGGGAACGGACCCGATCCAGGACACCTCGGCCGAGGCCACGGACTTCGGGATCATCGGCCTGTTTCCACAGGGCTGTGTGTCGCCGGACGCCCTGGTCTCCATAGGAAATGACGAGATCTGGGCCACGCCGGACGGGGTGCAGTCGGTTTCCCTGGCGGGCGATGCCTCGACACTTGGAAGAGCCAATCTCTCCGAGCCTATCAAGGTGACTTTGAGAGAAGAGCTTGCCAACACGCCGGAAGCACAGATCAAGGCCTGGCACTATCCTAGACGATCATGGTTCATGCTGAAGGTCGGAACGCAGATCCACGTCTTCAACTACACGGCCTATTTCGGCGATGACCGGCTCAGCTCAAGACAGGGCGGCAGCTTCTCGACGCAGCGGGGCTCGTGGTCGCTCTACGATGGAAAGTTCGCCCGGCAGAACGACTACCTGGTGCGTAGGGACAAGTCCATGCTGTGCTGCGGGGGCGGGGGCAAGGTCTACACGGCCGATGCGGACGATACCTACGACGACGACGGTGAGGAGTACGGCACCCAGTACACCACGGGCTGGCTGACTCTCGAACCGAAGGAGAGGCGGGGTGTCCGGACCAAGCAGGGCAACTACATCAAGCCGATCTTCGATACCGGCAACAACATCAACTACACTATCGTGGCCGAGGCGGGTTTCGATCTGGAATCGCGGGAGAGCATCACCATCAATACCTCCGGCGGCTCGACACCCATCGGTCTTGCCGTGGTGGGATCAACCGAAATAGGCGGGAGTTCGATCCAGAACCGCAAGCACTCGCTGCGCTGGCGTGGCGAGCAGGTTCGCCTGACCTGGACCACGAGCGACAGCCTTGGACCTGACACGCTTTCCCGCTACACCCTCTATGCGACTGCCTGGGGAATGAGATAATGGCCTTTGAGTGGCTTTCGGACACGGCTGACGTTGTCGGCGGCGGCGCGCAGATCGCCCGCGCCTTCAAGGGACGGGGTGAATCCAAGGCATCGAAACAGGCCAGGAAAGCCGCCAAGCGCGCCGGGCGCTACGCCACGGCCGCCGCCGATCCCACTTCCGAGCCCTTCCGCAATCTGGCCGGACAGTACGACACGGAAAACCGCCGCGCTCTCGTGCAAGCCGTCAACCGGATCATGAAGGAGAACGCGCGCGAGCGGGCAAGGGGCGGCGTGGGCTTCGGCATCAATCCCGAGAGACGGGACGAGAGCCGCTATAAGGCTCTAGCGAGATCCTTCATGGAAAGTCGTGAGAACGCCAGACGGGAGGCCAGGAACACACTGCTGGGCGCCTCCCAGGGGCTCACCGGCTCCGCCAGAGCGCAACCTGTCCTGCCCAGCGAATATCGCCAGGAGCGTAACTTCGACCGCACTACGACGGGCATCAGCGGCGCCGTAGGCGCCGGGCAGACCATCGGAAAGATGCTTGAAGAGCTATTTGGCAACAAGCGACAGGTTTCCAGCACGACGTTCCCGGCCGGCGCCACCTACGGCGTTTCCACGGGAGGAAGGGGCTCGATGGCCCCCTATTTCCCCTGATGGCCGGCATCTCCGACATCCTGAAGAAAAGCACGGACACCAACTACTCCCTGACGGAGGTGATGAGCCGTGCGCTACAGGGACGGACCACGTTCGGCAAGGCGCTCAACCAGATCCGCTCGGAGGAGCTGAAGGCGCGCGAGTCGGAAGCCGGGATCGATATCGCCAAGCAGCGCATGGATCTGGCTGAAAGGGAATTCGACTTCAACCAGAAGAAATTCCGCGCGCAGTATGCTGACGATAATGCCAAGGCCTTCGAGGACCGCTTCGGGTTCTGGTCGGAGGGACTGTCGAAGCAGGATCAGGTAAGTCTTTATAATTATGCGAGAGAGGCCGATACACCCGTGAACCGCATGAACGCGGACACGGTTCTTTCGGAAGGCGTCAGCCGGCTCGGACTGAGAGCGACACCCAAGAAGGAGACCTTCGGCCACCTGAAGGCAGTCCAGGGCGGGCTCTACGATGCCAAGTCCGGCCAATGGATCGTGGAGAAAAAGGATACCAAGGAAGATGTTAATGCCCTGAAAGCCGCTCTTGCCTTCAGGGCCACGGGGCAGGATGTAACCAACCCGCGCGCTCAAGCTCTCAGCCCGACAGACGCGGCTCAAGTACTCACGATGATGAAAGGCTCAGGCTTCACCGTCGAGACCACGACGCCCGAAGGCACTACCACGCGCGTCACCATGGGCGGTACGGCTCCGAAGGTTACGGGGAAACATATCGACACCGTCAAAGAACAGGTGCAGCAGGCCCAATCCGGCCTGACCATGGTCCGCGATGCTATCGGAAAGATCGAGGCCAACCGTTCCAGGGCTGGGTTGCCGGGCACTGTGAGACGGCTTGCTCAAAGAGGCGTTGGCATCCTGAAGGACCTGGACGAGTCCCTGGGTACGAATCTAACCCAGCTTGTCAGCGACACCACGCGGACAGCAGCGGAAGACATCAAGGGAGAGAGGATCGATCAATCGGCGGCGGGATTTTTCGATCCGGCGCTTCCCGAGCTGGATCTGATGGAGAATTCCCTGGCCTACAGGTTGGCCCGGATACACAAACCCGGTGGGCGGCTGAACATGCAGGACGTGTTCATCTGGAAGAACGCCGTTAATATCAGTGGCTTGGAAGACGTGGATAGCATTCTTGCCAGATTGAAGGCCGTCGAGCAGCTGTTCGTGGACGCCAATGAAGATCTCAATACCCGGCTTGAGCAGATGGGCACGGAAGGCATTGCCGTTCCCGAGGAAACGCCGGTCGAGGAGATGACCGACGATGAGATCCGCAAGTATCTCGAAGGGCTTCAGTGATGGCGGATCGGCTTGAGATCTTCCGGGAAGCGGAGACGCGCGGTCTTCTCAATCCACGCCAGCAAGCCATTCTGGATGAGGCCAGAAAGCGCGATCTCCTCACGCCCGCGCCCTATGCGCCTATCCCCGAGCCCGTGACGCCCGAACTGGCGCCCCCGGCACCGCCCCAACCGGAAGGCGGTAAAGCGGAGGCCATCATGGCCGGCGGCATGGCGGGCGCGGAATTGGGCATGGCGGCCGGTGCTCCCGGCGCATTGGCGGGCGGAGTCTTGGGCGTGGGGGCCGGCTACTTCGCGCACGAGTCCATCGTCCGTGGTCTGAAGGAAATGGGCGTTCTGCCGCCGGAAACCACGATCAAGACCGACAAGGAAATGTTCCAGGACGCTTTCGATGAGATGAGCCTGGAAGCGGCCTTCGGCGGGGCGGCCCTCAAGATCGGCGACATTGCAAGGCACTCCAGGACGGCCTGGCAGAAATTCCTGGCCACCAACGAGGGACGGGCGCTTTCCCAGAAGGCCAAGGAGCTGGGTGTCGGATTGGGCATCATAGACATCACCAACAGCCGCATTCTGCAAGCCTATCCGAAGGTCGTGGGGATCTTTCCCTTCATCGGCACGCCCTTCCGGGAAGCTCAGACCCGCAAGGCAGGGGAGGTGCTGGGCAGTCGTGATAGGCTTCTCTATCGGCTTGGGCCTTCCGTTGGCCTGGCCGAACTCGGCATCAACCTGAAGCAGGCCTCGAAGAATACCTTCAGGGCCTTCCGGGACGAGGCCAACAGGCTTTACGAGAAAGCTTTAATTCTGGCCAAACAGCGCAATGCCGTAGTTCCTTTGGACGGCACCAAGAAAACTCTCGGTGAGACGATAGAGGAGATGACGGCCCGGCTCCCGAAGGATGCCGAGGGCGTGGTCATAGGCGGCAAGAAGAATCCCGCCCTGGAGTTTGCCGAGCGTTATGCGAATGTCGGGGATAGTCTGACGATCCAGGAATACGATGGCCTCCTGGAAGAGTTGGATGTTGCTCTGAAGGAATCCAGGGACAGCGGCTTCAACGTCAAGCCCTTGATGGAGATTAAGAAGGCCCTGGAAGTCGATCTCAAGAATATCCCGGACCAGGAAGTGGCGGCGGCCTTCAGACAGGCGGACGACTACTTTGCCCGCATGATGAAGACCTTCGAGACGCCCACGGCCCAGAAGGTGCGCAGGATCGAGAAGAAGCCTTTCTCCGTGGGGCTCAGCAAGCCCGGCACCTTGAATGCCGACGAGCTTTTCAAGCCGATCTGGAACCAAAGATCGCCCCAGGCTATGCGGGACTTGAGAAAGTTGGTCGGCAACAAGCAATTCAATACGGCAGTCAGAGGGCACCTGGAGAATGTCTGGCAGCAAGCCGTGGATGCCTCGGGACCTAACGGTGTGTTTCATCCCGGTGTGTTCGCGTCCAGGCTTGGGCTGAACAATCCCAGAAGCCTTGAATATGCTTCTCTCAGGGAGGCCCTGGACGGCACGAGCCTGCGTATCGAGACCCTGAAGGACTTCGTCGATTCCGTGGACGCAGCCTTCAAGGAGGGCGTGCCCGATCCCAAGACGTTCGTGGCCAGACGCGCCACCCTTGGCGGGGCCAAATCAGCCTTGAGAGCGCTTCTTCCGGCAGGCGCCATCACGGCCGGCGGCGCCGCTGCGGGCGGTGTCAGCGGCGCGGCGGGCGCCGTCACGGCTTCCTATCTGGCTTTCATGGGGTCCAAGGCCCTGGCAAAGTCAAGGGAGATGCAGCTGGTTATCGATATCCTCGATGAGGCCCGACCTCCCGGCATGAGGATCAATGCCATGACCAGGTTGGTCCGGCTCGCGCCGGAAGCCTACGAGGAAGAGCCCCCGACAGTTCCACAGTCACCATAGGAGAGAACCATGAAAGGCATGTCACACAAGATGCAGATGGGCTACGGCAAGAAAAGCAAGGGCGGTTACAAGCCGACCGGCGCCCTGAAGGGCAGCAAGTCCACGAAATACTCCGGAGCGATGGCGAAAAAAGGCAAGAAATGACCGTTCAGAACTCCGCCACTCTCAAATCCTATTTCGAGAGTGGCGACCGTCCTACCCAGGCTGAGTTTGGGGATCTGGTTGATACCGTCGTGCATGGCGCTGTCGATGTCAATCGGGACCATGGCGCCAAGGGAGACGATGCTACGAACGACACCACAGCGATCAACGCTGCTTTCACCGCAACGCCGGTTGGCGGCACCTGCACTTTTCAGGAAGGCACCTATCTGACTGATGACAACCTAACGCTTCGTAGTGACATCAACTTACTGGGAAAGGGTCGCGGAACCATCATCAAAGCCACCACGGCCAGCGGGTTTCTCGGCCGCGATGGCACCAAGGCCACGCGTACCGCCCTGGATGCCAATCAGGATAAGGGCGCGATTACCATCACCCTGCCGAGCGGAGAGGGCGCGAATTTCAGCGTAGGTCAATGGATCGGCCTGGAAAGCGAGGATGCCGGTTTCGGGGCCGTGGCGGCGACCAATCGGGCCGGCGAAGAGCACAAGATCATGGACATCACGGGCGACGTCCTGACCCTCGATAGCCGGCTGATCTTCGACTACACGACGGCCAACAGCGCGGAGTTCTGGAACGCCTCCACCAACGCGATCAAGAACATTGCGATCAAGAGCCTGGCCTTCACGACCTCGGACAGCAGCACGATTTCCGTGCGCACACTACGGCTGATCGACATCCACGGTCTGACGCTGGAGGATATCTATGTTTTCGACGCGGGCGGCGGCATCCAGATCGCTGGCTGTCATGACGTGCAGGCCACCGATATCGTGGTGGAAAATCTCTACCATCTGGGCGACAGCTTCAGTTATGGGCTCTATGTCAGCCGCCACTCCTCGGAAGTCAACATTGCCAACTTTATCGCCCGCGACACGCGACACGCCTTCACCACCCTGTCACGGTCGGACGGCGCCAACTTCTATGGCGGGCCTCGGAACGTCACCTTGACGAACTGCCACGGCGTGAACTCCAACCTGACCCGCGAGTCCACCCAGCCCTTGGCGATCTGGGACACCCACCCCTACGGTAAGAACATCAAGTTCATCGGCTGCACGGGCGATCAGGGCCACGCCGCTGCTCCGGTTATCCAGGTCCGCGCCCACGATGTTTCTCTTGTCGATCCGACCATGATCGGCGGGCAGCGAAGCATCGATATCCGCCCCGACAGCAAGGGCGCGCGCTGCTATGGCGGCGCGTCTATCGACCAGGCCGACAGTGGAAACGCTGCAATTGCTTGCAGTTCCGGCGCCTTCGATGCGCTGATAGATGGGATGATGATCTTGGACCCCGCCGGGCGCGGCAGCAGCACCGGGTCCGATGAAGTCACTATACAGAATTGCGTTCTGGTCAATCCGGGAGTCGGCGGCTTCAGGGACCAATCGACCAACGGCGGCACCTTCCGTGGCAACACGGCCAAGGCGGGTGCCCTCACCCCGGCAAACGCCGTTGCCTTCGAGAACATCAAAAAGATCTGCGCCAACAACGAGATCATCAGCGATGCCACGCTCGGCGGTTTCGACGACTTCAACTTGATGTTCCAGGGCTCTACGGACGGCGCGACCTTCTATGGAAATACCGCCGATGGCGTGCCGATCAACGATGGCGGCATCATCGCGCGGACCTCTTTCCTGACCATGGACGGGGCATCTCTACGGGGTGCGAAAATCACCAATGAAGGTGCGACGGGCGCCATTGAACACAACCTGCCGCCGGCCATCAAGAATAACCGCTACGAGTTTGTCCGCATCGCCACGCAACTCGTAAGGATCGACCCGGATGGTACGGAGACCATTGGCGCTGGAGGCGCAGGTAAGTATTTACAGCTCGACACCGATGGCGCGCACGTCAGGCTCTACTGCCATGTAGACGGAACTTGGGCGCTTGAGACCGTGACGGGCACAACTAGCTTCGAACCATAGGCAGTCTTCCACCTAGCGTTAACGGCTCCTTCACTCCATCTGGCTATACAGGATTCAAATGACCGAGGACAAGCCGGACGGCGTAACGAAACATCCGAACGGCATGACGGAGCGATTGGCGGAAAGTACCTGGCTCAAGGCGCTGGAGAGATTGGCCATACCGCTGATGGTGGTGGCTCTGGCTTGGTTCGGAAGCACGCTGAACAGCCTTCAGATATCCGTGACCGAGGTGCGGACGGCGCAGCAAGAAGCTATCGTGCCGGGCGTGGACAATCTCAACCATCAGATCAACAACATCACCAAAAAGATGCTGGAACATAAGTGGTTCGGCAGGGATGACGCGGAACGCCTGGACGATCAGCATCGTGCCTTGATTGGGGATCACGACAACCGTTTGAGGGAAATAGAAAAGAGGGCGGGCCATATCCACGAATAGGAGCCTCCTATGTTGAACAAGCAGTTCATTCCCGTCCTTGCGTGTCTCAGCCTTTTGCAAGGCTGCTCGGCACTCGACAGCATCGGCGACAAGATCGACGCGGCCTGCGGGGCCGGCACGCTCACCACGACACAGAGCTACGTGGACAATTTCAACGCTCACCTGGCAAGCAAGGGAAGGAAATTCAGGATCGACGGCATAACCTGTTTGGAGTAGACTAGCTCTGCTGCAATCCCGCAGCACTAGCTTGTTTTGCCTGCTCAAACCCTGGACAGCAAAGCCCTCGCATATAGCGGGGGTTTTGTGTTTCTGGGCTTGGGCTTTCTTTTGGGCGGGGGTTGGGGTAGGATATATCTGCGCTGCGCGAGAGCGATTTGCCGAGAAAGCAGTACGGGAGCCGATACTCCTAGACTGACTATCGGGTAGTCCAGTCACGGTGATCGGTCGTGGCCCGCAGCGCACCCCTCCCACAACATCCCCTCACATATGTCATGGAAAACTGACCTGGCCGTGCTGGCTACGATGGCTTTCCTGCTGGCCGTGGTGCTTCTTTAAGCTTCCGGGTCTGCCGGCACTTTCTTTTCATACCAGCCCGTCCCGTGAGCAACCACGCAGGCCTTGGCGCCATTCGGATAGACGATCAACGTCCAGGTTCCGGTGGTGGGGTTCTCGTAGCGCTCCAGCAGCTTTTCCTCAGCCGTCATGGCGGCGGATACCCGATGCTCGCCGTACTGCTTGAGCAGGCCCGGTCCCAGAACGTTGCTGTCAACGCAAATAGCTTGGGCCAGGGCAAGTACCGGGAAGCTCAGGAGCAGCGGAATCAACAGGACATAGGCTACGACGTTCAAGGGCGGGAAGCCGTCGAGGGACTTGGCGTTGACCGCTGCGTAGCCTCTGCCGAAGATGTTCACGATGTCGATGGGGAACTTCGCGAGCTTTCTTCGGGCCTTGGAGATATGGACCTTGAGTGCGTTATCCGCCGTATCCGGTCCGCCGTCCGGGTCTTCGCCCCACAGCACGTCAAATAGGTATTCATGGCTCAGGGTGCGGTCGGTCTTTATCAGGGCTGCCAGGAGACGCGCTTCCATGTTGGTAAGTTTGACCTGGCGACTTAGAAAGTAGCCCCTCACGATCAGCGCGGAGCTATTCCAGCCGCTCCACCTTTTTTCGCACATTGGACAAATGGACATCACTGACCTCTTTCAGTGTCTAGGGGTTTGTCCGTTCGATCTGCCCTCCAGGTAGGAAACACGCTGCCCTAGTTCCTGGACAGCTTCGGTAAGGTGTTCAATGTCCCCGTTCAGTTGTTTAATCAGTTGATCGGTCGGGTTCTCCCGTCCGCTTCGCTTCATTTGCCAGACCACGGCGCCGGTCAATACCCCTATCAGCACGAGCGCCTGGATGATGGCCTCAATCGCTACCGTCAGAACGTCCGATGCTACTTGCACGATAATTGATCCATATCATGTAGAGGGATGTAATGACCGGGGCGATGTAGGGCGCAATCGGCCCGAACCTCCGGCCGCAGGCGAACCGCGAAACCTCGACGCCCCAGATGTGCGATAGCAGGTAATCTTTAGCGCCAAACGGGTCGGTGAACAGCTTGCATTCGAGGTATTCGACAACAGACCAGCCCTCTGCGATCAACAACACGAGCCAGACAAGTTTAGCTTGTGTATCGATAACGATTGGTTTCTTTTTTGTCAACCATGCAAAGATAATGCCGACGTATATGGCTACCAAAAGTAGTCTGGATAGTGTATGAAGCCGCAGGGCAAACCCATAGGCTTGCGGTTGTTCCAGGTAGATGAGCGAAAGCTGCCAGATGTTCGATATGAAATAGCTGGCCGTAAACATGACGACACCGACGCAAGTGGCCATGCCCGGCTGTTTCCCGTTCCAACTGAACGGCACGAGCAGCACCGTCGCAATAGTCATTATTTGCAGAGCAAGCGTTAATGTCATAGTGTTCCCCTACATAAGTAGCGGGCGGCTCCGCCAGCCTTCGCCAAAATTCGGCGGGGCCGCCCTTCACCTGCCGAAGGAGCAGCAGATGAAACTCTTTGCATTGCTGGCCTGCCTAGGCCTTCTGGTTGCCATCCCGACAATCACCGGGGCAACCCTTACGAAGTCTGGTCCGCCCTCCGATCTTTTCGAGTTCTGCCACGGAGATGGCGGAGGGCCGGTTACTCTTCCTGTTCCTTGTCCCGCCAAGCCCTGAGCGCGGCTATGGTGAGGGCGAGGGCGGGGGTGGCTGCATAAGTCGGCCTGTGGTTTTGATCTTCAGGCACCACTAGCGCGCTGAAAGTGTCCCCTGTAGTTCTAACCGCCCAATAAGTACCCTCCGGCACCAGCCCCAGCGCGTCTTGGAGGTTGGTGGTGTAGTGGGGCGCGGCCTTGAGTTGCTTGCCAGAGCGCTGCACTAGCCAGTAGTCTCCACGGCGTGCTTCCGTATCATATTGGTTTGGAAGCTTCACATACGCCTCGTCGGTGCAATCGAGATATAGCCATTCAACGGCAACTCTTGCGTCAAGCTCCCGCGACCCCTCTTGTGCCTGTTCGAGTTCTGCGATGAGGTCAGTCATTGCCGGTGCTTTCCTCATCCATGAGGGCGCGGGTGGGGGTGGCTTCGCAACGTCGTGGCAGCACATCTGGCGTATGGATAAATGCTCTTTCGCCCTCATCCCATACAACAGGTTCGCGTTGCACAGAGTCGTCTTCTCTGCAAATGCGGCATTGTGCCTTGCACGCCTTCTCAAACGCCTCGCGCTGGGCTTGGCGAACAGCCAAATCAAAGCCCGCCGTGACATCCCGGTAATCTGGCATTTGACAGACGGGGCAGGGCATC
>Ga0265309_10000179_pt1 | contig 23402 bp, 36 predicted proteins | sample Helome_FD_192492 | JGI IMG/M metagenome (GOLD analysis project Ga0265309, IMG submission 192492) | Marine sediment microbial communities from subtidal zone of North Sea - Hel_20160524 (Illumina Assembly) | ecosystem: Environmental > Aquatic > Marine > Subtidal zone > Sediment ...
CCGTTTCCGCAGTGTTGTTGCTGGGCGGCGATTCGGCAAGACATTCCTTAGCACTGGTGAGATACTCAAGGCAGCCACATCAGGCAATAATAAGAACTGCTGGTATGTAGCCCCAACCTATGGGTCGGCTAAAGACATTGCTTGGGATATGCTGATTAACACTGTCCCGCATGAATACCTGAGCAAGACCAATGAATCATCGCTATCTATGCGCTTGATTAACGGCAGCACTATCAGCCTGAAGGGTGCGGAGAAGCCTAACAACCTGCGCGGACGAGCTTTGGACTTTGTTGTCCTTGACGAGTTTGCAGATATGCGCCCAGAGGCTTGGTATGAGGTTATCAGGCCATCCCTATCTGATAGGCTTGGGTCTGCTTTGTTCATCGGCACACCTAAAGGCAGGAATCATTTCTACGACCTGTACAGTAAAGGGCTAGACGGTCACTCTGACTGGCAGAGCTTTCAGTACACGACCATCCAAGGCGGTAACGTCCCTGAGTCTGAAATACTACAGGCTAAGGAAGACCTTGATGAGCGCACGTTCAATCAGGAATACAATGCTCAGTTCGTGAACTACAGCGGTGTTATCTACTACGGCTTTAATCGAGAAGAATCGGTTGGCAAGATAGAGGTGGACCACCACACCCTGCACGTTGGCATGGACTTCAACTTAGACCCTATGAGTGCGGTTGTGTGCGTCCGACACCATGACACGCTGCTGGTGATTGATGAGGTGGTTATGTGGGGCAGCAACACCGATGAGATGGCGCAGGAATTGAAAGCGCGATACCCTGACAAACGTGTTATCATTTACCCTGACCCAGCCTCTAGACAACGCAAGACCAGCGCAGGTGGGCGCACAGATTTAAGCATACTTCAGAACGCAGGTTTTGAAGTTAAGGCTAAGACCAGACACGCACTGGTTCGAGATAGAATAAATGCGGTCAACTCCAGACTCCTATCCAGCGATGGGCAGCGGAAGTTGTTGATAGACCCCAGATGTAAACAGACGATTGAGTCATTAGAGCGCCAGACCTACAAAGAAGGCACTAGCGTTCCTAATAAGGATGGCTTTGACCACATGAATGACGCTCTTGGCTATCTGGTTGAATACTTATTCCCAGTTAGAACAGACCGCATAGTACCCCAACCACAAAGGTGGAGTTAATGAGTAAAAATTTAGAATACACGCACCCAGAATATGACAACAATAAATATCGCTGGGAGTTCTACTTGCGAAGTTATATGGGTGGTGAAGACTATCGTGATGGTTCATACCTGACGCGCTACGTTAATGAGGATAAGGAAGAATATAATCGACGCCTTGACCTGACACCGATGGACAACCACAGCAAGAACATTATCCACATCTACAGCAGCTTTCTATGGCGACAAGCACCAGTGCGCAGCTTTAACAGTGCAGCGGGTAACTATGCCCTTGAACCATTCCTCAAAGATGCTGACCTTGATGGGCGCAGCTTTAATGCGTTTATGCGAGAGGCTAACATCTGGGCGAGCGTATACGGTAACGTCTGGATTATGGTCGATAAGCCCGCATCTAACGCCCGCACCAAGGCTGAGGAGCTAGGGCAGGACATTAGACCTTATGTGAATATGTTCACCCCTGAGAATGTATTCGACTGGGAATATGAGCGTATGCCATCTGGTCGCTACGAGCTTTGCTACCTGAAGGTTCGTGAGTCTATAGAAGAAATCAGCGACACTGAGAAAGTGGTTTATTACCGCATCTGGACTAAAGACGATGTAAAACTGTACAAGAGTATCAACGAGCAGGACACCCACATCAGCACAGAAGAGAACGCGCTAGGGCGAATCCCTGCGGTGTTCCTACCAGCACAGCGTTCAGTAGTTCGCGGCATTGGTATCAGTGACCTGTCAGACGTTGCCTATATGCAGCGGGCTATCTATCAAGAGCTGTCAGAGGTTGAGCAGCTTATCCGTATCAGCAACCACCCAACCCTAGTTAAGTCATACGAGACTGATGCAAGTGCTGGTGCTGGTTCGGTAATTAATATGCCTGACGATATGGACGCGGCAATGAAGCCTTATATGCTACAGCCTAACGGTTCAAATTTAGACAGCGTAAGAGCCGCTATCAACGACAAGATTGAATACATTAATCGTATGTCTCACATGGGTGCGGTTCGCGGCACAGAGGCTATCACGCAGTCTGGCGTAGCAATGCAGACAGAGTTCCAGATGCTTAACGCAAAGTTGGCTGAGAAGGCTGACATCTTGGAGCTTGCCGAGGAACAAATCTGGAACCTTTGGTGTGATTGGCAGGAGCTAACCCCTGACGTTGAAATCTTCTACCCTGATAGCTTTGATATTCGGGATATGGACAAAGAGCTAATCTTCTTGCAGCAGATGCGAGCTACTGGCGTTAAGTCTGTTACTTTGTCGCAAGAAATAGATAAGCAGATTGCCGACCTAGTGTTAGATGATGAGAAGCTGGCAAAGTCGCACCTTGAGATTGACCAAGGCACACAAGTTATAGGGCAGTTTAACGACGAGGCTGAATAATGCCTACAGATAACGCTTATGACGAGATTCTAGACACGCTGGCTGATACACACCAGCAACGTCTAGCTGATGCCTTAGTTGCCCTAGAGGAGCGCGTAGCTGATGTTATGGCTGACGCTCCGTTACAGGGTGGTAGGCTGTTTGATACTGAGTGGGCGATTAATGTTAGGCCAGCTTTAAGGGAAGCCATGGATGAGGCTTATCTAGCTGAGGTTGACGCTGTAGTTAGGCAGTATGGTTCTGTAGCAGCCGATGCACAGGATATGCTTTCTACCTATGGCGACTTCACCAAGCTAGACAACAGCGTTGTGAACCAGTTGCAGAGACTATCATTCCAAGGCTTTGAATCAGTTGCTAACGAATACCTTGATGTCTTAGCCAATGAGGTCTATCAGTCAACCCTGACAGGCCGTAGCTTTAACGACACAGTTAAGAACCTTCGCCAGACAATCAATGGCGTATACATTCAAAGCGATGATGTGGAAGCCCAGCGGCTTGTTGACTTAGTTAATAACGGCACAGCGGCACAGTCTAAAAAGGCAGCAGAGCTACTGCGCACCAAGTTCGCCAGAGACAGGGCAGGCAATAACCTTAGGCGCTATAGCACCCAGATGGCACAGGACAGCCTGATGCAGTTTGATGCGAGCATTAACACTGCTATCGGTAAAGCAAGCGGTGCGACCAAGTGGAAATACTACGGTGATGTTATCAGGGACAGCAGGCCATTCTGCAAAGAACACGCTGGTCAGGTGTTCACTGAAGAAGAAATAGAATCAACATGGGCGGGAGACTGGAAAGGTAAATCATCTGGCGACCCCTTTATCGTGCGCGGTGGTTACAACTGCCGACATCACTGGCGACCAGTATTCGACGAGGAATAGTTATGGCATACGGTAAAAAGAAGAAGAAAAAAAAGCCCACTAAATAAGCTGGGCTAAAGGGTTACACTGCTGTGAAATTAACTACAGAGCCATTCTTCGTAGGTTTTGACTGGCGTACCGTCGAGCCATAAACCTGTTTTTTTGTCTACTCCTGAAAGATAGATTTGATATTCTTGCGAGTTAGTTCCTCTCGCTTGCGTCTGCCAAAATTCATTTTGTTCTAGTTGCATAATTATTTAAAATCCATTAAACATACTTTTTGACTGTATCCTGCTGCATATAAAGCGTCACCAAGAATACCCATACCCCCACATACAATAGAGCTTTTTACGAACTCACGAACCGTTTCTTCTTTATCAAAGCCATGCTGTTGCATAAATGAAAGGACTTCATCTTTATCAACGTGGACAGTGCATTCTATTTTGATTTTCATAATCCCCTCCAAGGGAAGCCCCCGAAGGGGCGGTTAATTTAGAAAGTGTAGTGACCTTCGTTAGCGATGATTCCAAGGTAGCCGCCACATCTGTTTTGTCTTTGCATTACTTCAGTTTGATTAAAGCCAATCGCGTATCTTTCAAGTTCAGCAATGTAAAAAATAACATATTGCATTGGGATAACATCTTCAATTTTGATTTGACCATCTTGGTATTTGCCATCGAAGTAAGCAGATGCCTGAAGTGCCATTTTGTCAGCAACTTTCTCTGCGGCTTTTATTGTCTTATAGGTTTTGCAAGGCGACTTAGTTTCAGTAAGTCTTTTAGAGATTCTGTTCTGCAGTGAAGTAATAATGTTCATGGTAAACCCTTTTGTTTTTTGAATGTAGGTACATAGTATCATGTTTTACATTAATGTAAACCTTTTAGTTAAGTTTAATCAAAAAAGTTTATATGCTAAAATCGGGGTTCACCAAACTCAATTTGAGGCATCGTCACATGAGCGAAGATATCGTGGAACCAACTCCAGAAGAAACAGTTATAGACACACCACCAGAAGCCAAGACATTCACACAGGCTGACATGGATAAAGCAGTTGCCCAGCGCCTAGCTAGAGAGCAGCGCAAGTATGAGAAGCAGCTATCAGGCATTGACCTTGATGAAGCCCGCCAACTGTTAAGCCAGAAAGAGCAGAACGAGCAGGACAAGCTAAAAGAGCGCGGAGAGTTTGAAACTATCCTCAAGCAGACCGTCGAGAAGAAAGACAGCGAAATTAACGCATACAAGAGCAAGCTACAGCAGACCCTAGTTGATGGGGCTATTCTTGGTGCGGCAAGTAACAATAACGCAGTAAGCCCTGAGCAGGTATCGTCCCTCCTTAAAAGCCAGACTAGGCTTGGAGAGGATGGCACTGTTGAGGTATTAGACAACAACGGAACACCCCGCTATAATGACAAAGGTGAACTGCTGACTGTCAATGAGATGGTCGGTGAATTTCTAACGGCAAACCCTCACTTTGTGAACGCAGGAAGAAGCGGCACAGGTAGTCAGGGTAACGCTGGTGGCTCTACGCAGAAGCCTCAATCTGCGGTTGAAATGGTTGCGAATTGGAATGACGGTGGGCGTGAGGCTTATCGCGCACTGATGAAAGCCAAAAAATAACATAATCTTTTAACCTAATTTATTGAGGTATTACAATGGCTGCTACTACTAGCGCTACACTAGACGACCTGTTTGCGAATATTATCGCGCAGGCACGATTCACTGCTGAAGAGCAATCCCTGATGATGGGCTTGGTAACTCAGTACAACATTGCTAACGAAGCTGGCAAGACTGTCCAGATTCCTAAGTACCCTGCAATTGCTGCTGCCGACTTGACCGAAGGCACTGACATGAGTTCAACCACTGTTTCAACTAGCTCAGTAACTGTTACTGTTGGCGAAGTTGGTGCGCAGGTTGTTCTAACTGACATGGCTGCTTTTGGCGCTGGTAACCCAGCTGTCGAGCTTGGCACTGTTCTTGGTAACGCTATCGCTACTAAGATGGACACTGACCTTATCGGTCTGTTCACTGGTTTCACCGCGTCTGTTGGCGCAGCTGGTCAAGAATTGACTGCTGTTGATTTGTTTAAGGCAGCGGCTACTTTGCGAGCGGCTAAAGTAACTGGCAACATTGTTGCAGTTATCCACCCGTTTCAGGCTTACTCAATCAAATCTAGCTTGACTAACACCTTTGCTGACCCCAATGGCGGTGATATTCAGAACGAAGCCATGCGAACTGGTTACGTTGGTACTGTTGCTGGCATCGACGTTTACGAGTCAGCTAATATTGCTGTTACTGGCAGTGATGCTATTGCTGCTGTATTCGCTCCAGAAGCTCTTGCTATCGCTATGAAGCGCGACTTCGGTATCGAGTCACAGCGTGACGCTTCTCTCCGTGCCTTCGAGCTGAACGCAACTGCCGCTTACGGTGTTGCAGAGCTTGATGATAGCTTTGGCGTTAAGTTGATTGGTGACGCTGCACTTTAATTAGTGCTGATTCCCTGCCCCCTTCACTGGGGGTGGGGTTTTATTTAGGAGTTGTGATGGCTATTACATACCGAGGCGAACGCTTTGAAGGGTACAACAAACCCAAGCGCACCAGTAAGCATCCTGAAAAGAGCCATGCCGTACTTGCTAAAGAAGGCGACAAGGTAAGGCTGATAAGGTTCGGGCAGCAGGGCGCAGATAATAAGCCACCAAGAAAGAACGAAAGCGAAGCTGATAAGGCAAAGCGCAGGTCATTCAAAGCGCGATTCGCTAAAGACATTGAGAAAGGTCGCAAAGACAAAACCGCATCGGCGGCATACTGGGCAGATAAGGTGAAGTGGTAATGGCATTTTCGAACGATACTGATTTGGTAGCTATAGTTCCAGATATTTTGGGTTTTGGCATAACATCATTCGCCGGTCAACATGCCAGAGCGCAAGCAGACATTGAACGCAAGATACGCGCTGACTGGTGGGAAAAGCGTGGTTATAGCGGTGAGCTGATACCCAGCAAGCTAACAGACAGCCAGTGGACGCGATGCAGTGTTTACCTTGTTCTTTGGAAGTACGCCCTTCCGCAGCTAACCAACTGGGTAGACAATGACCGTTTTCTTGGCATGATTGATTTCTACAAGTCTCGCTACGGCGAAGAGATAGAAGCAGTGTTCCGCGATGGCGTTGAATACGATGCTGACGGTGATGGCACTGTAACCGATAAAGAGAAAGAGCCTATTAACTCTGGCAGGTTGGTTCGCTGATGCAGTTAAAGTTAAACGTAAAGTCTGAGCCTAGAGACCTAGCGAAGCTTGGTAGAAAGAAACGCAAAGATATTCAAGCACAATATAAAGAGGTGCTATCCAAGGTTGCCCAAGTTGGCGTTAATATTATTCTGGATAGAACAGCCCAAGGCAAAGGCTACAAGGGCGGCAGGTTTGAAAAGTACACTGCAAAATATGCTCAAGAAAGAGCAAAAGCAGGAAGAAGCAAGGCACCTAACCTAAACTTTACAGGTAAGATGCTTGGCTCAATGACTACCGTATCTAGCCCTACCAAAGCCTTTATTTTTCTTAGGGGAGAAGAAGCAAGGAAAGCCTCTGGTAATAACAAGAAGCGGCCATTTTTTGGATTCAGCAGAAGGGAAAACAAAAGGCTGGCTAAAGCATTTGAAAGATTTTTGGTGGTCGAATAATGAGCATTAGAGAGCAGATTGCAGACAATATAGTTACTACGCTTACTACCAGTGTTACTTCACCTGTCAGCATTAAGATGGCAACACGGCAGCCGTTTGATTTTGATAAGCTATCCAATGCCCAGTTCCCAGCGGTGCTAGTTAGGACTGCTGACGAATCTAGGGAAGATAGCTCTATTGCTGGCACTATGGGGAAGCGAATGGCTTCCATTAACTATGAGCTAGTTTGCTTTGTGAAGTCGGGTATAATTGACCAAGCAAGAAACAACATAATCGAAGCCGTTGAAGAAGGCTTGGAACTTGACCGCACTAGAGGCGGTTTTGCGCTGGATACCCAGCTAACTAACATTGAAGTCGATGAGGGTTCTATTGACCCTGTTGGCGGTGTGATTTTAACCGTTCGCGTTGTATATGAATACACTCGCGGCACAACTTAACGAAAGGTGATTTAAAATGGCTACAACTACAGGCTCAAGCGGTATTGTTAAATTAGCAGTTGCACAAGGTACTGTTGCAGTTGTTGGCGAAGTACGCTCTTACACTATTGAAACCAGTGCTGACACTATCGAAGATAGCATCATGGGTGATACTGCCCGCACTTACAAAGCTGGCTTAGAAGCAAGCACAGTAAGCCTAGAATGCTACTGGGATGATACCGATGCACAGCAGTTGGTTCTTGACAGCCGTGCTTCAATTGACTTTGAAATCTATCCTACTGGCACTGGCACTGGTGAAAAGTATTACACTGGCAACGGCATTGTTACTAGCAAGTCAATTACCGCTGCTTTTGATGGCATGGTTGAAGGTACTTTTGCTATTCAGGTCAATGGCGCAGTAACAGAAGCAACAGCATAACCCCACTACAACAGGAGAAATTGCAATGGGATTAGCAAAAGAACTAAGAAACAGAAGAGCAGTTAAGCCGCGTGAAGTTCAAGTTACTGGGTGGGCAGATGAAAAAGGCAAGCCTTTCATTTTATACACCCGCCCAATAACTTGTTATGACATGAACGAACTGCAAAAGAAACACCCTACAATTCTAGAAGCTCCGACCATTGCTGCAATGGTGGATATTATCGTGATGAAAGCTGAAGATGCTGGTGGCGATAAATTGTTTACAAGCGCAGAAGATAGAATAGATTTGATGGGCGAAGAAACTGCAATTATTAGTGAAATCGCCAACCAGATGTTTGCAACTATCGACTCGGTTGAAACAGCAGTAAAAAACTAGAATCCTCTCAGTTAAGGATGAATACCATAGCCTTAGCTGAGAGGCTTCACATTCCAATAGCGCAAGCGGAGCAGATGAGCCTTTCAGAAATGAACGAATGGCTCGCCTACTTTCATATAATGAGTGAGCAAGATGGCAGCACAAGTAGCTAAGATTGCAATATTTGCAGTTGATAAAACTAAGAAAGGTTTTGCATCTATAGGCAAGAGCTTAATGGGCTTGACCAAAAGCTTATTTAGTTTGAAAACTGCTCTGGTTGGAGTGGCTGGTGTTGCTGGGTTTGGCTTTCTTGCAAAGCAATCTCTAAACGCTACTGACCAACTTGCTAAAACCGCTTCCAAAATTGGCACAACTACTGATGCCCTAACTAAACTGCAATATGCTGCTGGCCTAACTGGTGTGGAAACAACCACTCTGAATATGGCTATGCAACGTTTTGCGCGTAGAACTGCTGAAGCGGCTAAAGGTACTGGCGAAGCTAAAGGGGCAATTAGAGAGTTAGGTCTGGACGCTGGCAAGCTAGTTAATATGCCTTTAGATGAAAGAATGATTGAATTGTCTAAAGCGTTTGGCAATGTTAAGGGTGATAGCGACAAGCTAAGATTGGCCTTTAAACTATTCGATAGTGAAGGTGCCGCACTTGTAAACACCTTGTCAGCCGGTGAAGATGGGCTGAGGGCTATGTTCCGTGAGGCTCGAACGTTAGGCGCTGTAATGTCACAGTCTGCCGCAGAGGGAGTTGAAAAAGCGAATGATGCTTTAAATAAACTCGGAACCTTGATGGGCGGCATTAAGAATCAGATGTTTGCGGCTATGGCTCCAGCGTTTGAACTTTTAGCTGATACGCTAAGAAACAAGGTTGTCACTGGCATAGAAAAGACCAGCGGCTCTGTAGAACAATTTGCGCGCACTTTAGCTGTTAAGGTATTAACTGCAATTCAAGGAGCTGTCACAGGCTTCCAGAGCCTTGCTAATGGGTTCATCATGGTCTACAACTCAGCGTTGCAGATGAAGGATGGCCTCACTAGAGCATTCACTAGCGATGCAGAAATGAATGCCCGCCAACTAAGAGTTGAGATTGGCAAGCTTGAGGAAGACATGGCTGCAAGGGCTGATAAGATTGCAGGCTACAATGCAAGGCAGAAGCTTTCTAGCGAACTAGCTCAAGCAAGTGACAGAAAAAGATTAGAGAGCCTACAAGCATTATTGATTGGAGCTGATGAAGCGGGCGATTCACTAACCTTATTAAATGAACTCGATTTTGCTGGCGGTTTAAATGCACAGATTGACAGCCTGAAGCTTTCGCTAGATTCCATTCCTGATGCTGTAACCAAAGTTGCCCCAGCTATGGTTCAAAGTGTTGGCGATATGGAGAAGGCGTTTGATGATTGGTCTGGAAAGTTGCCAACCATGGAAGATAATATTAAGTCTCTGACAGCCCAAGGCTTAGATGGTTTGACTGATTCTCTTACAGCCGCTGTAACTGGTGCGGCTAACTTTAAAGACGCTATGAAGTCTATGGCTAAAAGCGTTGTAGATAGCCTGATTAAAATGCTTATCCAGAAGTATATTGTTGATGCGGCTTTTGGAGCTATCACTGGTGCATTTAGCAACACTACAGGCAGCACATCTAATAGCGTTCGCGGGGCTTCACAAGCGGGAATGTATAGGGGTGGCAGTAGCTTTGGGGGCGGAAGGCATCTGGGAAGCAGTAGCGGTAAGGCTATCGGCGGATCTGTTCAGGCTGGTCAACCCTATATGGTTGGTGAGCGTGGACAAGAGATGTTTGTACCTAACCAATCAGGCTCAATCATACCGAACAACCAGATGGGCGGCAGCGGTGTTACAATAAACCAAACAATCAATATATCTACTGGAGTTGCGCAGACTGTAAGAGCCGAGGTTGCTGGCATGATGCCGCAGATAGCAGCGGCAGCGAAAGGCGCAGTAGCAGACGCAAGACAGCGCGGTGGTGGATATAGCCAAGCATTAATTGGAGCATAAAAAATGCCATTAGCATTCCCAAGCGTAGGGATTCAGAACATTCAGATGAGATTGAAAAGGGCGGTTGCAGTTAGTGAATCGCCTTTTTCTTATAACACGCAGACTTATGTTCACCAAGGTGCTAGATGGGAATGTGAGGTTACTCTGCCGCCTTTAACCTACGCAGAGGCACGTTCGGTAGAGGCTTTCATAATCGGCCTTAAAGGGCAATCTGGTACGTTTACGTTCGGCCACCCGCTGCACACTTCAACGGCTACTGGCAACACTAACGCAGATGCACTGATACGCGCAGAAGAAATCAGCTTGGGCGGCACTAGCACAGCAGTTGATGCAGGAACATACTTGCAGCTAGGCGACTATCTTTACATAACCACAACCAGCAAGACCTCAGGGGTAGGCTTGATAGGTATACAGCCGCCATTGAGAGCCGCTGTCAGTGGTGGAACTGTTGTAGACTTTACCTTGCCAAAAAGCCTTTGGCGCATGGCATCCAACGATATTAGCTGGTCAACAGATACAGCGGCTATGTACGGCTTCACCTTTGCTTTCGTGGAGGCTCTTTAATGTCTCGCACATTAAGCGCAGAAATGCAGGCGGTTGCAGACGCAGAAGTTGTTAGGCCGATTTACCTTATAGATATGGACTTTCCCAGCGGTGATGTAAGGCTTTGGAGTGGCAGTGGCTTACTGACTTCTCCGACAGGCAGCAGCGTTATTACGAACGGCGGCTTTACTGGTAGCCTTACTGGGTGGACTGCTGTTACCTTCGGAACTGGCACAGTTACTTACAACGATAACACCGCCGTCCTAACCGCTGCCACTGGGTTCTCTAATCGTGTATTTATTAATCAAACATTTGACACGGTAACCGGCAAAAAGTACGCAATCAGGCTAGACCATACTGGCGTTCAACTTAGAGTGCGGGTGCGAAATGCGCTGAACAATGCGGACATACTTCCGCTGACTTTTTATGATGCTGGCAGCAATACAATATATTTTACTGCTGCTTCCAATAGGACTAACTTGCACATCAGAAACCAAAGCGGTGCAGTTGCAACTATAGACAGCTCAGAAGTTTACGTTGCCGAAGATTATGTAGGTGCTGGCGACTTGCTTTCAATTAGTGAAATTGCAGAGTCTGCTGACCTAACAGCTAACGGTGCAAGCGTCACTTTGACTGGGCTTAAAACATCTTTGATTCAAACCGCTAGAGATGAGGATTATCAGGGGCGAAAAATGACGATTGCTTTGGGCGCTATGAATGAAACAGCTGATGTAATAGCTACCCCTGCTATTATGTTTACCGGCTTTATGGATGTGATGACAATTAACGATGGCGGTCAATATTCCACTATCAACGTAACCTGTGAAAACAAACTGATTGCGTTTGAGCGTTCAAACAGGCGCAGGAATACAGATGGCGACCAGCGCATTGATTACCCAACGGACGAGGGCTTTAGCTTTGTAACAAGCATTCAAGAGCTAGACTTATACTGGGGGCAGATTACCCCAGCCTTTGCTGTAGATAAAAAGAACGATGCTGGTTACAGGGGCAGATAATGATAAGCATTCAGCTAGAGAACATGGCAAATGTTAAAGAAGAAATTAAGCCGCTGCTTGAGGAACACTGGGAGTTAGTTGCACTTAACAAAGGTGCAATTAAATTGAACCCAGACTATAAAGAATATGCAAGGCTTGATGCAGCTGGTGTTTTGAAGGTGTTCACTGCTAGGAATGATGGGGCTTTGGTTGGCTACTTTGTTTTGACTATCAGCAAAAGCATTCACTACAGTGACCACTTGTTTGCAATTAATGATGTTATCTTTGTTAAGCCTGACAGCAGAGCTGGGGCTACAGGATATAAGTTAATTAAATATGCAGAAGATTATTGCAAGGAAGCAGGCGTTTCAGTCTTGACGCTGAACACGAAAGTGCATATGCCTTTTGATAAGCTAATGGTTCATATGGGCTTTGATTTAATTGAGCGCGTTTACTCCAAATTCTTAGGAAAATAAAAAATGGCTTTTGCTCTTATTGCAGGTATTGCAGCCGCTGCCCCAGCCATCATAACTGGTGGCCTTGCCGCTTGGTCGTGGGGTGCATTTGCGCTTGGCGCAGGTTTATCCATGTTATCCAGAGCATTGATGCCTAGCATTGAATCTAGCACCACTGGCGCTATTGATGGCGGCACAACTGTAACAGGTAGGGATGCTACATCTAGTCGCAAAGTTATCTACGGTGAAACTAGGGTGGGCGGTGATATTGTCTACATGGACACTACTGGAGGCACTAAAGATAACGAGAACCTACAGCTCGTTATTGCCTACGCTGGACACGTTATCACTGAATATTCTGAGGTCTGGATGGGTGACCTGAAAGCATGGGGAACAGATACTTTTACTTTGAGCAACAGAATATCTACAACTTCGGGCAGCAATGTTGTTAGAGTTGATGTTGATACTGTTCTAGATACTTACCAGTATGTTTTTTCTGAAGGCAATCAAATCACAATCTCTGGAACAAGCTCAGTTGGCGGGCTGAATCTGAATGGCACTTTCACTATTACAGCGGTAGATGATTACGACCCAGAAGAAGAAGATGATAGGGAAAACCATGGCAAGTGGTTTGAGTTTCAAGCAGGCAGCAATGCAACGTCAACTGCTACTAATGGCGGTGGAACAGATTGGCAAGTTGTTCAGCTCGGATACGTTGGTAGCACCGCAGTCAGTTGGGGTGATTACTTGGAGTTGTATTTCTATCTAGGTGACCAAACCACCTACAATGCACAGTTGAGAGCGAGAAGTCAGCCTTGGAATACAAACTGCATTTTGCAAGGAACTGCTTATATCTACGCGCAGTTAAAGTATGACAGTGAAATCTTCAGAGCTGGGATGCCTAACATATCAGCAAAAATCAAAGGCAAGAAAGTTGCAAACCTTGCTGGCGTTGTTGAGTGGACGGATAACCCCGCGCTATGCATAAGGGATTATTTGCTTGATGAGCGGTATGGTTTAGGTGAGGACTCAGACACGATTGATGTTGATGCATTTACCAATGCTGTTAATGTATGCAATCAATCTGTTGCGCTTGATGGCGGTGGAACAGAAAAAAGATACACTCTCAACGGTATGCTGAACACCCACAAAAGCAGAAAAGCTAATATTGAAGATATGCTTTCCGCTATGGGTGGCAAGCTAGTTTATTCAGGCGCTCAATATTTTATTACCCCCGCGTATTATGCAACGCCTACAGTCACTATTGATGAAACTGTTTTAAATGGCGAGATACAGATACAGACAAGACAGAGCCGCAGGCAGCTATATAACGCTGTTAAGGGCAGCTTTATCAGTAAGGAAAAGAACTACATAGTTGCTGACTATCCAGCGCAGAAGAGTTCAACTTTCGCAACTGCTGATGGAGGTGAGTTATTCCTAGATATGGCTCTGCCGTATGTTACTGGCAACACGCAAGCGCAAAGGCTTGCAAAGATAGCAATGCTTTCATCTCGTAAAGCTACAACCGTAACCCTGCCATGCAATCTAGCTGCATTGAAGTTTAAGGCAGGCGATAACATTATGGTCAGCAATGCTAAGATGGGCTGGGTATCGAAAGTCTTTGAAGTTCTAAGCTACAAGATGCAGCCTAACAGTGATGGAACTATTGTAGTTAATGTAAGTGCTATCGAGACAGCTTCAGACGTTTATGATTGGTCAACGAGTGACCAAGAGGACTTTTTAGCTGCTGATGAAGTTAGCCTGTTCGTTGGTAAAGATGTTGCCCCGCCTACTAACTTGGTTGCTAATGTTTCAACTAACAGCTCTGCTGACGGTACGATAGAGAATAATATTTTTGCACTTTGGAACAAATCCCCCGACCCTTTTGTGGCGCACTACAATGTAAGCGTCACAACTACATCTGGAACGGACACTGTTGTTTATTTAACTAAGCGGCCTTATTTTAGGCTGCCGAACTTACTGCCAGCGGTCAACTATACAATTGAAGTTAGAGCGGTCAACGAACTTGGGTACGAGTCAAGCAAGATTAGCGCAACTCGCACAACACCGGCTGACTTTGTGCCTGATGTGCCTAGCCTTTACCGCATTAGCAAGTCTGGCAGCGCAGCACCTACAACTACAGAGTTTACAACTGCGGCAGGTAGAAACCCTAAAAACAAAGATGCAGTAATAACTACTGACACATCTGCCAGCCCAGTACAGACACACGCTTGGACTTATGACTTATCTGGCACAGCTTGGACTCAAGACGACAACTTTATCAGTGGCGACCTAATCGTTAATGGCTCTATTACTGGTAACGAGATAAAGGCTGACAGCATTACAGCTAACAAGCTATCTGGTGATGTATCAGAGCTGTTTCCTGTAAGTGTTTATCAAGCCACTACAGTAACTACAACTACACAATACTTGCAGGAATTTTCCATACCTACGCCAGAGTTAGGTATTAGTAAAAGAGTAAGATTAGACATCGCCAACACTTACCAAATTGTCAAAACGGGAAGTACGCAACGAGATTTTTCTATAAATCAAACAATACAAATAAAAAGTAAAAGCGCAACAGGTGTTCAGGTTGGAGCTACTGGTGGCGTTGTTACTGATGGGTTCCCTTTCCTGTTTAAGCAGAAAATTTACATAGCAGGTAATTATATCGCAAAGCTAGATGCAGTTGGTGCTGTTGCTGATAATGCTACCGGAACAGGGTTCGGCAACGTAGACGGCGTATGGTATGATTCTGCTCTTGATAGAACTTATTTGCTCGTTGGGCAAGCAACAACAGTTTTTAGCACTGGTGAAACCTTATTTTTTAGCTCCTCAAGGTTTACTGCTGCTGGAATATTTGTTTCCCCATCTTATACCGATAACCATAGAATTGTAATGTTGTCAGATGTAGGTTCAGATGACGTTAGCATTGGTGTACCTTACACCTATGGCGCAACAACAACAGAAACAGTTTTTAGAATCGGTCTTCGCATTACAGCAAGCACTTCAGACGTAACCGTTACTGCTAGAGGATTTAGAGGAACTATGGAGCTAGTATCGTGATACAAATAGGCTATGTAACAAACGCTGGCGATGAAAATGTTTCTGGCGAATACCCAAACCCTGTTGAAGCTAATGCAGCAATCTATGATTTGCGTGATAGCCTAGTAGATAGGGACGACATACAAACATTATTTATTCAGTCTGACTTTGGTGAAGGGCTGGTTCGTTATGGGTTTATGAACCCGATTGAGGATTGACAAGTAAAACAATGTTATAATCCAAAAAAATAAATCATTTAAAGGTGATAAAATGAGCAATCCATTTGTAAATGTTGGCAACCAAAATCATTCAGGCATTGTTTACGATATGTTTCCAGTGGTGCCAAGTGATGGAGCTGACAATGTAGGAACAAATAATGTAGCAATTGGGCTTTATATTGAAATAGGTGGAGCTGTATCGTTCCACAATTATGAAGGAACTGTTAGGACTGTTAATGTTCCTGACAATTTCTATTTGATTACTTCTGTTAAGCGAGTTTTGTCAACTGGCACAAATGCAACTGGCATTCACGCACTGGTGGTTTAAATGCTTAATCTTGGTGTAAATGTACAAAGGATAGCCGCAAAAGGAAACAAAGGAAACAACAGGTTTACCCCAAGAGCGCTGTTCGCAAGCGGTGAGGCTGGGGTTTGGTATGACCCTTCCGATTTAACTACAATGTTCCAAGATTATACATCAGCAGCACCTGCTGTTATTGGTCAGCCTGTTGGAACTATACTTGATAAGTCTAAGGATTTAGCTCAAGGTGCTGAAGAAATTACTAACGGTGACTTTAGTAATGGATTAACTGGATGGGTTACTTCAGATGATGTTTCTATTGTTTCTGGTTCAGTTCATCTAGCAAATACATGGCTGTTTGGGGCGGCAGCGTTTCAAGATGTTTCTGGACTTACTGTGGGTAAGTTTTATAAGTTAACACTAGATACAGAAGCCATTTCAGGTAATTCTAGCTGGTATATAGATAACTTTTTAGGTGTTTATGTACAACGGATTACATCTGACCAAGGCAGACATTCTTATATCCTTCAAGCAACAGCAACTTCGTTTAACTTAGCGTTTAAAAAGTTTGGAGCTGGAGTTGTGTCTTTAGACAACGTATCAGTAACAGAGATACAAGGCTCACACGCTACACAGACTACATCTGTAAATCGTCCTATACTAGCCAGACACCCTGAAGGGGGTATCCGTAACCTGCTTAGTTATACTCAAGAGTTTGATGATGCTTATTGGAGTAAAGTGGCCACCACTGTAACTGCCAACGCTACAACAGCTCCTGACGGTACAGCTACCGCAGACAAAGTAATAGCTGATACAGTATTTAAACAGCACCGTGTTGACCAATCTACTACAAGTACTGCGGGGGTTCAGACCCTTAGTGCCTACGTTAAGAACGCAGGTTATGGATATGTTTGGATGCGTATTGGAGGCTTAGGTGCGGCAGTTAGTATTGCTGATGGTTCTCTTCATGGAGTTCAAACAGGTGTAACAGCCCAATCACAGGATGTTGGTAATGGTTGGAGAAGGGTTTCTATATCTAGAACTGCTGTAGCTAACGAAATTGCACGAATCAACGTGATTCCTACCTCTTCTCAAGCTGACTTTTCTGGAGATGGCACATCAGGCATATACATTTGGGGCGCACAGCTAGAGGAAGGTTCAACAGCTACTCAGTATCAACACGTTACTGATGACCTACGTTATGACATTACTGAACCCTTTGGTGCTAACTCTCTTAACTACCTGAAGTTTGATGGTGTAAGTGACGGCATGAAGATTAATCACCTGACATCTCCCAATACGCCTTTGACTGCTTGGTTTGGTTATAGTGCTACTAATGCTAATAGTACTGATAATAGACTTCTATTAGATATAGAGACAGGAAGAACTTTCCTTACTGCTAGTGGTTCCGTCGGAGGAACCCTTGGGTATTACGATGGAGCTTACCGAAATTTTGCTGCTGACTCTGATGCCCTTAAAGTATTAACTTATGACTTAGTAGAAGATAACGCTAAGATAAGAGTAGACGGCACTCAAGAATACTCTGACGCGACCTACGACCAAAAAGCAATCGGAGGTCAAATAGGGTTGTTTTCAAATTTACGTGTAGATGCAAACAACTTAGCAGGCAATCTATACTCATGCATCCTAAGAGCAGCTGAGTCCACTGACAAAGAGATAGCTTCCACTGAGTCTTATGTAGCCAAGAAAACAGGAATTAGTTTATGAACATATTTAGTACAGTAATTGTAACAAACGCTAAGAAAGCGGAAGCACAGGAAGTAATAAATGAACTGTACTCTCTGCCTGCACTTGATGGTGAAGAGGCTTACGTTTCGGAAGCAGGTCTTGAGTTCTTTGGTATTGAACTGAAGAAAGGTACTAGCAAGTATTGGGCAAGCTCAGGAGCGTTCGTAAGTAAGGAGCTAACGGCTTTAATGAACAGCGGAACACTTTACTACACTTCCTTTGGGAATGATTTTAAAAAGGCTATAGAGGCCTGCAGTTTAACTAAAGTAGAGACTGCTGAGGATGATTTAGATGTATCAATACCATCCGACTAGACCGACTCCTAGCCTTGGCTTTGATATTGCTAAAGGCAATATGTGGGACAGTGAAGCAGTCAATATCTTTGGATTTAATAGAACCGTTGGTACTGACTGGGAAGTGGTTTGGAATGATGGCGGTGATTATGTTTACCCAGCTAGCGCGGTGCAGATGTCGCTTGTATCCGCATCCGTTAGCGACACAATGCAGGTTCTTATTAGCGGGTTAGATGCTGACTACAATAAGCTGGTTGAGACTGTAACCCTCACAGGCACATCCGCCGTAAATACTGCTCAGTCTTTTTTTCGCATTAACAGCGCTGTCATTTTAAGCGGTAGTAATGTTGGCGATATAACTATCAGCAACAACTCTGTTCTGTACGCATTTATTGAGGCCGAGTTAGGCACAACCCAAGCGGCTATCTACACTGTACCCGCTGGCTATAGCTTGTACCTGTTTCGCATTGATGCAAACAGCGCAACTACTAATGGTCAGAAATTCATATTTTTCCGCAATGTTGTTAATACTAACGGCAGAACTTTGCGCGTAACTGAAGCAACCTTTGCAACGTCACAGGTTAGTTACGACAGGCAGATACCTTTTAAAATTCCAGAAAAATCAGACTTCCATTTCGAGGCTAAAAGCAGTGCAAGCACAAACGAGATGGCTTTATTCATTGAAGCAGTATTAGTTAAAAACAAGGCATAATCATGGCTACAGTTAAAGAAGCCCTACTAAAGTTAGAAGGTCACGAGCGCGAATGTGCTGTTAGATATTCAAACATTGAGCGTAGACTTGATGAAGGGCAGATTAAATTCAAATCTTTGCAGACAGCTTTGTGGGGCATTTACCCGCTAATTATAACCTTGTTTGTTATGGGTAAGTTCTTTTGAGTTATGGACATTAACGAAAACAGCAACGTCACGATTCCTATTCGCAACCTTATCGCTATGGTGGCAGCTACCGCAGTTGCTACTACGGCTTATTTTGGTATTCAGGAAAGGCTCAAAACCCTTGAGCATTCACTGGATAAATCGCAAGCAGAAATAGAGCGTAATACGGAATTTAGAATCTTATGGCCGCGTGGTGAGCTAGGCTCTTTGCCAGATGATGCAAGGCAAGATATGCTGCTGCAAGGTGTTCAGTTGGATGTCGAAGATTTAAGAGGGCTGCAAGGTCAGATACATGACTTGACTGTAAGGCTTGGCACTATGGAAGCTCTTAATGAGCAGGGGAGCAGCAATGATTGATAAATTTATAGCACCTGTCACTAGCCTACTGGATAAGTTTATACCTGATGCAGATACCAAACAGAAGATTGCACACGAGATTGCAACGATGTCTGAGCGACACGCGCAGGAAATCTCACTTGCTCAAATTGCAGTCAACCGAGAAGAAGCAAAAGGAAACTGGTTCCAAGCAGGATGGCGACCAGCAACCGGCTGGATTTGCGTTCTGGGTTTTGCCGTGAACTTTTTAATATCACCGCTGGCGGCTGGCTTTGGCGTAGTAATTCCACAAGCAGACACCTCAACTATGCTGCCTGTATTGATGGGAATGCTAGGGTTGGGCGGCTTGCGTACTTATGAGAGAGTAAAAAAATGACAGCTAAAAAGAAGGTAGTATATTTCACAGATAAAGAACTTGCCTGCAAACACAGTGGCGAGAATGGCATGGATGCAGACTTTGTTAAGCTGCTAATTAAGATTCGGAAAGAGTGCGGCTTTGGCTTTCCAATCAGCAGTGCATACCGCAGCCCGCAACACCCCATAGAACAGCGCAAAGAGAAGGCAGGAGCGCATTCAACTGGTAAGGCGGTAGACATACTTGTTTCGGGAGAAAAAGCGTTAGAAGTGATTAGGGTGGCTCAGAAGCATGGCATCCAGCGCATCGGTGTAAAGCAGAAAGGGCGCACAAGATTCATCCACCTTGATGGCTGCACTGAAGAAGACGGCTTTGCCTGCCCTGCTATCTGGTCATACTAGCCGCAAACTGACCACATAAGCCCCTTCACTGGGGTTTATTTTTATCTGTATTGTTTACATTTATGTTAAGTTCTGTTACAATCGGGGGGTTCTTAAAAAAATAGAGGCGGCAAGATGGCAAGAAGAATTGACTATGAGTGGGCTTGCAATATCACCGACAGCAGTGGGGATATATTGGAGTCATTCATTGAGGACAGCTATGCAGAGGCAAGGCAGGCGCAGTGCTTGGTGGCAGATGAGAACTCATTTATTGAGTTGTGGGTAAGCTACAGCACAGAAGCTGCCGGATTAATTGACAGGGAGTTTTACACAGTCAGGGAAGGCAGGCTTCCGAAACACCTACCCAAGCACATAGCCAAACAGCTAGCCCATTAACTTGGGCTTTTTATTGCCTATAGTGTTGACATTAATGTAAACGTCAGGCACTATAACCACACATTCAAAAAAAACGAGGCAACACCAAATGTTTAAACTAAACCAAATAGTCAAAGGCGCAACAGCAGGTACTTTTGTAATTGTAGGCTTTAGAAGTATTGACGGCACAGACTGCGCACAGGTCAAAAGCGTAAACCCAGCAGACCACACGCAGGTAGCTAGAGGCGAGATTGCATTACCACTGACAGCATTAACTCAAATTTAATAAAAAAATAGCCCTCTACGGAGGGCTTTTCTATTGGAGGCAGTATGAACACCAAGAAAAACAGCAAGGGCGACACCTTCAAGATTGAGCGAGTAGGCTCAGGCGCGGTTGTGTCAGTTCTAAACAAAAAGACCGCAGGGTATATGCGCCGAGGGATGCTAGAGCGATGGAGAATCGTATTTCCAAAAGCTGATATGTCAGGCGATGAAGTCAAAGCAATAACCACCAACGGCATGAAGATTGAAGATGCTGTTGAATTGTTTGTTAAGCGCACAGAGCAATAGGAGGCTTTATGTTTACCGCAGATTTTAATAATTACTTTTACGAGCTGGCTGAGAAAGATTACGCGATGGGCAACAACGAGCGCGCAGATATGCCAGAGGAATATTACCTAGCCTTTGGCGCACTCTATGCAGCAGGTGAATGCGCTACAGCTAATTGCGCTGACCCTGACAAAAGTGTTACCGCACGATTAACTTTTTAGTACAATACCAACTTAACAATAGGAGATAGTATGTTTTCAAGCGAATCAATTAACGAACTGGCTACAGCTTTATGCAAAGCGCAAGCCGTCATGGGGGGTGCTGTTAAAGGCACTGGCAACCCTTTCTTTAAATCCAAATATGCGAACCTGTCTGACGTTATGCAGGTGGTCAAAGAGCCGTTTGCAGCTAATGGCCTGAGCTATGTTCAGTTTCCAGTAAGCACAGAGAATAGCGTTGGCGTAGCTACTAGACTGATGCACACCTCTGGTCAGTGGCTAGAGCAAGAGTTTCTACTGCCGATGGTTAAACGTGACCCGCAAGCTGGCGGCTCTTGTATCACCTACGCAAGACGTTACGGCCTAGCGGCTATGGCAGGTATTCCGCAGGTAGATGATGACGCAGAAGCGGCAATGCTGAGAAGCGACAAGGCAGTTAAGAAGGCCGAGCAGGAAAGCTACGAAGATTCCATTATCGACCTGATGCCAAGCGTTAAGGCAATCAAAGACGGTCTGGCAACTGGCGACCTGTCCACAGCGAACGAAGCGTGGAAGGAGTTGAGCGACACAGAGAAGCAGCTACTCTGGAAAGCACCAAGCAAAGGGGGCGTATTCACTACGCAGGAACGCACCACAATGAAAACAACCGAATTTAGACAAGCACAATAACTGGAGAATAAAATGAGTACATACGAGCAGAAAGATAACACTGGCGCGATGTTTGTGAACGACAAGAAAGAGTCGGAGACACACCCTGACCGCAAAGGCAGCGCACTAATTGGTGGCGTTGATTACTGGGTAAGCGGCTGGGTTAATACCAGCAAGACTGGCACTAAGTATATGAGCTTGAAGTTTAGCGCAAAGGATGAGCAGCAGCAGGCAGCACCACAAGCCAAAGCAGCTCCAGCACCTACAGCAGAGTTCGATGAAGATATACCGTTTTAAAGTTAAATCCCCCCCGCGAGGGGGGGAACCAACAGGAGAAAGACCAGCGCTAGCCGGTCAATAACAATATATCACAACTGGAATAATAATATGCAACTTATAGACGCAGGAAAGGCCGTTAGAGCCGCGCAAGCTAACGCAGGTATATCTAACGCAGAACTCTCTAGAATCGCTAAGACAAGCCCACAGCAGGTTATACGGTGGAGAACGCAGCCCAACATGAAGTTGCACACCATGCAGCAACTATGCGCTGCCCTTAACGTCGATGTAATGGATTTCTTACGGCTTGGAAAATAGTCCCTGTTTTGTGTTTACAATCAGGTTGATGTAGTTTTATAATCAAAGAAGTTATCGGGCTGGAGGTTGGGGAACCTTTTTAAATGAAACCCCAAAGACCAAGTTGACCCTCTTGTCACAGCCCTTGAATCCAGTCGGTACTGGCTTCAGGATAGATTAAATATTCGATACGATAACGATTATGCCGAGGAGTTGCTTTAGCCCTCTTATCTTGAATTTTACTTTTGAACAAGTAAAAGGGTTAAAAGTACCTCAATAAATATATATGTACACTTAATGGCACTTTGTAAACATATAGAAACAAACCTTTCAAAAAAAACGTGTGAGCGCTTCAGCGTGAACCAAAGGAGTTAAGAAGATGAACCAGAAACAACGTGTACTCGATTACCTGAGAAGTGGTAACACAATAACCAGCCTAGACGCTTTCCATGAGCTAGGCATTACTAGAATATCCGCTGTAGTGTATAACCTGAAGCGCGATGGTCACCACCTGATAAAAGAAAACGTCACTGTCAAAAACAGATTTGGCGAAGAATGCACCATTGCCCGCTGGGGTCTGCCATGCTCTTAAAGACTGGAGAGGAATATCTAGTATCTGATGACCTGCACCAAGACTTGATTGATGCCTACGGTGAAGACATGGTTCGCAATGAGCTGACAGCGATGAAGATGTGGTTGCTTACTAACCCAGCTAAACGCAAAACTAAAGTCGGTATGCCCAAGTTTATCAATAGCTGGTTATCCAGAGCAAAGAAGACTGGCGGTGTGTCCCCCTTTGTTCCACAGCAGCAAGCATCTGGTAAGCAAGACACGCGCAGTTCACAAGCTAAGGTGGGCGATTCAATCAGGGGCAGAACCTTAGAGTGTTCACTGACAGACATTACATGGGTAGAGCCACACGAGAAAGAGGCTCAGAAACAATATTACCTAACTACTCGCGGATTCTATTATGACGGCGGCAATGAGGTGAAATATGCTTAGAGTACAACATCCAAACTCCAGAAAGATTGCAATCAAATATTCCTACGCTGGAAGGAATACAAAGCTAAAGTCTGGGGAGAAATACAGCTTACCCCATCTGGCTGAGGTCGCAGGCATTAACGCCAAGACGCTACACAGCAGGCTCAGGGCAAAGCAGTGCA
>Ga0265309_10000181_pt1 | contig 23339 bp, 16 predicted proteins | sample Helome_FD_192492 | JGI IMG/M metagenome (GOLD analysis project Ga0265309, IMG submission 192492) | Marine sediment microbial communities from subtidal zone of North Sea - Hel_20160524 (Illumina Assembly) | ecosystem: Environmental > Aquatic > Marine > Subtidal zone > Sediment ...
GCCGGGTTTACAAAATTCATCGCCATCAGAGGATCGGTGCCGATGCGCTTGAGCGCTATCATATTGATCTTGATGAACTGTTTACCGAGCGGGTTCGGATCGGTCATCGGAAATTGTCCATCCTCATCCCGAATGCCATGACAAAAAACACAATTTTCGGCAAACAAGGCTTTGCCTTTGGCCGCCTTGCCCTGATCGATTGGTGGTAATGGCACTTGCCATTTTGGAGAATCCAGCTGGCTCATTAAGTTCTCCAGCCGGTCCAGGTTCATGATTTTTGCCGAGGACCGAAACATTTCAGTCGGAGCGGAAGTTTTGACCACGGTATGCGCGAACACACCAGATACCTCTCCGACGTTACGGCCTATATGATTATTGGCGGAACCGTTCCATTGCACCCAGCTTAACTGGGAGGTATTCCAGAGAAAGGGATAACTAACCGGCGCGTTGGCCGGTGTTGCATTGCCCGCGATACCGGTAAAACTTGACGTCACCCGGTTGAGGATCGCACCGAAGGCGTCCAGCCGGCCATAGCCATAGGTTGTCGCAAGCCCGCCATAGTTAATTTCGATGTAATTATCCAGCCAGGCAATAAATGGGGTTAGCTCCTGTCGCAAACGCTGCTTTTCGCCTTCACTGTAACCCCCTTGTGCCAGCACTTTTTTCGCAAAACGGGTCAGTTTGTCATCATTTTCCACGGTAGCCTGCAACGCTTTGGAAAGATCCTCGATTAAAGACTGAAAGTCGGATAGTGGCGGGCCGCCATCGATGCGTAGCACGTGTTTGTCCAGCCCAATCTCCGAGGTATGACAGGCGGCGCAGGTCAGGCCCAGCCACTCCTGGTACTCCGACTGGATAGCACCCGTCGCGGGGGGCAGGCGAGAGGCCGAAATTTTTGTAAGCAGAAACGGTTCTATATTGTCGTCCTTGACGAAGCCGATGGGCAGGCCATCCGGATTACGAGCCGCGATCGGTTGTTGCGGGATGTATCCCAGTCGCCGGATATTATCGTCAGCGCGGAACAACGCTTCGCTACCGGCTTGTTCCAGCGCGAGAAACCAGGAATACGGAATTAGCTGCGAGCCCTGCGAGGTATTGTAAAAATCCAGGCGCTCATCATTATTCCAGCCTTGCTCGAGGGTGACCAGCTCACGTTTTTCGGCCGGGGGTGCCGTGCCACCGTTATCAGCGGTTTTGAGGCATCCGTTTAATACGATGGTCTGAACCGTCAGGAAAGCTATGATAGCCATGTTTCGAAAAATACCCATATATTGCGACTCCCTAAGTAACAAATACGTTTATTAAATCGCCCTAACAGATAACAGAATGGAAAGGTTTCGTTTCGAAGGTTTTGACAACGAAACTAAACAGTGTAGATGTGGCAATGTGCGAGTGAGCTAGCACCCAATTGCAAGCCAAAATATTTCTTGTTGCTTACCTTCCTTGTTAATGGCTAGGTAAAATACTAGTCCGAACAGGATTACAAAAGCGAATAAGTAATTTTTATACTCGTGGGTTATCAATGGCGGTTTAGGGCAGGTTTGAGACCATTATCGTAATTTGTTTAAGCCACCTTGCATAAAAAACGGTGAAGAGCCTTTATAACTGGCGAGCCAGGGTTTGGGATTCAGCACTTGAATTCAATGGGCGAAGTCACCAACGAATCCTTAATCCCTGGTCTGTGGTGATAAAAGATTGGGCAAAAAACGGAGAGGGAGTTTAGAATTAAGTTTTTTGGGACAGCCCTGACATATGGCTACTGATCAACTTTCTGCAGACACTTCGACTGTTCCCCCTCCTGACCGGCAGCAACATAATGGCTGGCGAACCTTTGGCATTATTGTGATTACTATGGCAGTGACGCTAGCTGTCGGTTATTGGGCCGTGACCACATGGCTTTTCCCGACTGAGTTCAAGCCGGTAGTGCTGAATCAGGAGCAACAGCAAACCCTGGATCAAAAATTAAGCTTACTCGGCGTGACCGCGCGGTCTGATGGAAACGAGACCATTGAACCCGAAGCCTATAGTGAAGTCGGCGCCAGCCGTGAAGTTGAATTCAGCGAACGGGAGCTCAATGCCTTGTTGGCCAAAAACACCGAGCTCGCCAACAAACTGGCCATCGATCTCTCGGACAACCTGGTCAGTGCCAGGCTGCTGGTGGATGTTGATCCGGATTTCCCGGTCCTGGGAGGCAAGACGATTAAGGTCACTGGCGGAATGGAGCTACGCTTAGTCGACGGTAAGCCGAGTGCAGTACTCAGGGGTATCAGCGTCTGGGGTGTGCCGTTACCCAATGCCTGGATTGGCAATATAAAAAATGTCGATCTGGTGCAGGAATTCGGCGAGGCCGAGGGTTTTTGGCAGGTCTTTAACGAGGGTGTGAAGAAGATCGAGGTGAGGGACGGCAGGCTACTTATCCAGCTTAAGGAATAGATCAATAGTAAATAACTGGGCTCTGGACTCAATTAAACCACTCTATAAATTAGCTTTTCGACGCCGCAGGAATGACGAGATTTCTTTACTAATAAAGAAGGGGGGTCGTTGATAACGGGGTCTGTCCCCCAGGGACAATATGCAAAGTAATAGCACAGCAAACACAATCACATTCTGACCAGTATATCTGTCCACAATTGTTCTGCTGCTCTAATGCTTTGCGGTGCCAAATCTCGTACCGGACCCTCCATAGGTTACTGAAAATCAAGAATCTAAATTACCAGGCTCGCAGTTGGTTTTCGTACCAATTGAAGTACATCTACCTTGCGCACCGTCGTCATATGGGTATTTCCATGCGTGGAATCGAATTTACTGGTTAATCTGCTGCTAAAAATGGATCAGAAAGCAGCTGTTGGGAAAGCTGTTTTTTATCATCGTAAGATCTGGAAGCGGATCAGCGTGAAGAACTCTGGCAAATACTGCAGAAATGACGGTCGCTGAAAGAATATAAAGGTCGCTAACGGTATGATGGGAATGTTTTTTTAATCAGGCGTCAGCAGGTTGCAAATCTCTGGGAATGCGTTTTTCAGCATCGTAAAAAGGCAAGGACACTATTTCACAGCTGACTAATTCACCTTGCTGTGTCTTCATGTATAAAGCATTACCGGCCCAGTCATCGGCCTGCTTGAATCTGACATAGCCGATACCGCTTTCGAGATAAGGAGACCAGCCCGAGGCAGTTACCCGACCGACACAGGTCTGTCCATCCATAATTTCGGCATGGTTGTAAGGTGTATCCGATCGACATTTAATGCCATAGAGTAACGTTTGGCGGTCGGCTTCGAGCAATGCGGGTTTACCGATAAAATCTGCCTTTTGCAGATCGATGAACGCTCCGAGGCCTGCCTGAAAAGGTGTCATCGACCTGTCAAAATCAGACAGGTTATCCAGAATTCCGGCTTCGATTCTTCGAATCCCCATGGACTTCAGGCTGCCGAACACCATGCCATGGGGAGAGCCCGTTGCAAACAGATCTTTCCACAGAAGTTTGCAATCGGTTCTCGCACCATCGGAATAGATTTCATAACCCAGTTCTCCGGTCCAGCCGGTGCGCGAGACATACAGCCGTTGCCCGCCGATATCAAAAAAGTCCGCGCCGAAATATTTCACGCTTTCGTCTATGGCCCCATTAGTTGCTTCTGACATGATCTTCAAGGCGTTCGGGCCCTGAATTTGTAACACGCGGGAATTCGGATCGGAGAAGCTGACATCGAATCCATCCTTGTGTGCAACTAACCATTCTTCAAGGGCGCCATTGGGTTGCACATACCAGTATCGGTTTTCTGCCAGTTTGAAAAGAATGCCGTCCATGAAAATGCCCCCATCGGAGGTGCATGCAATCGCATATCGACCGCGTCCTTCCGGCAAGCTGTCAATCGGACGGGCAAAGATTCGTTCCAGAAACGGTAAGGCATCCGGTCCTTCGATCTGCCAGGGTTTTTCCGGCACATCGAACAGGACCGCTTTTTGTCGCAACGCCCAGTAGGTTTCCTCGGTATCCTCGCCGTTGTCGGCTGCGTAGTATCGATTGGCCGCAACGCCGAGAAGCGTGTCCGGGTTGGCATAGCATTCGAAGAAAGGCGATTGCTCGAATCGCCCGGCACCGATGCGTACGGTTTCTGATGGGTTGAAACGGGTCGAATTATTCATATTTATCAGGCCCCTTACACAGTATTCCACATCCGGCTATTGCAGTAACCGGCGGACAACTCAAGGCCACGTGGATTTGAATATGACCAGGGCACTTGTGTGCCAGATTTGTGCCATAGTATCGCACATTAACTGCCATTTACTGGCACAAATGGAAAGCACGTAAGCAACTGATTTTGTTAAGTTATAAAAATATAAATCTGACCGGAAATTCTGATGTCGGTGCCGAATGCGGCCGGTTGATTGCGTGGCTCATCCCCGGGCCGAGAACTGCGGACTCGCTACGCTCGCGCTAATTCGCTCCTGGAGTTCTGGTGGATATCGGTAACCATAACCGTGGGACTTTTTACTTGCCGCGGACGTACCAGTTGTCATAAAAAGTAGCGACCCAGTGTGGACGATAGGCAACCACCAGTGTCATTACGCCCCCGTTGATGAACGCCTCTCCGAACATCAGCAAGGGTAATATCTGCACAAAATTGGGGAAGATCGAACCCGCCGGCTGCACGCCCGCCGCATGCTGCAACCAGGCTGAAGCCAGGCCCGCCAACAGGATCGACAGGGCACCGGCAAGAAAAGCGTTCAGAAAAACATAGATAAAATAATTGTGCGCTAGCCAACGCTGGCAGGCGTACAGGAACACGCGGGTAAACAGCACCGGTAAGGCGCCCATCAGCAGCAGGTTGACGCCATAGGCTTCCCACCCCGCCGAACCCCAGGCCGTTGCAATCACGATCACCAGGCTTGCCGCCACCAGCGCAAATTGCCACTCGAACATCAGGCACATCAGCGTCATGCCCAGCAGGTGAAAACTGAGACCGTCCTGGATTCCGCCGCGCATGACCCACAGCAGGCTCAGCATGACGATGGTGCCGAGAAAAATATGCTGCGCTTCGCTGTCGCGGATCTTCGACCAGGGCGCGCTCAGCAGGGCCGCGAGCATTAGCAGCCCGGACAGTACAGCTGCGGCCCACAGGTAAACTTCCGGTAACAGGTTGGCGGGAATATCCAGGGTTTTATCAAAGCTCCATATTATTACTGACCTACCCAAGATGGGTATATTAGCATTTACTTATATGGGATAGCATCCTTTTTATCGTTATTCCTGCTGCACGCCAGTACTTTCCGAAAGCATGCCGTCCAACTCGATATAAGGAGATTAAAATGAATCCCAAACTGTTACCTGTAGCCCTCAGCCTGCCGTTGTTGTTAAGCCTGCAAAACCTGCCGGCTGCCGATGTCGACGAGGCACAGCTGAAACAGGAAGCAATGGGCATCGTGAAAAAGTTCGGGGGCTCATTAAAGCCCGAATTGAAAAAAGCGATCCAGGCCGGCGGTCCGGCACATGCGATTTCAGTTTGCTCCGAAAAGGCGCCGTCGATCGCGCAGAACCTCAGCCGTGATTCCGGGTGGATGGTGAAACGGGTCAGCCTCAAGGCGCGTAACCAGACCGCGCTGCCCGACGCCTGGGAAAAAGCGGTGCTGGAGCAATTTGATCAACGCCAGGCCGACGGCGAATCCGCTGCCAAGATGGCTTATATGGAGGTCGTCGATGGCAGCTTTCGCTTCATGAAGGCACAGGGTGTCGAAGCCGTTTGCCTGAATTGTCACGCCACCGAAATCAAACCCGAGGTTGCAGCCGCGCTGAAGCAGAAATATCCTGATGATAAAGCTCGCGGTTATACTCTGGGACAAATACGCGGCGCTTTCAGCCTGTCGCGGGATCTCTGAAACGAGTTACGCGGGGATCCAGCTCCTGCTCAGAAGAGAATACTTGCCCCGATTTCGACGCTCGCCGATCGGGGCGTTTCAAGGCCTTCATTAATTTTCGTCGGGGACAATTCGATCGGCACTTTCCGCCACCCCTCAGTTGTATGTCCGGAAACTGGCAGTTACTAGCCCTTCACCCTTTGTACGATCCGCCTGCCGAATCGTCTTAGGGATTTTCGCAAGGACGGGATGTGGAAGAGTGGCTGGTCCATATCGGCGACGAGGTTCATGAAGAGACGTCGGTGCGGGGTCGGTTGTCGAGGCGTGACACCATGCAGCGAGTCGATTCCATTGACCAGGACCACGAGGACGTTTCTATCGTACTTCACGGTCTTGACGAGCTCCGTCCACTTGTCATCGACGTATATCGCTCTGCGAAAGCAGCCGAGTTTCCGAGCGTCGCTCAGCTCCGGGCGAAATCGCCTGATCTCGAGGTCGCCTCCGACCGAGTCGTCGTCTTCCTGGCGCAGGTAGAGAAGCCCGGCGAAGAGGGCTTGCATACTGTCGACATGTGTGGAGCGCACGGAGCGGGTGCTCGTGGCGGGGGTGTTACCGGCGATCTGCGCGTCGAGCAGAACGTCTTTGTCCGAGAAAGAATCGACCCCACGCACGCCGACTGCAAGCTCTTGCAGCTGTTGCTGGCTCTCGAAGCGGCCTGGGTAGAGTTCGATCAAGCTCTCGCCGAAGATCTCGACGAGCTCACCGAAGAACGCTGGCGAGGAATGATACTCGATCAACTCCTTCCAGAGCTCGGAGATTCCTACGCTATTGTTTACGCGAGACGCCGGAAAATTCCATCGAGTGTTGTTCTGCGTCGCGTCGACCTTGAGCGTGTCGAGCGATGGATATTCTTTGATCAATTGGTCGCAGACCGCATTCGGAAGAGCATCCCGTATGATGAGGTGCGGGAAGGGGTCCCGGTAGAGATTTCCCTTCTGAAATGTCCTCAAGACAGAGATCGACATGCTCGTTACCTCCGGCGCGACAAAGGCCAAAGCGCTAATTATAAAACAGATTAACGGGGTATAGTATGGATTAACACGCTTCCCCCAAAACTCATGCTTGATGTCGAGTATGCCGATCGACAGGATAGGGTTGCCCGGTTTGGCAACGTTACCCTGAGCGCCGGACCGCAGTCTCATGGGTTCGACGTCGAAGTTCCGGTTTAAACCGTAGGGTTAGGTTGTGGCTCCCACCCCGCGCTGCAGGGCAGCGGGGGAAGTCGAGCTGCCATAGGCCGCATGGTACGCTCGCACCCGATGGTCGAGGCTCTTTGTCGGATCCTGCATCGATGCCGCTTCAACCTCGAAACCAGTCGCCATCAAACGACGGCCATAGTCGACCTGGTGTGACTGCAGCCGGCTGTCGACCAACCACACATCGCCAGTTTCCCAGGCGATCTCATGGAAGGGTTCGGTCCCATGAATCGGGTTCGCCTTGGTTCCGAAGACGATCTTGCTCATCTCACGGCTGAAGTCGGCGCCCCGATCGTCGCGCCACTGCTCCATGCCGGCGCTCACGTATCGCGACTGCGCCAGCGCGTCAAGGCGATGGCTGACTTGCCAGATGCGAGGTTCGACGTCGACGTTGAGGAAGATCCTGACGTACCACTTCTCCGGCTCATCATTCCTGGCCCCGAAGCTGTCGATATGGATGTGCTCGTTTCCCGTCGGTGTGAATCGCCAGGAGACAGGCATCTTGATGAACTGGTATTGATGGAACACATCCTTCGTCCAGGCGCGGACGGCGTCGCTGGCGCGGAGGATCTCGCGACAGACTGCCCGATAGTCCCGCGGATGATCCTTCAACAAATGAGCGTGCAGACCCCAGGTCCTGGGGTGCAGGACGGGATTCTTGAAGAGATGATCGCTTAACTTCTTGTACTTGAGTCCCGCCGGTAGAGAGATGCGATTGAGTAGCTCGTAGTCTGCCGTGATCGGCGAATTCTTGAGAATGATCGTGCGGCCGTTCTCGTATTCCCGCACGAGATTATGACAAAACGCAGCCTTGTCGCCGGCGGTATCGTTCCAGTCCAACTGCACAAAGTCGTTGGGGAGCTCCGGGTTCAACTTGATCTTGGCCATCGCGCGCGCGTTCCTGTCGTTTGGTGGTTGGGGATTCCGGCAGGCCCCATCCTCATGCTCGAAAAGGATACGTTATCAAGGTATCGGAAGAATTAAAACCTTATTTTCCTGGCTCCACTAAAGTGGGGGATTCACGAGGACATCCGGGTGGCTGTCGCCAAGAAGAACGGTTTTCAACACCGTTGCCGGAGATCACTTCGCCCACTATTTTGCAGATGCATCGCTCGACACCTCGAGGGTATAGTCCGATCAGAGCAGCGCCTCTGTGTCGTCGAGCCATCCCTGTGTGTATTCGTTGTCGAAGCGAGCATGAAGACTGCGCACTTGATCGATCAGACGTCGCGCCAGCAATCTTTCGACAGCGGGTATACTTGAGGTAAATCTTTTAAGACGAGTCTCGATTCACAAACGTCCGGGCCTCTCAACGGAGTAGATTGCCACGCCAGATATGGACTGAGATTTGTATCGCATTGGACCCCCAAATCTGTTAGCGTTCGCATCTGTTTAAGGGTGCTATCTGTCGAATATCGGTAGTGATCTCCGATGAAAAAACAGTCTTGCAGAGGATTTGAATAACATGAAGACTACCACCTGGAGTGAGGCTGATATCCGCTCCATGCTAGAACGTGAAAAATTCGTCTATCAAGATATCAAACTCCCCTATGGTTTGAGCACAGGCGGGAGCGACCGTTCAGCAGTGGTCGAAAAGGCTTTCCCCAAAGACATGTCGGGAAAATCGCTGTTCGACCTGGGCTGTAGATACGGCTACTTCAGCTTCGAGGCGGAGCGTCGCGGCGCCACCAGGGTCGTCGGCGGCGATACCGACCCCAACGGTTTGGCCAAGTGCAAGCTGCTCGCCGACGTTCTGGGATCTGAAGTCCAGTTCCTCAAGTTCGACATCGAGCGAGATCCGATGCCGGGCACCTTCGACTTCGTGCTCTGCCTCAACATCCTGCATCACCTGCGTAACCCATTTTCGACACTGGATAAGCTCATCGACGCAACTCGGGATACGCTGATTCTCGAGATAGCGGAACTAACGCCCAAAGACCGCAGAGAATCGCGCATCAACCGCGTGCTAGGCGCTATTCTGAACCGGTTGCCGATTCTCTACGTCGGTGGTGCTGGTAAGAAGAACAAGGGCGGTCGCAGCTTCTTCATCACCGAGAACGCAATTGCTACGATGCTCAACAAACACCGTCGCGATTTCGCAAAAATCGAGATCGCGCACGTTGACGACGGCAAAAAGGGTCGTTTCCTCGTTATCGCACGAAAAAGGCGCATTGGTCACTTGATTATCCTGGGGGGCACGAATGCTGTAGGAAAGTCGCATCTGCTCCGAAGCTTCGATCAGGGGGAGAACTCGGACATCGCCGACGCGATCGGACTAGATCTATCGGGCGAATGGCAGCTCCAAAATTACCAGGATTTGCCCGAAGTCGAAGAGGCGGTTATGCCTTGCATGGTTATGCAGTTCAATATCTGCAAGTATCTGGTCGACGGTGACCTTCACCGATACGAGCGCGGTTTGCTGGATCTAATTCACTCCGCCGAAAGGGTGACAATCGCAACAATGGTGCACCCGGCCGACAAGCTTCGTGAACGCTATGCAAAGCGCCTGCCGAGCACGTGGCTCGAAAAATGGAGGTGCTCGAAGCGCAGGCGCAAGGTGCATCGCACGTTCATGAAGCTCTACGATGATCCCGATCGGCTCGCGGGCTACTACCGCGACTGGTTCAACTTCGTGCGCAGCAATGCTAGTGAAAACTACGTCATTCTCCAGGAAGGCGGCTACAAGGTCGTCACGCTCGACGACTGGGAGCGCGATCAGGCTGGCCCCGAATGAGGATGTAGCTGCTTTTTGCCGCTGACACGATCCACGATATGTCGCAGGATGCAAATAATCGAACGGAACTTTCGCATCAACCAACCAGAATTAAAGAGGCATGCGAAATTTGTATCGGTACAACAAGCCCAACGATTGTTATATTTGCATGCGCCTATTTTTAATTGATTCCAATTGGGGCGTCATTTTTCCGCCATGCATTGTGGATTAATTAGATTGCGTACCTTTGCGTCCTGGAACCTGGCAGTGAAATAAATAGCGTCTGATTTACGTTGAGTTTTTGTTTTTGGCGGTTAACCTGTCGACACCATCGAGATCCGCTGCTCGAATTCGCAAGTGCCTGAAGCGAACTATCGAAAACTGTTCAGGCTAATTATGAAGCGGCTTGTCCGCAAGCGGTGACCATCCATTCATCTCGATTGTATGTCCGGAAACAGGCAGTTACTTGCCCTTTGATCGGTCCTGAATACCTATCACTGGTGTGGTCGGCGAAGATGGATAACGACCAGGACTTCCCGTTCCGCCAACCTTCATATGTAGGTCAGGAATGCCGCACAACTTACCGTTCACGCCCAGCGATCAGTACTTACGAGAACTCGAGTCGGCCACGCTCCCTCCACCGCTTTCGCGAGAGGCGCTACACAAAACTCCGTGTGGTTCTGGATAAAATCAGAACAAGGCCACAAGCATCCGTAAAAATTATTTTATTCTGGTTGATATTCCACAAGCCAAAACCTATGATTTTACAACTTTTAAAATTACCTAAGTGCCCTTCCAGTCGGTTCAGCGAAAAACTCCAGTGGTAAAGATTTTAATAGAAGCATTATCGTGAAGTGGCTTGAAAGTGCAGGGTCCATTTATTGCACCACACGGAGTAGTTAGTTGATGAACGAGGCACCGCTCTGGCTGGTGACAGGCAACAAGGCCGGGGATAATGCGCAACTGATGGTTATCGCAGAGGCCCTGGGGCGACCTTATGAGGTGCGTCGGGTGATTCCTCGCAAGGAATATACACATGGCAAGCCAGGTTTTAAACCGTCTCTATACCACCTGGATATGGAAAAGTCAGACCCGTTAGTTCCGCCCTGGCCGGCGTTGGTGCTGACTGTCGGTCGCCGACCCGCTATGGCAGCGCAGTGGATTCGAAAGCAGTCCGGGGGTAAAACCAAAGTTGTTTTGCTGAACAGGCCAACAAAAATGCTGTCAGAATTTGCACTGGTAATTATCACAGGGCAATTTCTGACGCCGAAACGGGATAACATCCTGTCTCTGGATCTTCCACTCATGCGGGTTGATGCGGCTAAAATTGATAAGGCAGTTAAAATCTGGCAACCTTCGTTCCAGGCGTTGAAGCAACCTGTTACGGCCGTGTTGATTGGTGGACCTACCAAGCCATACTATTTGGACGAGGCCGTTATTGGTACTCTGTTGCTACAGCTTGAGAAGCAACTTGCAGGTGGGAGCCTTTTTATTACCACCAGTCCACGCACTCCTGATGCTGTCGTCGATTATCTGCAGCAGCACAAGCCGTCAGATAGTACTCTGTATTGCTGGCAGCCAGATGACAGCAATAATCCCTACTTTGCGCTGTTGGGACTGGCGAATTACTTCGTTGTTACCGGTGACAGCCTGTCGATGATGGTGGAGATTGCCCGTTTGGGGAAGCCGCTGGCGATATTCCCGCTGCCCGAGCAAGGCGGTTGCATTACCCACGCGATACGGCGGGCAATCATGGCGATCAGGCGTTCACTAAGGTATTTGCCAGGCGGGTACTTTGGTTACACCCGAGATCTCGGCCTGGCCCACCAATACCTGCTGGATAACGGCCTGGCCTCAACCGTTGGGCAGCCATTTGTCAGCCCTCGAGGCGCGATCGAAGATCAGCTTGCGCAAGTTGTAGCGCGGATTAAGCAATTGTGATTGATAAAGGGGTTGAAAAATAGCCATCATGTTAATGAAAATCACACGAACACTGGTGAGGGGTGCACTTTTCTTCCTGCCTGAGCATAAAAGGATTGCCATTGATCGCCGGCTGCGGGGTCGTGAAGAGTTTCGCAAGTTACAGAAAGCGGATTGCGTGATCGTTTCTTTTGGGAAAAGCGGTAGAACCTGGCTAAGAGTTATGTTGTCACGATTTTATCAGTTAAAGCATGGTTTACCTGAGTATAGCCTGATCGCTTTTGATAACCTGCATGCAAAGAACCGGGATATTCCCCTGATATTTTTTACGCATGATAACTACCTGAAGGATTTTGTCGGTAATGCAGATTCCAAAAAGGATTACTATCAGAAGAAGGTAGTATTGCTGGTGCGAGATCCCAGGGATGTTGTCGTGTCGCAGTATTTTCAGTGGAAATTCCGCATGAATTCCTGGAAAAAACAATTGAACAAGTACCCTGCCCATGGTTCGGAAATTAGCGAGTATGAATTTGCGATGGATCAAAACCAGGGTTTGCCAAAAATTGTAGACTTCCTTAATCTGTGGGCAAAAGAGGCTGGAAAAATCGACCAGTTGCTGGTGGTTCGTTACGAAGATATGCGCAGGGATACTGCAGGGGTATTGGAGCAGATCCTGGATTTCATCGGCACCCCGGCAACCTCTGAGGAAAGTCAGGATGTGGTGAATTTTTCTTCCATGGAAAATATGAAAAAAATGGAGCAAAAGCGCACTTTCCGCTTCAGTGGCACCAGGATGGCACCGGGCGATCGCAAAAACCCTGACTCATTCAAGGTACGGCGTGGCAAGGTGGGTGGCTTTAGTGATTATTTTGACGAAGACCAGGTCAACACTATTGAACAATTGCTGCAACAAACGCTGCAACCTGTTTATGGTTATACCGGGCAAGAAGTAAAAGGGGATTGAGCAGAGAAATTATGGAATACAAGGTTTTCATCCAGACAAATCATAAGCAGTATATCGGCGCACTCGCGGCTGCTCATGCCCTGGCGCGTTACTCTAAGCATACTGACAAGTTTTCTATCGAGATTATCGACGTCCGGGACTACCCCTATTTTGCTGAGCGAGAAGGGCAAATTTACCTGCGTGATGGCGCCCACAGGCAGTGGCTGAATGATGATCTGCAATCGTTTACGCTAACCCGTTTCATGCCACCTGGTTTGATGGGTTTTCAGGGCAGGGCAGTGGTCATTGATCCTGATGTTTTTGCGGTCAGTGATGTATGGGACCTGTTGTCCCGGGATATGCAGGGTAAGTCGATCATGGTCAGGCCTCGCTCCGGGCGGAAGAAACAAGGGGGCTGCATGGCGACCAGTGTGATGTTGCTGGATTGCGAGCAGTTGCAGCACTGGCGAGTAGCAGAGCGGTTCGCTGCTATGTTTACCGATGAACTGGACTACATGGACTGGATCTGCCTGAAGAATGAACCCGCCGAAAATATTGGCCTGTTTGAAAATGAGTGGAACGATTTTGACAAACTGACTCCTGCAACACGCATGCTGCACACGACCAGGCGCAAGACCCAGCCCTGGAAAACCGGGTTACCCGCCGATTTCAGGCCGCCGGAGACGTTCCGCGTGTTTCCTCCTTCCGGCTGGATTATGTACGCGCGCCGAAAATTGTTTGGTGAATATGCCTTTATGGGCAAGTATAAGCAGAATCCTGATATGGCCCAGCAGGACCTGTTTTTTGGGCTGGTTCAGGAATGCCTGGACAATGGAACGATTACTACGGATATGCTGTCCGAGGCCATGCAGAACAACTATGTGCGTCATGATGCTCTGGACGTACTTAAACGTACTCCGCCTCTGTCTTAGCAAACATCGAGCATGGATAACTGCCTGGGTTATTGCATCCATTGCCTGTGAACTTTGCTTCCTTGCGCTTGCGCCATAAAGTGGGGCCTGATAATTGTTATTAAGCAGGTCTTGTTGATGATCGTTGGTAAGTATTGGGTGGAGAGTGACCCCGCAATTTTGACAAGGCACGATTGAGAGCATGGTGGTGAACAGTTTGTCTGAAGATCAAAAACCCATACAACCGTATTGCATCGTTTTGGGTGTTAAACCAGGTGTGTCACCCAGCCCAAAACCGCCCGTGCGAATCTTCCTGGGGACGCAAGCGGAGCAGTATCGTCCGGAACGCGTGTTTTTCTGGTCGATCGAGCAAGTGCGGGACCCGAGCCGGGTCTATGAGATCTACCTGATGAAGCGGATGTCTGGATATCGAAGAACCTGGCTTTGGAACACTGGCTTCACCAATTACCGCTTTGCCATACCTTATTATGCCGGTTACCGGGGGCGCGCCATCTACAATGACGTTGATCAAACCTATCACGCAGATCCCGCCGAACTTTTTGACACAGACATGGGGGACCATGCCGTTCTCGCGGTGAGTCGGACTGATACCTCGGTCATGCTCATGGATTGTGAACGCATGGCGAAATTCTGGACTCTGGAGAAGGCCCAGTCACTCCGTAAATACCCTCTCATTGCCGCGGTGCAGGCGCAAGAGGGTGCCTACGGTTTGTTTGATGAAAGCTGGAATGTTCGCGATACCGCTTATCTCCCGGGGCACACCCGGTGCTACCACTACACCATTCTTCATTATCAGCCGTGGCGACCGTTCAGGGAGCGTTTTTATTATCGGCCCAACAAGGAAGGCGGTCGCCTTTGGTGTGGTTTGGAAGCGGCAGCGGACCGTGCCGGATTCCAGGTCTTCACGGCCACCCGGCCATCACAGAATTTTGATGAACTATTCGAAACGCAAGGTCGCGATCTTGAAAGCGATTTTTCACTGACAATGCTGGCGGATATGGCGGCCGACCTGATCACCGCGACCTCGGCCACCAACGTCCTTGAAGTGAAAGGTAACTGTCCTGCGATAGATGCAAAGCAGAGACAATTGACGGATATGGTCCGCGAGATGCGTTCTGCCCATGTACGGGAAACATTTGACGGGATTGTCTTGAATGCTGACTTGAATCGCTGGCCGAAACAGGACTTACCGTGGATTCTCGATGAGCTTTTTGCGAGAGCCGGACGATTTATCGTTGCCACTGTTCACGTTCCGGAGGCAGCCAGGGGTAGCAGGAGTTCACGCCGCCTGGCGATGGCGAAGGCGGCGGAATGGTGGAGTTGGGCTCTAGGGGCGGCCTCGGCTCATTACCCAGAAGTTTGCTGGCGTTTTGCACTTGCGCCGAGTCTTGATAGTGACATTGAAGATATCGAATTCTGTCGAGGTGGATCCCACCCGACAAACGCTTCGCCAACAGTATGGGTTCTGCTTGATGAGAAACCAGGTCATGACACCCAGTCGTTGGGTCTGGCAAATAATCTGGGCTGGCCATATGAGGCGAAAAAACTCCAGTTCAATTGGCGGGGTGAATTGCCCAATTCCATGGTGAATGGCTCTGTCGCCAGCCTCAAGACATCAAGTGCCCCCATCGCAGAACCCCCATGGCCCGATCTTTTGATTGCGTCTGGACGAAGAACTGCTCCGGTTGCCGAATGGATACGTCAGCACTCGCTTGGACGAACACGAACCGTTCAAATAGGGCGACTGGGCACTTCCCTTGAAGATCATTTCGATATCGGGGTCGCACCGGATTACGCCGGTCTCTATCCGGATCCACGCCGCCTGGAAACAACGATGCCGCTCACGCGTGTGTCGCAAGAGTCTCTTGATGCGGCTGCCGAACGATGGCGCGATGAACTGGGTTCTGACAAGGAGCGGCGGGTTGCCTTGCTGGTCGGCGGCACCAATGTCGAGCATGAATTCAGCCCGGGCTGCGCCAGGGAGCTGGGCGAATCAGTTAAAGCCATGGTAGAGGCTAGCGGTGGATCAGTTCTTGTTTCCACCAGTCGGCGAACGTCAAAAACCGCTGCTGAAGCCCTACTGTCAGCTCTGGGCTCATCCTGCTCTCATGCTTATGTCTGGCAAACAGACAGGGAGAACCGCGAAAATCCTTACATGGGGTACCTGGCGCTTGCAGACGCCTTTGTGGTCACCGGGGAAAGTGCGTCTATGTTGGCTGAAGCCTGCACAACGGGGAAACCGGTTGCCATTTTTCCCTTGCCCGCGAGATCAACAGGGGTTATCGCCTGGGCGCGTTCCGTGGGTCGCACCTTCGGTGATGCTGTTGCCAGGCGAGCCTACGCGCGCCCTCTGAACAAGCGCGGAATTGAGCAGCCGCAACGGGGAGTACAGCGTTTTTGTGCCGGGATGCTGGCCAAAGGGTGGGTGCGAACCGGAGGTCATAGCAAGCAGCTCCATGAGTCTTTGATTGCTCACGGTTTGGCCGTATATTTCGATGGCACTCTACCGCCAGCACCAGTATCAAGTATCAACGAAGTGGATCGTGTTGCTGAACGGGTGCACACCATGATGGGTTTTGAAAAATAAAAAGATTTGCTAGCAACTGGCGCAGTGCCCCGGCATGTTTGCAAGATCTGGTTATTCTTGCTCGCAGAATAACTCTCGTACTCTGCGCACGGTGTTTTGCAGGTCATCATTGGCCGTAGACAGAACGGTTTCATCGCCAGTATCACCCAATAGTAAAACACGCTTTTGTTGAATCAGGTTCTCATGAATGCGCGTGATATCACGGCGCATTCGTCCTGGCCCAAGATGATTGCGTAACCAGGTCCCCAGAGTGCGTACCGGATGACGTGGTTCGATGGTGATGGTGTTGGGCTCGGCAGGATTTCCGGCATGCTCTGGCCGTGAGGCATCGTAAAGATAAACCGGTTTTCCGGTGGCGCAACTTTCCGTGAGCATGGAGATGCTTTCCGCGGTAACGATGAAAGAGTCGGCCAGCGCCAGGAATCCGAGGTATGGATTGGCGTTGTCTTCGTCGTTATATTCAAAGAACAGGGCTGGAACGTTAATCTCCTTGCGCATCACTTCCAGCGTACCCTTTGGGCTGCGGGCACTGGTGGTTACCAGCAATGCCCCGTTGTTCGAAGCCGCGATGGTATTGGCGGTTTTCGCCAGGTAGCGAAGCCCGGCAGTCGTGAATTGAGAGATACTGCTGTTGCCGCCAACCAGCACTGCAAGCCACGGTTGGGGTAAATGCGCGAACTCGGGTCTCCAGCGCTGCCCGGCAGCCGCAAGTTTTTGCTGATCTATACGGTGTAATGGTAGTTCGTTGTATAAGACGTTTGGAGTTTTCGGCAGGTCATACTGGGGCGTAGTCACGATAAGGTCAAAGTGCTTTGGGCGTGCCCAGGGACGTCCTATATGTACCAGTCGACAGTGTCTGCCCGATTGTTTTCTGATCCATCGCGCAACCGGTTCATTGCGCCGTCCGGCGGAAATCACCAGGTCTGGCCAGGGTGGGCCCAGTTCATCGGACTGTGCTCGCTTCAGGCCAAGAAGAGTGACTTTCAGCAGCCGATTGGGGATCAACTCCTGCGAGATGTATTGCATGTGTTTTTCGATACAGCCCCAGCCAAGAGACTCGGCGAGTGCCAGAACCTGGTTATTGTCTCCCGCCTTTTGTCCAAGCAGTGCCCAGACAATCGGTGAATCGCATGTTTCTTTTTCGGGGACCATAAGGATGCTTTCCAGGCTGGCCGCGCGTGATTCAGGGGAGCGTCGAGTCACTGTCAGTGCTCGAAACGAAGGGGTTGCTCTGCGTCTTCAGCGGAATCGCCGGTCAGGATATCCAGTGCCGCTGCTGCGAGTGCATCGGGGTCACTCGATGCGTCGATTCGTGAATTGGCCAGATTTTCGGGGAGCAGCGCGACGAGTTCGCGGTAATAGTCGAGCCAACGTCCAAACTCGGCGCGGCGTAAAGGGGATGAGTCCTTATTGAACCTGCCCTTCGAAGTCCGCCCGAAAACACGCTGCGCAACCGTCGTATCGTCGATCTCAAGGATGAGGACTCTTACCGGGAGGGAACCGTAGAAATCCCGCATCATCCGCCGGATCAGGCGGCGGCCTCGCAACCGGGGTGAATCGATGAGCATCGACCAGATGCATTGTGTGAAGCCATCATGATAGACCACGACCTGGTCCGGCAAGCGCCCGATCAGTCTCTCGGTGAAGAGAATCTGGGCCAGCACGCGTCGCGCCTTTCGAGCGCGGCGTTTAAAGGGCGGACCATGCAGAAGCGTCAACACGGCGAGCGAGAAGGCCAGCCTGGGGCGGCGCCAGCAGACCGGACCGATAGCGCGCCAAAAGGGCCATCGATCCAGTTTCATGATGGCGGCTTCGCCCATTTCACGATCGAGCGCCCGGTATTCCTCGAAAGTAAGAAAGGGAACACCTTGCGGCGGAACGATACGATCTAGCGCTTCCGCCAGCGTCGTCTTACCCGCACCGGGCGGACCCACCAACTCGACAATCATTGATCGCCCGCGTCCTGCGCCTGCCTTGCTGTTCGATGTTGCAGAACGTATATCCGATTGTTGGCCAGGTTCTCCAACAAGGCATTTCGTGCCGCCCAACGTTCGATTCCGGAGATTAGCAATCTTGGCAAGACTGGCCTCTTCTCCTTCAATACGGGGAGGACAGCGAGGGGATGGATCTCGACGATCGAGAGGCCGAAACGTTCGGCGAGTACTTCGACCTCTGCATCCGACATACAGTGCAGGTCCTTGTCTTTCCCCCTTTTTGTGACGCGGCGGATAGCGCGCCGCAGGCGCTGCTTCGACCCGCTACAGCGAAGATGGTTGTTCAGTACCAGGATTCCGTCGTCGGCAAGCAAGTTCACGAGTTCTCGCATGACTTCGTCCCGCAGCGAGGGTTCCGCGTTGGGAAAGAATCGAAAAGCCGTGATCAGCTCAAATCGACGCCTGGCGAGGACGGGCTCTCGGGTCAGATCGGCTTGAAGGAGCTCAGTTTTCTGAAGATGGCTTTTCGCCACGGCGAGCATGGATTCCGAGATGTCGATGCCAACCGCAGAGTCGACCTGATTCTCGAGGAGCTGGAGGATCCGGCCGGTGCCACAGGCAAAGTCGAGCATCTGGACGGACTCTCGGCGTCGGAGGCGATAGCGTTCCAGGATCGCCGCCAGCTTTTCCTGTTCGATCTTCCAGATGACGCTGCGATAGGGACCGCTGAAGAACTTGTCGTGATACTCAGGGCCTTCCTCGAGATGTGAGTCGCGATAGCTTTGGGGCACAGGCTCGACGCTCCGAGTAGACTCGGTGGATCCACTTCGTTCACCAGCGATCCGATCTTGCCATTCCTCGACACTGATACAGCGCATCGATTCCATGGGGAGCACGACTTCGACTTCCACGCCGCGACTCTCACAATAGGTGAAGAAATCCTGATACCACCCGTGGACCCGGTCGGAATCCGCATACATCTTGTGAATCGCAGCCTTGCGACTATTGCCTCGAAATTTTCCTCGACGAGTCTTGGGTGTGATCACGGCTTGCTCGAGTTGAGCCCGGAGTTGTTGCGGTGGAATGTAGATCGTGAGTACGCGGACCCTGCGACCCGATCCGAGGATATCGAGCGCTTCGTCACGGCCATGAACGTGTGCGCTGCGCTGGAAAGGACGCATCAGATCATAGTGGAAAATAAGCTGCTCGAGCTGCGGTGGACGAGGCTCGATCAGATCGAAGGCGTTGTAGGCCGGAATGGAGACAGGGTCGTCGAGTCCCAGGTAACGGGCGAGATCGGGTTCCTCGCCTCCACGCAGGCGATCGATCAGCGTGCTCTTTCCCGATGAAGTCGGCCCCGCGATCACGATCAGGTCCTCGATCCGCCGCTTCTCGGCGATCACCGTAAAACGGCCTTTATGCTGGGAGGGAATGGCGGAGACCCGCGCAAAGACACAGCGCTGGTACTGCAGCAGGTGAACAATCGCGTCCTGCGTGAAGAAAAATTTCTGGCCAGAGAACCCGGCACGCTTTGGGACGTTCGGAGGCCGACCGGAGGTGCCGTTCTTGCCTACATAAATGACAGGGGCGTTGCGCAGGAAGAGATATCGAAGCAAAGGCACGCCCAGTTTTCGTCGATCGTGGTTGCCGAGGCCCGCGACCTCCAGCACCAGGCGTCCGGTCGTCATCTCGATCAATCGTTCGATCGACGCGAGCGGATTCCGGAGATGGTGTAGAACATTCAGGCAGAGGACGTGATCGAACCGCTCTTGCAGCGCATCGACTTCAAAATCGAGAAGCGCGAACTCGACATCCAGCCCCAGGCAATCCGCCAGAAGTCTGGCCTTGCGGATGTTCTCGGGATCCACGTCGATTCCCAGGACCCGGGTCGCCCCCCTCTTCGCCGCCTCGAAACAGAAGAAACCGAAATTGCATCCTATATCCAGAACCGACGCACCACTGAGATCGTCCGGCAGGATAGCTCGGGCAGTGGCTGAGCGATCCTCACCTCCCGTCTGGAGGCCGCAGGGCAATGTGATGTTCTGGTATTTGAAGTTCTCACGTGCCAGCAAGTCTTCGATTCTGGCTTTCGACCACGTGGATTCGGCGTTGGACATGGATAATCGACTATCTGGATTCGAATTGGGTGCGAGTTAGCCTGTATCAAAGAGCCTGTCGGGCGCTCCGAGACCAGGAACGAACCCCTCGCAGGCTCATCGGTTTTCGTCCGATGCGCCAGTATGAGGATGGTTTGCGCAACTGCTTTGGATCTTCGTATGATGACCTCAGCGGATTCGAATTTCAAGCAGTTACTCAAGAACCACGACGAAATCACCGTCTCTGCCGTAGTGATTTGAGATATGATTCGCATCTTCGCGACTCTGGGTTGAGCTGCAGTTTATCAAAGCGATAGCGCGCAGCTCAACTATACCTAAGTGATGTTTCATGAATTGAATTCCTGAACTACCGAGGCCGGCAACAAGACCGTACTGGACTTTCAGCAATAACAGGTTTTTCATGATGCTATGCTGTGCCCCGATCAGTCGCAACCAAACCGGATACTGCCGGTCTATGTAGATATGAAAATCAATCTTTGGGTGCCAGCGAAGCTTTTCCTCACTAGCTATATTCAACTGTTTGTTATGCCCCTGGTGCTGGCTTTCATGTCACCGGCAGCGGCCACCGATAGCCAGCCTTACCCGGAATTTACGGCTGTCTACGATGCGCGTAAGAATGGTATGCGGATAGCCGAAGCCAGCTTCAGCCTGCGCAGGCTGGGTAACGGAGATTATGTATACCAGCGAAAATTGACATCCGTCGGCTTCGCCTCGTTGTTCGGGAAGAAAGTTTCAACCGCAACCAGTCGTTGGCGATTCACCAACGACTGGATACAGGTGCTGGAGTACCAGTCCAGCAACGAGGATGGCGCTGCTGACGATAATCTTCACCTGATTTTTAACTGGGAAACCGCTCACGTGAAAAATGTCTCCACAGCAGATCCGTGGCAGACAAAAATGCCAGCAGGCACACTGGACAAGCTGGTCATGCAACTGGCGCTGCTATTTGAACTGCGTGGTGGCAGTACTGAATTTCAGTATCCGGTCGCACACGAGGGACGAATTAAACAATACCGGTTTAAACAGACCGGAGAAGAAAAAATAGAGTTACCAATGGGCGAATATAACACCCTGGTCGTGGAACGGCTGGATGATGATCGGGACAAGACCAGAATCTGGAGCGTTCCGGAATTGAACTACTTCCCCGTGCGTTTTCACGAGCACAAGAAGAGTGGCGTAGAAAAAGAACTGTCGCTGCGCAAGCTTGAGTTTATCGGCCAGCAAGCCACTGATTGATCTCCAGACAGATCATCATGTCGTTGCCAAAAAATTCGAAACCATAAGAGCAGAGCCTGGGCATGGATAGTCGCTAACGGAATACCCCGCGACGATACAGCCGCCACAACAACCCCCAGCCGTAGATGAGCGGATGGCGGCGCATTTTAGGGGTTACCTCGATGGGAACGCCGGTATGACGCTCCAGTTTCCAGGCGAGGTAGTCTGCGCCCCCCTGAAAGGTGAAGGCCGCTTTTATCAGTCTCAAGAGTGATAACAACTTGCCCTGCAAGCGGCGCATTAGCCAGCCCAGGCGGCCCAGTCTGCGGGTGCGTGGCGGGATCCGGATCTGGTAGAGCAGGCGGGATGCGTCCTGCTCCCGCTTTACATCGAAGGGTAATTCATCCATCGCCAGCAAGGTAAGCGCAAGGTAATGATCCTCCCAGGATTCATAGAGCAGAATGGCGCGCTCCGGCTTCTCTACGCGCAATTCAGCCCGGTAACTTAGTGCCAGACCCTGTTGCCATATTGCAGCGCTGTCCAGACGCTCGGGCAGGGCGGGCAGGACCCGGGTGAGGAAGGTCAGTACCGCCTGCGCAAGTATCTTCCGGACACGGCGGCTGGTCTCGTCGTCGCGACTGTACAGCAGTCCGCAGGGTTGTGAGAAGCGGCCCCACAGGTAGGAATGAAACCACTTCGGGGAGGTGCCGCGCTCCAGGTCCTGCAGGGAGACGACGGCATACTTACTACGCACTCGATTGCCATCCACCTCAATCTCGAGGTAATAGACATTGGGTGATAACAGCCGGTTGAACAGGGCGGGGAGTGGTTTGCGATAGGCATGCCGATAGTCGTCAACCACCAGGTATAGATCGACGAGCCCATTCAGTGCATCACCACTGCGCAGGCAGGAACCATAGAACAGCATGGCGTCAACCGCACCGTTATACTGCTGCAGAAGTGCGTCGCGCAGAGCAAGCAGTTCACCGCTGAAGGTCAGTGGAGTACTTTCCGCAAGCAGGTCTGTCAGTTGTTGTGTCGGTTGCATTAGGGAGTCTCTGATTAATTCTGAGTCATTCAGCTGCGCAGGGAAAATGCGCCAAATCAAAGCGCCAATCGCAGGTAAGACCCAAAGCAATCGCCGCAGCCAAAGCATTCGCTTTGCTCATGGGCTGGACCTCGCTCATGGGGCCAGCCTTAGCAAAGCTATTGCCAGGATTGGCAACGCCGAGTTGGTGCATTTTAACTAGCAGATGTTGATTCATGAATTGATCAGAGGCTCCCTAGAAAGCTCGTCGCATCAAGGCGGCAGCAAGCAGCAGGAAGGCGATGATAGGTATCAGGGTGGTGAGCAGGGGGTTAGTGTCCAGCATCAGTCCCAGGTTGACCAATGACTGGCTGAACAAATGAAAGCCGAACCCGGTAATGGTCGCCAGGACTATTCTCTTGCCGGCACTGTCGCTTCGCAGGGAACCGAACACAAAGGGGAACGAGCACAACATCATGATGATAACGGTAACCGGCAAGGCGACCTTCTGCCAGAATACCATCTCGAACCTTTCCGTTGCCTGCTCACTGGCGCGCAGATACTTGATGTACTGATAAAGACCCGTTGGCGACAGGCTGTTGATGGGCTGTTCCATGACACGCAGTTGTTTTTCCGTCAGGTAGGATTCCTGTACCCGCTCTGCTTCATGCCGGGTAACGACATCCTTCTCCTGATAGTTCTTCACTGTCAGATTGCTGTACAGCCACTGCTGCCGGTTCTTCATTTCGGCCTGGTCCGCATGCAGATAGAACTCGAGTTGTTGTTTTTCAGGGTCAAACTCAAAGATGTGGATATCTGCCAGCGTACGTCCTTCGTGTTTG
>Ga0265309_10000182_pt1 | contig 23295 bp, 14 predicted proteins | sample Helome_FD_192492 | JGI IMG/M metagenome (GOLD analysis project Ga0265309, IMG submission 192492) | Marine sediment microbial communities from subtidal zone of North Sea - Hel_20160524 (Illumina Assembly) | ecosystem: Environmental > Aquatic > Marine > Subtidal zone > Sediment ...
CCTTACCATTCCGAACAGGGAAGTTAAGTCCGTCAGCGCCGATGGTACTGCGTTAGTGGGAGAGTAGGTCACCGCCTTTTTTATTTAAACCCTGAAGTGAGCTTGTCTCTACTTCAGGGTTTTTTTATGCCCTAAACCGAACGTTATCCGCTACAAATTCCTTGGCTGGGGCAAACCCCTCCTTCCCCTTAGTTATAAGGTACGTGGTTTCACTGCATAGAACAAGCAGCGTTCTAAATCGAAGTATGATTCGAAATAAATTTGTTTAGCGAGCGGGTCTAATTAGACCCTTGGAAGATCCCCTTCCCCTTTTAGGGGTAAATGTGAATTACCCATGAGGTATTTATCTACATGATGAGCTGCCTCTCTGCCTTCAGCAATTGCCCAGACGATCAAAGATTGACCTCTGCGCTGATCCCCTGCTACAAACACACCGGGTATAGAACTCATATAATTGACCGCAGCTGCCTTTATGTTAGTTCGTGGATCCATTTCTAAGTCGAGTTGGTCTACAATGGAAGTTTCCGATCCGGTAAAACCCAGGGCCAATAAAACAAGATCACAAGGCCATTCTTTTTCAGTACCAGTTATTTCAGAAAGTGCCATTCGTCCATCTTCTCCTTTTGCCCATTCTACCTCAACAGTTACCAGGCTCTTCAATATTCCAGCTTCGCCTTTAAACGATTTGGTCGAAACACTAAAGTGCCTTTCAGCACCTTCCTCATGTGAGGAACTTGTGCGTAATCTCATGGGCCAGAATGGCCAGGGTTGTCCTTCGGGCCGATCGAGTCCAGGTTTGTTGAGGATCTCAAAATTTTCGACGGATATGGCCCCTTGTCGGAATGCCGTACCAATACAGTCAGATCCGGTGTCGCCTCCCCCGATGACGATCACCTTTTTACCTTCTGCAGAGATTTCGGCCCCTTCAAAGGGCTGTCCGTCTACTTTTCTATTATTTTGTGAAAGAAAATCCATTGCCTGTTCAACGCCTTGAAGATCAGCACCTTCTATAGGAAGTTTTCTTCTTACCGTTGCACCTCCACATAATACAATGGCGTCATATTGTTCTTTTAATTCTTTTGCCGAAATATCTTTCCCTACTTCCACATTGCATGTAAATGTGATGCCCTCTTCATCTAGTATATCTAAACGACGATCAATGATGTTTTTTTCTAATTTAAAATCAGGAATGCCATATCGTAATAGGCCTCCTGGTTTTTCATCGCGCTCATAAACAGTTACTTTATGACCAGCCCTGTTTAATTGCTGAGCGCAGGCCAATCCGGCAGGCCCGGAACCCACTACGGCTATGTGTTTATCTGTGCGATTTACAGGGGGGTGTGCTTTGACCCATCCTTTTTCAAACGCGGTTTCTGCAATGTGCTTTTCAATATTTTCTATGGATACCGGATCTTCATTAATCCCTAATACACAGGCTTCTTCGCAAGGGGCAGGACAAAGTCTACCAGTAAATTCGGGAAAGTTATTTGTCGAATGCAGAATCTGGGTTGCCATTTCCCACTTCCCCCTATACACGGCATCATTGAAATCAGGGATTAAATTGCCCAACGGACACCCGCTGTGACAAAATGGAATGCCGCAATCCATACAACGAGATCCCTGCTTCTTTAAATCTTTTTCCTTCAAGGGTTGGGTAAATTCCTTGTAATGCCTGATGCGCTCTTCTGCAGGAGCATAGCCGTCCACCTTGCGTTCGTGTTCCATAAATCCAGTTATCTTTCCCATGGCTATACTGTTTGTAATTTTTCTTCTGCTATGCGGATCAATGCCTGTCTATACTCTTCTGGATAGACTTTGACAAATTTGGCCAAACGTACATCCCAATTTTCCAATATTCCTTGGGCTACTGTACTCAAAGTGTAGTTGTAATGCTGCTCAACAAGTCGCCTTAATGTGCTGATATCTTCCTCATCTTCAACATCTAACAAGTTTAATGATGCTGAATTGCACTGTTTCCTAAAACTATTGTCCTTATCGTATACATAAGCGATCCCACCACTCATACCGGCTCCGAAATTCCGACCGACACTCCCAAGGATAACTGCTGTACCCCCTGTCATATATTCGCAGCCGTGATCTCCAATGCCTTCGACGACAGCAGTAGCCCCTGAATTTCGCACGCAAAATCGCTCTCCTGCCTTGCCATTGATATAGGCCTCACCAGAGGTAGCACCATACAATGCCACATTCCCGATAATGATATTCTCTTCGGGTTTAAAAGTGGTTCCTTCCGGAACTCGTATGATCAATCTTGCTCCGGATAATCCTTTGCCTAAATAATCATTGGTATTCCCATTCACACTCAAAATCAACCCTTTGGTGGCAAAAGCACCGAAACTCTGACCAGCAGAGCCTGTAAAATCAATTTTAAGCGTACCGTCTGGCAATCCTTCTGCGCCATAGTTCTTTGATATCTCATTGCTTAAAATAGCGCCAACGGCCCGGTTCGTATTCCGGATGGGGGATGATAGTTTTGTTTTCTCTTTTCTAAATAATGCGGGATGTGCCCGTTCGATCAATTCAAAGTCGATCGCTTCTTTTATTCCGTGATCCTGTTCTTCTGTGTTATAAAGCTTAGTACCTTCTGGTGTTCGTACTTTATGGAGTATGGGTCCCAGATCCAAACCGTTAGATTTGTAGTGATCTAATGCATTTGATCGATCCAGTTTCTGAACCTGCCCTACCATTTCATCTACGGTACGGAAGCCTAATTGAGCCATGATCTCACGTAGCTCCTGCGCTATGAAATACATATAGTTAACAACATGTTCTGGTTTGCCTTCGAATTTTTTCCGCAATTCCGGGTTTTGTGTGGCGATGCCCACAGGACATGTGTTCAAATGACAAACGCGCATCATTATACAGCCGGAGGCAACTAGCGGTGCGGTGGCAAATCCGAATTCTTCGGCACCAAGAAGACAGGCTACGGCTACATCCCGACCTGTTTTTAGCTGACCGTCACATTCCAGTACTACCCGATTTCTAAGATCATTCATGACCAGGGTTTGCTGTGTTTCCGAAATTCCTAATTCCCAGGGCAGGCCTGCATGCTTTAGAGAAGTGAGCGGAGAAGCTCCTGTGCCACCATCATGACCAGACACTAATATCACATCTGCCTTTGCTTTTGCAACACCTGCAGCTACGGTACCCACACCGATCTCAGAAACTAACTTCACATTGATCCTGGCTTCCCGGTTCGCACATTTAAGATCGTATATCAGCTGAGACAGATCTTCTATTGAATAAATATCGTGATGAGGAGGTGGGGATATAAGCCCCACATAAGGCGTGGAGTTTCTTGTTTTAGCTATTTCCGGACCCACCTTAGCGCCGGGCAACTGTCCGCCTTCACCAGGCTTTGCCCCTTGTGCCATTTTGATCTGGATCTCCCTGGCGTTGGTCAGATAATTCGAGCTAACACCAAATCTGCCAGAAGCCACTTGTTTGATGGCGCTGTTTTTCCAGTCGCCACTTTGATTCTTATAAAAGCGATCCGGATCTTCGCCTCCCTCGCCTGAATTGCTCTTCCCACCAATACGATTCATCGCAATAGCCAGGTTCTCATGTGCTTCTTTGCTTATCGATCCGTAAGACATCGCTCCGGTTTTAAACCGCTTGACGATCTCTGTCCATGGCTCTACGTCCTCAAGAGGAATAGGATCCAGGTTGGTGAATTCGAACAAGCCGCGCAAAGTCATGAGATGCCTCGATTGTTCATTGACCAATGCGGCATATTCTTTATAAGTAGTCGCTTCGTTGTTCCTAACTGCTTTCTGCAACTTGGCAACTGTCAGCGGATTGAACATATGTGCTTCACCATTCCTCCGCCATCGGTATTCACCGCCTATTTCCAGATCCAGGGTTGCATCCAGATCGGGTTTTCCAAAGGCTTTGTAATGGCGCTGGGTTATTTCTTTCTCCAGCTCGTACAAACCAATACCCTGTATACGGGTAGGCGTGGCTGGAAAATATTTGTTGACTAGTTCGGAGTGCAAGCCAATACATTCAAATAGCTGGGCGCCTCGATAGGAATTCAAGGTCGAGATCCCAATTTTGTTCATCACTTTCAAGATGCCCTTACCAATTGCTTTGTTGTAATTCTGAATAGCTTCTTCAAAAGTGTATTCGGTAATGTCATGTGCCTCGATCTGTTCGGCAATGATCTCATTGACCATATAGGGGTTGATCGCACTTGCACCAAAACCAAATAACAAGGCAAAATGATGTACTTCCCTGGGTTCTGCAGATTCTATGATGATACTCAGCTTTGTCCGCTTCTTGAGTCTCTGCAAGGCACTATTTACAAAAGAGCAGGCAAGCAAGGCCGGTATGGGGGCTTTCTTTGCATTCACTCCCCGGTCTGACAGGATAATAATATTGGCGCCCTTATCAATAGCCGATACAGCTTTACTTAAAACTGCCTCCAGCCCGTCTTCCAATCCATTGTGACCGCGTTCCTTTTCATATAAAATGGGGATGGAAACTACTTTATAATCCGGGCTCTTATCGTGGTGTTTGATCTTATCCAGATCTTCTTTTGAGATAACAGGATTCTGGATCTTTAGTTTCCGACAGTGCAATTCTGTGTATTCAAAAATATTTTGATCACTACCCAGAGTAAGGCTAATGTCACAAATAAGCTCTTCCCGTATTCCATCCAGTGGTGGATTCGTAACCTGGGCAAAAAGTTGTTTGAAGTAATTATAGACCAATTGAGGTCGTTCCGAAAGAACTGCAATAGGGGTATCGGATCCCATTGAACCAATGGGCTCTTTCGCATGCATACCCATGGGCAGTATAAGTGTATTAATATCTTCCTGGGTATAGCCAAAGACTTTTTTACGTTGCCCTAGGCCAACTTCCTCCTGGACCTCTATTTCAGCGTTATATGGAATGTCTTTTAGATGGATGAGGTTATTCTTCACCCAATCTTCATAGGGATGTTTTGCCACGATGGCTTGTTTAATCTCCTCATCATTCACAATCCTGCCCTCTTCCATATTCACCAGGAACATTTTTCCCGGTTCGAGCCTTCCGTGCATTTCAATATTTTCCGGTTCGATATCCAGCACTCCTGTTTCAGATGACATGATCACAAAACCCGATTTGGTCACTGAGTAGCGTGAAGGCCTCAATCCATTTCGATCGAGTACGGCCCCAATATAGTTTCCATCTGTAAAGGGTATGGAAGCAGGTCCGTCCCAAGGTTCCATCAAACAGCTGTGATATTCGTAAAAGGCCCTCTTTGCCGGATCCATATCCGGATTTTTCTCCCAGGCTTCAGGTACGAGTAGCATCATCACTTCAGGCAGCGACCGACCCGTCATGAGTAAAAGTTCCACGACCATATCCATGGAAGCGGAATCCGATTTTCCCGGAAGAACTGTCGGAAGAATTTTTTTTATCGCATCGCCAAAGAGCGGACTCTTCATTAACTCCTCTCGCGCTTGCATACGAAACACATTCCCTTTCAGTGTATTGATCTCTCCATTGTGGCACATATACCTAAAAGGTTGGGCCAGATCCCAGGTAGGGAAGGTATTCGTGGAGAAACGTTGGTGTACCAATGCGAGTCGGGTTATCACTCTGGGATCCATAAGATCTTTATAATAGAGTTTGATATCCTCGGGCATCAAGAGCCCTTTAAAAATGATGATCCGTGTAGATAGGCTAGGCACATAGAAAAATTCGGCTTCAGAGATTCGTGAATTATAGATCTCATGTTCAGCAATTTTTCGAGCGCTAAAAAGTTTAGCCTGAAACTCAAAATCCTCCTGTTCCTCACTGGCTTTCCCAACAAACAATTGTTTTACAATAGGTTCTGTTTCTTTGGCTATGCGACCCGGAATGGCAGGGTTTACAGGGACATCCCGCCAGCCTAATAAGGTAAGACCCTGATTCTCCAGTTCTTGTTCCAAAATTGAAATGCAATATTTCTGTTGATTGGATTTACGGGGAAGGAATATGTTGCCTACCGCATAGGACCCACGTTCCGGAATTTCAAAGGAGCAGACATCGGTAAAAAATTCATGTGGAATATCGATAAGGATCCCGGCGCCATCTCCTGTTTTGCCATCAGCACTAACAGCGCCGCGATGCTCAAGTTTGTCCAGGATCTCAAGTGCAATATGAATAATGTGGTTGGAGCGCTCACCTTTTAAACTACAGATAAAACCTGCACCGCAGTTATCATGTTCAAATTCCGGAAAATATAAGCCTTGTTGTTGTAGCGGCATGTTTGGTGAATTTTACCAAAAATACCTAAAGCACTACCTTATATTCATTGATTTGAGTAAATCATTGAGAAAAATATGCATCTTTCAAAAAAACGTTAAATAATGTGCAATTTGAAAATAATCAGCTTGTCCAATTATCAAATTGTTAACGTCATTTTTAAATAATCTACATTTTACTGATGGCCTACCTGACAACCACAGGTTGGACGCATAAAACTCTGGGTTTCCTGATGCCAGGGAAATGCCTGGTTGTATTTGTTGTTTTCCCAATAAAAGGGCTTTCTGTCTTTAGGAGAATTCCCGATTTCGTTCATGGTAGATGCATCAAATAACCGGCCATTCACCATCACCTGTTCTACGGTTTGGGTGTTTTCAATATTGTCCAGGGGATTTTCAGTCAGTACGATCAGATCAGCTAGCTTTCCAACTTTCAAAGAGCCTATATCTGAACCGGCACCAATATATTGGGCCGCATTGATCGTAGCCGTCTTTAAAGCCTCCATATTAGTCATTCCACCAGCTGCCATCATCCAGGTTTCCCAATGTGCACCCAGGCCTTGTAACTGCCCATGTGCACCCATATTTACTTTAACGCCGGCATCGGTGAGCATTTTAGCCGTTTCTGCGACCATGATGTGACCGTTTTCATACTCTTCCTGAGGAACCATTGTTCTATGTCGCGATCTGGAATCTATGATACGCCTGGGAGTAAACTTTAAGAGCTTCTCATTCTCCCAGACATTATCCCGCTGATAGTAGAAATACTCTCCATTCAAACCGCCATAATTAACGATCAGGGTGGGGGTATAGCCCGATCCGCTCTTTCCCCAAACTTCCAATATGTCTTTGTAAACGGGAGCTACAGGAATATTGTGTTCTACGCCGGTATGCCCGTCTATGACCATGGTGATATTATGATAGAAGGTAGATCCGCCTTCCGGCACTACATTTATGCCTAATTCACGGGCTGCTTGCAATACTTGTTGCCGCTGCTCCCGCCTGGGCTGATTGTAACTTTTTACGCTCTGAGCGCCAAATGCTTTTGTTCTTTTGATACTACTCCTGGCATCATCCAGGCTGTTGATGACCGCTTTGAAATCCCCATCGGCTCCATACAGAATGAATCCGGTAGAATATAACCTGGGACCTACAAGTTCCCCTGATTTTTGTAATTCCGATAAGGCAAAAACAGTCTCTGTATTCGAGGAGGGGTCATGGGCTGTTGTCACTCCAAAAGCCAGGTTGGCCATAAATTGCCAGTTCTGTTGAGGTGTTAAACCGTAACGGAAAGCACCGATATGCGCATGGGCATCTACGATACCCGGCATGATCGTCTTACCACTGACGTCGTATGTTTTTGTGCCATCAGGAATGGAAACATTTGCACCCAGCGCTTCGATCTTGTTATCATTAACCAATACGGTTCCATTTTCAATAACCTCATCACCCTCCATAGTAAGAATACGGGCATTCGTAAAAGCGATCCTTCCACTTCCTTTATTTACCGGGATTTTCAGCCCGACAGGACTACCTTTTACCTTTGGGTCCTCAACCTTTTCCGGAGATCCGGGAAGGAAGGAGTACCTGTCTTTTAGGTTCGTGCTGAAGTAGTCATCTCCCAAAGTCCACATGATCTTCTGGCTATTCGGAGACCAATGAATATTGACTCCGGCATCTTTGTCCAGTTTTGAAACCGGAATAGATTTCGAATTATTATCCAGATCTATGGCCTTCCCATTTAAGAGAAGTGGCGACACAAATACCTTGTGAAGATTGGTAAAAGCGATCCATTTATTATCCGGACTAGGCACAAGCCAATTGGCATATTTGGACTTTACATGCTCCTTTTGATCTTTGCCAAATACATTTACACTTACCAATTTTTTAGTCAGCGCTCCAAAATAGGTACCTCCTGTTTGCAGAAAAATTCGATTGCCGGCAGTATTATATCTGGGATACTGACCTTGACTTGTTTTAAAAAATTCTGGCCCACCACTAGCAGACATACCATAGATTCCCGGCTTAACGGTATAGGTAAGCCCCTGATCCCCATTGCCATTTTCTTTGCGAAATACCAATCTCTCACCGTCAGGGGAGAATGAAGGTGTTCGGTAAATACCTTTTCCCGTTGTTAATTTCGTTGGATTGCCACCTGACAGGCTGATACTTTGTATAGCGCCTTTATCCTGATCATTCCAGCTGACGTACACAAGGGAATTGCCATCAGGTGAAAAAGCCGGCTCGAATTCAAAATCGGTGCCGTTAGTTAATCGTGTTGGCGTTCCATCGGGTAGTGATTTTTTCCATAAATATCCCACTGCATTAAATACCAAAGTATTGCCATCAGGAGAGGTCACTGCATGCCGGATCACCTGGGGTGTAAATTGATCGCTCTCTATTTTGTTATTAAAATGAACAGTTTCAGCCAGGCCAATTTTTACATTGGCTGTAAATGGGATAGTAATTTGCTCCAGGCTGTTAATGTTGATCTTCTGGATCTTACCCCCGCTCCAAATTACGATGTCCTCATTATTAGGTAACCAGCTAAAGTTTGGATAGACACCAAATATGGCCCAGGCTTCCTGTTGGTCTTTATTGAGTGCGTCATAGACCGGCCACTCCTCTTCGGTTTCCAGATCGTGGATAAAGAGAACTGTCTTTGTTCGCACCCTTTTAATAAAGGCAAGCTTCTTTCCATCTCTTGAAAGGGTCGGGCGAGCCGCACCTCCGGGTCCGCCTGTTACTCTTTCAGTCTTCCCTTCTTTGAAGTCGTACCGATTGATCACATAGATCTGGCTGTTCGGATCCTTGTTGTATTGAAAGTATCCGCCAGGGTATACATCTTCACTGTAATACAGATATCTGCCATCAGGCGATACAAAAGGCTCATTCACATCCTGTTGATCGTTCTTACGCTTGGTGAGCTGCAGACCTGACCCCCCTGAAATATGGTACTGCCACAATTCGCCGGCCCCCAGACTGCGCTGCGAAGTAAAATGTTTTCGGCCGATCAGGTATTGCCCATCAGCGCTCCAAACGGCATTGTTCAGGAGTCGGAATTTTTCTTTTGACACTTGTTTGGCATCACTGCCATCGGCATTCATGATCCAGATATTATCTCCGCCGCCTGCATCGGAAGTAAAGGAGATCTTCTTCCCATCGGGACTAAAGCGAGGTTGTAATTCAAAAGGAATTCCGGTGCGTAATGCTTTGGCTGTTCCGCCGGTGATCGGGATGGTATAAATATCGCCCAGAAGGTCAAAGACTATGGTTTGTCCGTCCGGACTCACATCTAAATTCATCCAGGTACCTTCATCAGTGGTAAAACTGTGAGGGGTGTAGTTAAAAGATTCCCCTGGAGCGGCTACATTCCACTCCTTGGATTCTTCTTTTTTTTCTTTTTTCTTTTTACGTTGGGAGGTTGCTGGCAAGCTAATGCAAACTGCTAAAAGCAGGGTGAAGAAATATCTGTACATAGTTGTTGTTTTAATGTAACTAATGTACACAATTTGAGGGTAATGAAAAGGGGTGCTACTCCTTCAAAATACTCCTTGAGATCACGATCTTCTGGATCTCCGAAGTTCCCTCATATATCTGGGTGATCTTTGCATCGCGCATCATTCGCTCTACATGATAGTCCTTTACAAATCCATTCCCCCCGTGTATCTGAACGGCTTCTACTGAAGCCCACATAGCCACTTCTGAAGCATACAGCTTGGCCATGGCGCTGGAGAGGTCGTAATTGTGGCCCTGGTCTTTGTCCCATGCCGCTCTGTACACAAGATTTCGGGCAGCTTCTATCCGAGTATGCATATCTGCCAGTTTAAAAGCGATCGCCTGGTGGTTTTTTATCTCTGTTCCGAATGCCTTCCGTTCCTTGGAATATTTTAAGCTGAGTTCATAAGCTCCTGCTGCAATCCCCAAGGCCTGAGAAGCAATGCCAATGCGCCCACCCGAAAGTGTTTTCATGGCGAATTTGAACCCGAACCCATCTTCTCCAACACGATTCTCTTTGGGGACTTTCACATCGTTAAAATTCAGGGAATGTGTATCACTGGATCGAATGCCTAATTTATTTTCCTTAGGTCCTATCTCGAATCCTTCCATCCCTTTTTCCAAGATCAGGCAGTTGATGCCTTTATGACCAATGTCCGCATCTGTTTGAGCAATAACCAGATAGGTGGAAGCTGTGCCTCCATTGGTGATCCAGTTCTTTGTGCCGTTTACCACATAATGGTCTCCCTTATCTATTGCGGTGGTTTTCTGGGAGGTAGCATCACTCCCTGCTTCAGGCTCCGAGAGGCAAAAGGCGCCGATTTTTTCCCCTTTTGCCAGGGGGAGGAGGTATTTCAGCTTTTGTTCTTCTGATCCAAATGCTTCTAAGCCCCAGCATACAAGAGAATTATTCACAGAGACAATTACCGAAGCAGAGGCATCTATTTTAGACAATTCCTCCATAACAAGCACATAGGACAAGGTGTCCATTCCGCTGCCGCCATATTTTGGGTCTGTCATCATCCCCATAAAGCCCAATTCGCCCATTTTCCTCACGTGCTCGGTCGGAAATTGCTGAGCATCATCACGTTCAATTACATCGGGAAGTAATTCCTGTTGTGCAAAATCACGTGCGGCCTGGCGTATCATTTCATGCTCTTCGGACAAGGTAAAATTCATAGGAAATGGATTCTAAAATTGCTGCTGCAAATATACATGGAAGTAGCGATTTTAGGGCAGGGGAATCCCTGTTAATCGATAAGAGACATCTCTTTTTTTCTTAAAAATTCGGAATGATATGATCAGGTTCACAAATTTGAATATCTTTAAGCGGCTGATAACGAAGCTGAACTAAACTATACCAGACAGGGTACGCTGCTAAGCGCCTCAAGTAAAAACCAAACTATATGGAAACCATTATTATCATCGTCTTCCTCCTCGGGTATCTGTTCATAACCCTGGAGCACAATCTTAAAATAGACAAACTTATTCCTGCCCTGGCCATGATGGCTATTTTATGGGCGATCATAGCCTTGGCACATCTGCCCGTTTTTGAGGTGGATGCCCTAGAAAAGGCCTTGAAACCGGAGCATGTAGACGATATATTACTGCATCATCTTGGGAAAACCGCAGAGATCCTTGTCTTCCTTATTGGAGCCATGACTATTGTAGAGATCATTGATTATTTCGATGGTTTTAATACGATCAAAGGCTATATAAGAACCTCAAGCAAGAAGAAACTTCTCTGGTTATTTTCCATTTTGGCATTTATCCTTTCTGCGATCATTGACAACCTTACGGCTACCATAGTTCTTGTAACGATCCTTCAGAAAGTGATCCAAGATCGCAATACACGACTCTGGTTTGCAGGTATGATCGTCATTAATGCGAATGCTGGAGGGGCCTGGTCACCTATTGGAGATGTCACCACAACGATGTTGTGGATCGCAGATAAAGTTTCAGCCTCGCAACTGGTTATCAATGTATTAATACCATCTATTGTATGCATGATCGTACCTACTATGATCGCTCAAAGGTTTAAGGCATTTAAAGGAAATATCCAGACAAATATCGAGGAATTGGAAGCTTCTAGTTCTAAATATGGGCCTACCATGTTATACCTGGGTTTAGGAGCCATCGTATTCGTTCCCTTTTTCAAAACTATTACCCATTTACCGCCTTATGTAGGAATGATGTTATCGCTTGCGATTGTGGCTACTTTCGCTGAGATCTATTCCAATGCAAAATTTACGATCACCACAGTTAGTGGAGAATCTGATGAAGCCTCGCATCACAGTCCCGTTCACGGAGCACTGTCCTCAATAGAATTACCCAGTATCTTATTCTTCCTTGGAATTTTGATGGCAGTGGCCGCCCTTGAATCCCTGGGTTACTTGTTTAACTATGCCGGGGCATTGAATACGGCCATTCCTAATACAGATTATGTAGTTATGTTATTAGGGGTAGGATCGGCTGTCATTGATAATGTTCCGCTGGTAGCTGCCAGTATGGGAATGTTCTCTGAAACCATAGACGATCCGCTTTGGCATTTCATTGCGTATTCAGCCGGAACAGGAGGCAGTATGCTCATTATTGGATCTGCTGCCGGAGTTGTAGCCATGGGTATGGAAAAGATAGATTTCTTCTGGTATATGCGAAAGATCTCAGGCCTGGCATTCGCCGGTTTTATTGCCGGGGCCATAGTGTTTATCCTCATGCGAGATTTTGTATTCTAGGGCATACTTTAATCGATAAAATACCGTTATTAAGGCAACTTAATTAGGGAAAGCATATGCTATTATTTCAAGACCTGACCACAGACACTGAATTGGGGGAAATCGCATCGGAAGAAAAAACCTTATCAGTAATCGATCTTATTTTCAACGGAGGCACCGGAGCTATTGTCATTATTTCGGTCCTTTTTGTAATGCTTGCTGTAGCTTTATATATCTATTTTGAACGGATATTGGCTATCAAAGCGGCATCGAAGATCGATAAGAATTTCATGAACCAGATTAAAGACCATGTTGTAAGTGGCAAATTGGAATCTGCCAAGATCCTTTGTGCTCAGACAGACTCACCTGTAGCCCGACTCACCGAAAAGGGTATTTCCCGTATCGGAAAACCACTGGATGATATCAATACTGCCATTGAAAGTGCGGGTACTTTAGAGGTTTATAAGTTGGAGAAAAACTTTAATATCCTGGCGTCTATATCCGGAGCTGCACCCATGATCGGATTCCTGGGAACCGTAATTGGTATGATTTTGGCATTTCATCAAATGGCCACCAGTAGCGGCCAGGCAGAAATGGGAGCTTTGGCTTCAGGGATCTATACGGCCATGACCACTACTGTGGCGGGTTTGACAGTGGGTATTATAGCCTACCTAGGATATAACCACCTGGTGAACCGAGCGGATAAAGTAGTCCATAAAATGGAAGCTAATGCCGTAGAGTTCCTGGATCTATTGAATGAACCTGCATAGGCTTATATATGAAATTTAAAGGAAAAAATAAGATCGATCCGAATTTTAGTATGTCGTCAATGACAGACATCGTATTTTTGTTATTGATCTTTTTTATGCTGACGGCCAATGCGCCGAATGCACTGGATCTGTTACTTCCAAAAGCCAAAGGGAAATCTACCAATCAGCAAAATGTGTCGGTGACCATTAACAGGAACCTGGAATATTTTGTCAATAATGAGCAGATCAACGGAGAATACATTGAAATTGAATTAAAAAAAGCACTGAAAGATCAGGATAAACCCACCATTATCCTGCGGGCGGAGGAAAGCGTTGCGATCCGTGAAGCGGTCAACGTAATGGACATTGCCAACAGGAATAATTATAAAGTCATCCTGGCTGTGCGACCTAACTGATGTCGCTACTAGATACGAGACACAAAAAGAAATCTTTTACTCTTACCACGATCTTATTAAGCGTCCTGGTACTGCTGATGTTTTACATCGGCCTTACTTATATGGAGCCTCCTATAGAAAACGGGATCACAGTGAATTTCGGGACGATGGAATTTGGTATGGGCGAAGTACAGCCCAAAGAAAAGATCCGTTCCAAAAAGTCTGAGGTCAAGGAAATAGTGGAGGAAACCATTCCGGAAGAAGTAGCACCTGCAGCACCGGAGGAAGAGGCCATCGAAGATACTACGGCCGATGCCACTGAAAAAGTGATCACCCAGGAAGACCCTGAAACCATACGAATCCGACAACGAGAAGAGGCCAAGAAACGTGCTGAAGAAGCGGCTCAAAAAGCTCAGGCTGAAGCGGAACGAAAAGAACGTGAGCGGCGTGAAGCCGAAGAGCGACAAAGGCAGGAAGAGGAAGCCAAAAAGAAAAAGCTGGACGCCATCATGGGTGGTATCAATAACTCAGATGGAGAAGCCAGTGGAAGTGAAGGAGATGACTCAATGCCCGGAGATAAAGGGGATGAAAGAGGCGATCCGTACGCTTCCACTTATTATGGGGCTCCAGGATCAGGAAGTGGCACAGGCGGCTATGGCTTAAGTGGCAGATCCTTGGTTAGCCGAGGGAAAGTAGAACAAGATTGTAATGAGGAAGGCCGGGTAGTAGTGCGTATCACTGTGGATAGAAATGGAAAAGTCATTCAAGCAACGCCAGGGGTGAAAGGAACTACAAATAACGACCCTTGCCTTTTGGAACCTGCACGTAAAACTGCATTTCTTCACCGCTGGAACCTGGATAGCAAAGCACCAAATCAGCAAATAGGATTTGTGGTTGTAAACTTTAAATTGGGCCAATAATTCATGACATATCAGGCTACGCTGGACTGGATGTATCAGCGACTCCCTATGTACCAGCAACGAGGCGCTTCGGCCTATACGGGCAAACTTGATCACATTTTAGAGTTGTGCCATCACCTGAGAAATCCGCATACAAAGTTCAAAAGTATTCACGTAGCAGGAACGAATGGAAAAGGATCCAGCAGTCATATGCTGGCCTCTGTTCTCCAGGAAGCAGGCTACAGTGTAGGGCTGTATACTTCTCCGCACTTAAAAGACTTTAGAGAACGCATCAAAATAAACGGGGAAGAGATCAGCAAGACCTTTGTAAAGGAATTTGTAAAGGAGCACAGGTCGTTTCTTGAAGGCGGGTCCTATTCCTTTTTTGAACTTTCGGTCGCTATGGCTTTCCAATTTTTCGCCAAAAGGGAAGTAGATATTGCCATTATTGAAGTGGGTCTTGGAGGGCGTTTAGATTCTACGAATATTATCAGGCCGGAAGTAAGTTTGATCACCAATATTGGAATGGATCATATGGAATTGTTGGGCGATACCCTGGAAAAGATCACTATGGAGAAAGCAGGCATCATCAAACAAGATGTGCCGGTTGTTATCAGCGAATACCAGGAAGAAACAGCTGCGATCTTTGAAGAGGTGGCTAAAGCAAAAGAATCTGACATCTATTTTGCTGAAAAAGAGATTGAGGAAACGTATGCAACAGATCTGAAAGGGAGCTATCAGAACCACAATGTAAAAGGAGTTGTTGTTTGCCTGAACGTATTAAAAGGGTTCACGATAACTGAGGATCATTTCAGAGCAGGATTGAGTGCAGTTAGTGCCAATACAGGAATACAGGGAAGATACCAGGTGTTGCAGGAAACCCCCTTGGTTATCTGTGATACGGCGCATAACAGGGAAGGGTTTAAAATAGTGCTGGACCAACTAACCAAAGAGAATAAAAAGACCATACATATGGTACTTGGTTTTGTTATTGAAAAGAATCTTGAACATGTATTGCCTTTATTCCCTAAAGATGCGAACTACTACTTCGTCCGACCCGATGTACGTCGCGGTTTAGCGGCCGAAGAACTTCGTGAAACAGCCCGAAAGTTCGACTTAAAAGGAAGTGCATATAGTTCTGTTCAGGAAGGCTATGAAACGGCCTTACGTGCCGCTTCGAGCAACGACTTGATCTATGTAGGGGGTAGCACATTCACGGTTGCTGAAGTGATCTGATTTTGTCCTGTTTTTTCTTTTAGGACGCCAAAAACTAATGTATATTTGCCCCGCTTTAGCTACGAAAGTAGCCGTCAAGGGCTCTTACCTGCCGGCAGGCAGGGCTCAGCTGTCCCTGACGAATCGCCTTCGGTCATTATCAGGACTTAGGTTAAATATAAAAGTGGGGCTCTTAGCTCAGCTGGTTCAGAGCACCTGCCTTACAAGCAGGGGGTCACTGGTTCGAATCCAGTAGGGCCCACGACACTCAGAAAATCCACACCGAAAGGTGTGGATTTTTGCATTTCAAAGGCCTGCCAAGCTTGCTTGAGCAGGCCATGAAATGCAAAAATAACTGCGCTGGTAGCGCAGGATTTTCTAATTGCAACATCGGTCTCAATGGATCATGCGCAAAGCGCATAATCCATGTAATTCTAAACAGCAAATTCCTCAGGAAAGCCAAGCTCCCTTGAGCAGGCCGCGAAATCCAAAAATAATCGCGCTAGAAGCGCTGTTATTTCCAAACGATTAAATTGAATTTCGACTAGTTGCTGCACCTGGCAATTATGCTACTTGATCCAACTCACGAAGCTTTTTTAGCGCTTCGGATTTCGAGTTAACATCGAGTTTTAAATAAATATTCTGTATGTGAAAATTTATGGTCGATGTTGTCACAAATAGTTGATCTGCAATGGATTTGTATGTAGCTCCTTGGCATAGGAAATCAATGATCTCGTTTTCGCGCTTGGAGAAAAAATTATAGCTTTTCTGATGGAACATCGCGATCAGCTTTGCCGCTATATCATTACTTAATACCGCACCTTCGTATTTAACCGAATACAATGCATTCTTAAGTCGTTTCTTGGTTAATGGCTTAGTGAGGAATCCGTTAGCACCATTTTTAAAGGCTCTTTTGATCATCCTAAAATCGTTTTCCTCGCTGGCCACGATAATTTTAATATCCGGATTCATTTTTCGAAAATCAGAAAAGCCGTTAATTCCTAAAGTTCCCGGGAAAGACATTTCGGTAATGATTATATCCGGCATTGTCTCCTTAAAATTTATTAAAGCATCTTCTACAGAACTAAAAAGGCCTACCAGGGGGAAATCGGTGTATTTGCTAAAGAAGTACTGGTAAGCCTCGTGAAATTCGGGGTCGTTTTCGATTGCGATTACGCTGAGTAAGTTCGTTTTCATAATATTTAGATTTGGGTTGCATTATTACGATTTAAAATATGTTACTAAATACCAGGAAGTATGTCCGGTCAAACCAGATCATTCCAGGCCCGGAGACAGCTGGGGGAAGTGTGCCCGATACGTTTAATGGTATACGGGAACTTTGTAAAATAGGTGAATTGGAGGTCCAGATCGGAAATGTGGGTGTAGACAGAGAAATCCCATGCACCATTCTTGGAAATGGGTTTCTAGGAGGAAAGAAATTTGTCTTAAGACAGTTCTTCTTCCTTTAGCTGTTACTTTTCCGTTTAAATACTAAGTTGCTCGGGAACTGAGTTTCAGTATAAGAGGCTGGAGGTTGCAGTAGTGTGTTCTCATACGATTTGGGGGTTTATGAGTTATACAACAATTTGGGGTTTAATTCATACTTTAATGTAAGACAATATCTGATATAGTTCTAACAATCACAGTGTTTTTCGGTCAATGACATATATTTTTAAGATTTTTCAACTATTCGGTCGTTTCTTCATTGATCCTCGTAAATAACGTCGGCCGTAGCCATGGGATTATATACTTCCATAATCCATTTTTCTTCTCCATATGCTCCGTCCAGATGGGAAACATAGGCATCTTTAGCAGCGTTTTTAGATTTAAAATCGGCCAGATATACGTAATACAACCCATTTTTCTTATTATAAAATTGCCGGGCATCCAGTCCTTTTAGTTGCAATCGAGCCATGAAGGCAGCTAGATACCTTTTGTTTTTGTAAACATTGGCAATTAAATAATAACCTGAATTGACCCCAATGATATCTGACCGATTGTTAGACTTCAGTGGTAAGTCGATAATTTTATCAAACTTATTTTTCACAGTGTTAACCGGCTTCTTATTAACCTCGGCTACCGCGGTTCCTATTTTGACATAGGATTCCCTCGGAATTCGTGCTGGGGGGGTTGTTTCATCCTTTACTTCGTTGCGCAACAGGCGTACCATGGTTTCAAACCGCCTTTCGAACATTTCGTTACGCGCTATTTCTATCGAATCTTGTCTCAATATTAATTGGTCCAGGATTAGCCTGTTCTCAAAAGCCAGGGATTGATTCATGTTCCCTGCCATCTTCTGTTCGGCCATAAGCTCTTCTATCTGTTCTTCGTAATTCTTCACGATCTCATCTACCCTACTGTCATCGGAAGCATTGGCATATAAGTTTTGCATTCCGGGATACTCCTTTACGGAATAAGCCAGAGACACTTCGTGATTCCATCCCAGGTTAGCGCCCGCGTTAGTAATATCTTTCTCCATCAAATAACCAAGGGATAATTTCTTGCTTACATTAAATCCAAGGCCCAGGGACACTCCGTAATCCTGTTGGTACGTAGTTTGTAACCAGCCGTAATCCGGTAGGTCGAGTAAGAGGGAACCCACATAGTTCATATTTTTCTCTTCATCCATTCCAAGCTGTAATAGTGGCATTATCCGTGCATTGGCAAACAGTCCGTTTTGGGCACCCATGGTATGGGTAAATTGCAGTGAACCCATGAGACTTTGTAGGTGCATGTTCGTAATAATATTGTTGGTAGTCTGGTTGTATTTAACCAGGTCCCTCGCATATAATCCTACATCGAATTTACCTACGGAAAGTGCAATCCCGGGTTGAATGGAAATTTTGTTTTCCTTACGTGCCTCGCTGATAGTTGGGTCGTTTTCTACAGAGACTATCTTGCTTTGGTCCAATCCCTCGCTGAGGTAGGTAATATTAGTTCCAAAAGTGAGCTTATTCTTGTCGCTAAGTGGTACAGCTGTGGCATAGTTTGCATTAAAACCAAATTCCTGCATTACCCCGAGCCAGGATCCGTAGACTCCTATCCCAAGGGCTGTGTGTTCGTTTACCTTATTACTGAAACCCAGGTAGTAATTCTGGTAGTTGTCTTCATATGAGGCATATTGGTTCCTGTGCAAAATATTCAGATACGATTTGTTCTCCCTCACCAAAGAAAAAGTAGGGTTAATGAGGTGCCTGTTAAAAAAAAGCTGATTATGAAACGGTCTGTTCATTTTTGTCCAGGGGTTGGATTCCTGGGCATAGGTAGATGCTATTCCACATAACAAGCCAAATAGGATGATGGCAAACAATAACAACAGGACTTTGTCGAAAGTACCATCTATGGGTTGGAGAGTATCTTTACTGTCGCCTTGATTGTCGACTGATTTCTTACCAAAAGAGTAACGCTTTGAAGTCATCGCCTTATGATTTAAGATTTGAGTGTTAACCGGGCCACTTTGGGGTAAGTGGATCCTTCGGAAAAATTTGTCTCTCAGGTCTTCACTAGACACTGTTATGGTTCTTGATCTTCGAATACGGTATTGGAATAACCCGTTTTAAATTCTGAATTCAGGAATTCCATGAATTGGTCTTCTGCAAAAACCGTTTCTGCCTTTCCATCTCCTTCATTGTATGTAAAGGCGATTTGCTGAACAGCTTTACGTGCTCCCGAGCGATTAGACAATACGTATCCTCTGTTTTTGTCCGGATTGATCAAAAGGGCATAATCGTCCCTGGAGCTGTTAAGAGGATTGCCAAGGTTAACGGCCAGACTTAAACTACGCTGGCCTACCTTTACGGCATAGAGGTCCAGGCCGCCCTCTCCTTTCCTGCCGTCAGAAGCAAAAGTGAGCATTGCATTCTTTACCACGTTTGGATAGAGTTCGTTTTTAGCGGTGTTAACCTTTTCACCAAGATTTTTTGGACTGCTGATGCTTCCATCTTTCGCGATATTGCTGACGTAGATATCATAGGCTCCGAAGGTTCCCGGCATATTAGACGCAAAAAACAAGCTTTTCCCGTCCGGTGATACAGTAGGATGCAGTGCTGATGCGTATTTAGGACATACTGCAACCTGCCTTACCTGCTTCCAGTTACCCTGAATTTTAGTGGCTTTGAATATCTTGTATACGGTCTCCTCCTTAGAAAATATCCCATACAAAGGTTTTTGTTTAATTGCCATGGTAAAATATGCCGTGTTACCGTTGTTGGTAATAGCTATGGGCGGATCGTAGGCCAGCATATGATCTTCAGGACCTGCATTGGAATCGTCAGTGATAGATGGTAGACCTGCCAGGCTGGCTAGTTCCGTTGATGCAGGAATTGAAATAGTATTACTTTTTCCTGTATTGAGATGATAATCCTCCCTGATCATCGCCATCCAATCTTTTTCTTTAAGTTCGGTTGTACCCTTCGTTAACCCAGTCTTCTGCATGGCAAACTGGTATCGATCGTAGTAATTTGGATTTAATTCAACCTGGTCCGTAATTTTCAGGAGTTTTTCATACCAGAACACTGCGGTGTCATAATTTTCTATCAGAAAGTTGACATTGCCCAGGTCTTCAAAAATTTCCTTTTCAGTATAGCCCAGCTTAAAGAGTTGTAGATAATCGTCAATTCTCTTCTGCGTTTCGGCCTTGCTGGTCACCATATATGGATTAGATTCATCTTGCGCATTTATGGAAGAATAAATAAGTAAGGCGCTGATGCCAAAAAGTAGTTGAAGGAAAAGTGATTTGTTCATAATGTTAGGATTTGGGATAATCACAAGAACAAAATTGCGCTAAAAAATTTGCTATCTACTTATGAATTTTTCACAGGTTTTGCGTTCAAGCAGTGCATTTTGTCGATTAATTCAAGCATGGGGTAGGATTTAAATCTGTCAAAATTTGTACTTTACTATACGAATCAGTGCATATGTCTCAAACCCGACTCCTTGCTACCTCCATGTTCGCCGATATCGTCGGATATACCGATCTCATGCAGCGGGATGAGGCCTCAGCCTTAGAAAAATTAGATCAATTTAAATCCAGCCTGGAAAGGGAAGTCTCTGCCCATAATGGCGAGATCATTCAATATTTCGGAGATGGTTGCCTGGTTATATTTGGCAGCGCCTTAGCAGCTATTTCTTGTGCCAGGAAACTACAGGAACAATGGGGGCAAACAGACGATCTTCCCGTACGTATCGGACTGCATCTCGGAGATGTTATTAGAAAAGATGACAATGTATATGGCGATTCCGTAAACATTGCGTCAAGGATTGAATCCATGGGTATTCCCAATTCAATTCTATTATCGGAATCTGTTCGCAATAGCATCAAAAATCAACCCAAGCTGAGTTTTCAATTACTGGGTAAATATGAATTTAAAAATGTCAGTGAGCCCATTGCTGTTTATGCCCTGGACACGGATCAATTGGAAATACCTGATGGAACGTCTGTTACCGGCAAACTGGCAACTAAGGACAAAAAGAGATCTCCGCGGTTTGCACGTTGGGCTGCCCCGCTACTTGTGCTAGTTACGCTGGCAGTAATTGGGTACATTGCTTTAAGTCCTAAAACAGAAACGAATGAGGAAATAGCATCATCCATTGCTGTATTGCCCTTTACAAATTTAAGCCAAGACACTAAGCAAGACTACTTAACAGCGGGATTTACATCCGAGATCAACCACCAATTGTCAAAGATTGAGTCCCTCTCGGTTATTTCTCAGACACTGATCCAACAATTTGTCGGCCAAAAGAAAACTACCTCGGAAATTGCTGAAGAACTCGATGTGAACTATATCCTGGAGGGAACCATCCAAAAGGCTGGAGACCGAACACGTTTGCTAGCCAAGTTAATCCGCATGACAGACAACCAACTGATCTGGTCCGAAGAATTCGACTTAAATGAAGTGAATTTGATCGACGCACAAATTCAGGTTTCTACCGGAATAGCTGAAAAATTGCCATTGAATATCACGAAACAAAGTTTATCTCAACTTCAGAAGATTCCGACATCAAGTCCATTAGCCTATGAATTTTACTTAAAAGCACTTGATTCATTTAATGAATGGGTAGCGCTACAAGAATCATATGAACCCACTATTCGCTACCTAGAAAAGGCGATATCACTTGACGCGGATTTTGCCCAGGCATATGCCATGTTAGCTCGTGTATATCAGAATTCCTCGAGAATGGTCGGAGCCGATTATATGCGCCAATCACAAAAGAGTTTAGAATATGCAAACAAGGCCATCGAATTGGATTCCCTGTTGCCGGATCCTTATGTGGTCATAGGACAAGTTTATAATGACCGAGAATCAGGGTCAGGCTTGAAGTGGTTGGCAAAAGCCAATCAATTGGATCCCAAATCCGGACTTTTTGAACTTTTTCAATATCATATGGAACGTGGTGAATTACTTAGTGCCTTTGAATACGCAGCTCTAAAAGTGGAAAAGGATCCTCAATCTCCTTATGGGTATATCGGTATTGCCGAAGTTCATAATGTTCTGGGAAATTATTCACGAAGCTTGGATATTTTCAAAGATCTAATAAGTCAAGGTTTTACGAATACATATGTAACTGGAAATTTGGTAAACACCTATATTGTTTCGGGCATGCCAGATGATGCTATGAGAATAGTCGAGGACTATTTGATGCCCAAAGATAGTATTGCGGGTATTCGTGAATTAGGGATTATTCTCCTTTTTGCAAAAAAATGGGAAGATGCCGAAGCGTATTATTTGCGTACCAATAACAGGGATATGGACCTGGCATTGATTCATAAGAATACAGGGAGAGAAGAATCAGCAGCTACAATATTTGAAGCGGCGATTGAAAGGAGGGAGTCAATTCAGACCAATGCCACCTGGTATTTGCGAGATCTTTCTCGCATATATGCAGCAAAAGGGGATTTTGAAAAAGCTTTTGAATATCTGGATGTTTTGGACCAGAAAGGGGGGGACCTGCACTACGACTGGATCCTTGTAGACCCGTTCTTTGACAGCATCCGTAACGAAAAAAGGTTTAAGGAGTATTGCAAGAAGATCGAGGAGAAGAAAGCGAAGCTGAGACGACAAATCCAAAACCTGGAAAAAGAGCTCAATCTCGATTTATGAGTAATTAGATAGCCATTCAAACGAATTACTAAATAATCCTTAATTGAGGTAAATAAAGAATACCCATATTTCGGTCCTAATTCATAAATTGTTAGAGAAAAAAAACGAATCAAGGTAAGGGTGAAAAAAATAGCACTTATAGTTACTGTCTCTTTACTATGTGTTTTTTCTTTTAACCTGAATGGTCAAAAGAAAGCGTTCGAGGGGTATACCCAAAAGATACCCGGAACAGCCCTTACTATTTCTATGATACCCATTCCCGGTGGAAACTTTTCCATGGGAAGTCCCGATTCTGAAAAAGGAAGGTCTGCAGATGAGGGTCCCGGCCATACTGTAGAAATTGCACCTTTTTGGATGCAGGAAGTTGAGCTTAACTGGGATCTCTATCAATTGTTCATCTCGCGTGAGATAGATAAAAAAAAGGGTGAAGGATTTATGGGAAGTGAGGTCTCGATGGATGTAGACGCTGTT
>Ga0265309_10000185_pt1 | contig 23182 bp, 15 predicted proteins | sample Helome_FD_192492 | JGI IMG/M metagenome (GOLD analysis project Ga0265309, IMG submission 192492) | Marine sediment microbial communities from subtidal zone of North Sea - Hel_20160524 (Illumina Assembly) | ecosystem: Environmental > Aquatic > Marine > Subtidal zone > Sediment ...
CACCATTAATGATGGACAAGAAGTGACCGATAATACAAATCCATTAGACGACTGTGATTCCGATGGTGGTACTGCTCTTCCGACAAATGATTGTGATAACGATGGATTGACCAGTTCAGAGGAGAGTGTGTTGGGAACCGATCCTGATAACGCCGATACAGATGGCGACACTATTGTTGATGGACAAGAAGTGACCGATGGAACTAATCCACTGGATGCTTGCAGTTCCAATGGAGGAACACCTCCGACCGGAGCTTCTTGCGATATAAGCATCGACAGTGATTTGGTAAGCCCGGGAACCAATGGTGGGGTATTTCGTATTCTAAATATAGAATCTTATCCGAACAACACAGTCAAAGTCTATAACAGATGGGGCGTTCTTGTTTTCGAGACCAACGGTTACGATAACAATGGCAATGCCTTTCGAGGAATTTCCAATGGAAGGGGAACCATTAATAAGAATGATGAGCTTCCAGTAGGTGTATATTTCTATGTTATTGAGTATGCAAATGACCAGCAAGCAAGAACAAAGAACGGTTACTTGTACATTAATCGATAAACCCAGCTATTTCAATCATACCCCAATAAAGTAAACCATGAAAAAACTCATTATAACAAGCGTTCTTTTAGCTGCATCTATCTGTGGCTTGATGGCACAACAGGATGCACAGTACACCCAATATATGTACAACACCATGGCAGTAAATCCAGCTTATGCAGGTTCCCGGGGCGTATTGAGTATTGCAGCCCTACACCGATCGCAATGGATTGGATTGGACGGCGCACCTACAACTCAAACCCTGAACCTTCATACTCGTGCTTCGGAGCGAGTAGGTTTAGGGTTATCCATCGTGAACGATGAAATAGGGAATGGCACGAATCAGGACACCTATTTTGATGCGGTATTCTCGTACACCATTCCCGTTTCAGAGACCGAAAAGCTGTCTTTTGGGATAAAAGCGGGCGGACATTTTTTAAACATCGATTTTAACCAATTGCGAAACTTCGATCCCTCTGCGACTCCAGCGGGAACCACGAATATTGACAAAAAGTTCTCGCCTAACTTTGGCTCAGGGGTCTATTACCATACCGAAAAATTCTATGCCGGGCTTTCGATCCCCAACTTTTTAAAGACTGAACATTTTGACAGTTCTGGCAGTGGAGTCTCTTTTCTTGCTCAGGAACGGATGAACTGGTACCTGATTTCCGGTTTCGTATTCGACTTGGACCCAAATGTAAAGCTTAAACCGGCCTTCCTTTTAAAGGCGGTAACAGGAGCACCACTGCAGATAGACCTTTCAGCAACTTTCTTAGTGAAAGATAAATTATCGTTGGGTGTAGCCTATAGATGGGACGCTGCATTAAGCGCCCTCGTCGGTTTTCAGCTAAGCGAGAAACTGATGTTAGGGTTGGCATATGACCGTGAAATTACAGAGTTGGGCAATACGGCCTTCAACGACGGTTCTTTTGAATTATTCTTGAGATTCGAATTGTTAACCCGTCAAGCTGAAATACTAAACCCTAGATTCTTCTAAAATATAGTGAGTGAACAAGAGTCAACAGACCGATTTCCGCTTCATGACCTTGTAGAGAATTGAATATAATTTTTTGGGATTAAAAGGCTTGTGGATCAGGCCGTCCATGCCGTATTCTTCGATCTCAGTTAGAATATTTGCCCCGGTTGATGCGGATAGGGCATAGATAGGGACATCTTTATTTAATGATTTATGGGTATCACGTATAGACCTGCTAGCCTCATAGCCATTCATTACCGGCATCTGGAGATCCATCAAGATGAGGTCATAACAGGTAGAAGAAGCCATTTTCAGGGCAACTAGGCCGTTCTCTGCAATTTCAAAATCAGCATCCCATCTGGTCAAAAACTTTTGAACGACCATGGTGTTCAATCTATTGTCATCAACGACTAATATTTTCATCTCACTCAGAGATTCTATAGACTCTGGTGCCGGTGCATTTTCATCTTCCACTAGTGGTAAGCTGCAGCTCTTTTTAAAGATGAGGGAAAAACTAAAAATTGACCCAACATCTACTTCGCTTTTCAATTTCAGATCACTTCCCATAATTTCGAGAAGTTGCTTGGTAATGGCCAATCCTAATCCAGTTCCTCCGTATTTACGAGTAGTATGGGTTTCTGCCTGCGCAAAAGGCTCAAATATCTGACTTTTCTTCTTTTTAGGTATACCGATTCCGGTATCCTCAACTACAAATTTGATTTTGGTATGTTCTTCTCTATCATCTTCTACCGAAACTTCCAGCACAACGCCACCTTTTTCGGTGAACTTAATACCATTGTTTACCAAATTGGTTAATATCTGTGATAGACGGGTAGTATCACCTAAAAGCAGATCAGGGACATTCGGATGTTTTCTTATAACAAAGGTGATATTCTTTTGCTTTGCTTTATTCGTAAAGATGCTTTGAACCCCATTCAGGATCTGATCTAGACTAAAATCAGCCATTTCAAGATCCAGGGACCCTGAGGCAATTTTATTAAAATCCAGTATATCGTTCACTAGGCTTAGCAAATGCTCAGAAGAGTATTTCAGGGCATCTAGGTTCTCCAATTGCTCCTCTTTCGGATCTTCCATCAAAAGTAAATGGCTAACACCGATAACAGCATTTAAAGGAGTCCGGATCTCGTGAGACATAGTAGAGAGGAACTCATCTTTAGCCTTGTTGGCAATTGTGGCTTTCTCTTTGGCCTGAATGAGCGCCAGTTCTGTTTCTTTTTTATTTGTAATATCTACAATGGTGCCAATAAATCCTTCTACACGGCCATTTTTGGCTCGCACGGCTTTAGAGGTGATATCTAACCATTTTAGGACACCCAGGGGAGTCATACATTTGATCGTCTTGTTGAAGACGCCGTATTTATTGTCGTGGTCAATGAGTAATTTGATAGGATTTCCTTCCTCATCCTGCAAAAATTTATGATAGGGGTGACCTAAGGTTTGTTCGACCATCACACCAGTCAATTTTTCCCAGGCAGGATTGAGGTAGGACCAATTTCCTTTGCGATCTACTTCAAAGATCACTTCATTGATATTACCAGCGATCTTAGTAAGCTGACCGCTAATAGTTTCCACCCGATTCTTTAGCTGCTTGTTAGCCTCATAGAGCTCGCTGGAGCTGCGTTCTAGAATGTTCTCAATGTGGTTCAGGTCATGATCAAAGTTATAATACGCTTCGTTGACAAGCGTTAACAATGGCGCCATCTTGACCTTGGTTTCTTCATCCAGGTCAAATTTCCGCAACTGCCTATTAAGAAGTCTATGTAGTTTTTTCATTCGGCAAAAGTCGTGATCGTCATTGTCTGGTTATGCAAGGTGCAAGGTGAAAACTTATCAAAGGGCGCAATTTCACCATAACTATAGAATCCGGTCGTATAAACACCGGGACCGAGGACATCATTGACCGCCTCTACTTCTTCTTCCACCAATTGCTTCATGACCAAACGTCTTCCCACACAGCTAATCAAGAAGGCCAGCTCGTGGTGGTGATCAGAATCGCCTTTAGTTATTAATGCAGATTGTTCGGCTCCATCAATGATGCGATCAATATTGGCTTTCATTAAACGTACATAGGCGCCTTGTGGAATATTACCTGCAAACGTTAAACTATTATCCTCTTCATTAATGCCAAGTATTGTCCGCACAACTGGGATCTGATTGTTTTCATCCCTCATACTCAAAGGGAACATCAATCCACTACCGGGCAGATTTTTGGCTTGATCACCAAGAAAGGATTTATAGAGTTCAAGTGCGGGTTGACCATCCAGTTCGTAGAGTACATTATTACTGCTTTTTGTAACGGTTCTTTCAATACCAAAACTATCCCAACCCCCTTTAGAGCCATAACCCACTTTCAGGTCGGCACCATAAAAACCAAGGGCTACTATCCGTTTAGAAGAAACCTCCTCGTTGTGTATAACAAATGTATTTTGGAAATCTTCACCATCAGCGGCAAGACCACCAGTGATACTAACGTTCGGACTAACTTGAGAACGTAGTCCTTTGACCAATTCTGCCCCATTCACATGCAGGCCGTCACTGAGTACAAAGATATGTCTGAGATCTTCACTGGCCAGCTGTAAACTTATCTTGCTTCCTGCGTCTGCACAATGTTCGCAGTGTTCGGTAAGGTCGACCTGCACCAATTTTAATCGTGTTTTATCAAAAGTAACTGCTGTTAAAATTACGGAGGCATCAGCTACTTCATTTCCAATGATTTCCCCTGCTGTTGAACAACCAAAAAGAAGAGTGTTTTCATATTTTTCTCTAAGACTTGCCACCAAAGCAGCTATTTCAGGAAATTTAGGGGAAGCAAAAAGAAAAATTACGCTAGGTTCAAAATCAAAAGCCAGGTCCCTGGAGTCGCTGGGTTGCGTCAATTTATGTTGTGAAATTTGCATAAGTAGGTTATAGGAAAAAGATTACATTTATGTTAGTGTTATTCTTATAACGCTCTGCTTGCTCAAATCTTGCCTATTTTCTTTCTTCAGTTCCTTGATTTTGATTAGAAACGTCGGTATTAAATCAACATATGTATCGTAATAATATGATAATCAATACTATGAATTTTTCAAATCGATTTTTCAATAGTTGAGGCTCGAATTTTGCAAATAGAGTATTGCTCACTATTTTTTTACTCTAGCAACCCTTAGTATATTTGCCCCGCCTTAGATAGGGCACTTTTTGAAATAAGGTCGCGTAGCTTCCTCCTTCGTTTCACTACGGATGGACAGGCAGCTTCGCTCCACAACAAGGTCGCGTAGCTCAGCTGGATAGAGCATCTGCCTTCTAAGCAGACGGTCACAGGTTCGAATCCTGTCGCGATCACGAATAAATCAAAAAAAGAGTGAAAACGAAGCAAGCTTTAAAAACAAAGCTTGCTTTAGTTTTTAAAGAGGAACAGTTTTCTTTTTTTGATTTTCAACGCGGAGCGTTGTCAGTAAAACGCCGAAGGCGTAATCCTGCAGTTCCTAATTCTTGGTTCTTGGTTCCTGGAAATGGAAAGTTCTTTTTGTAGTGGCCTTGCGAAGTATGTACCCGCCTATCAGCGGCCAGGTTTACAAAGGGGAGGGCAAAGGATAATGCCGAAGGGGTTATCCCGAGTTTATCGAGGGGCGTAATCCGTTAGTTGTTGATCCTTAATTGGTAGTTCTAAGAAAGGGGAACCGAAATTTCTTGATTGGGCTCTAAGTGAATTTCTTTTCCCATAACAAGAACAGTTAAATTATTAATAGTCTCGCTAATCCACAAAAAGCTGATCTGTTCATGTGAAACGTTGACTTTTAGATCAGTTCCCCGCCATTTGATTTTAAATCGGAGACTCTTCCACTTTTTAGGAAGCCAGGGTTTAAAGGTAAGTTGCCCGTTTTTAATGCGTAAACCCCCGAAACCGTTCACCGCCGCCTGCCAAGTACCACCTGCAGAAGCAATGTGGATCCCATCTTCCGTATTACCTTGGTTATCGATCAAGTCTACATAGGCCGCGCGTTCAAAATATTGGAGTGCTTTTTCATGATTATTGGTCTCAATACCCATTATAGTATGAATGCTCGGACTTAAGGAAGATTTATGCATGGTACGTGCTTCATAGAATTCGTAGTTTGCTTTTTTCACCTCCTCATCGAACTCATCTGGAAGTATGTACATCAGCATAACCACATCAGGCTGCTTGATCAGGGTAGTAGTATCACAATTGTCATGGTCATAACCGGCAGGATAAATCGGCATATCGTTTTCGTCCCATTTGGTTATCGGTATTTCATCAAGGTCAAAGTATCCCTCAAATTCTTCAACTAATTTCTTTTTGGGTTCATACGGGATATAAATGTTCTCGGCAACCTCTTTCCATTTGTCGACTTCATTATGATCCAGCGCTAGCTTCTTTAGTAAAGGTTCGATCTTTTCGAAATGTTCACTTTGCAGTTTGTAATAATATTCCACCGCCTTTTGCATGCTCCATTTAGTCGTCCAATTGGTATAAACACTGTTATTCACCAAATGATGGAATTCATCGGGCCCTTCGACCTCTGTCAATTCATATCGGTCTTCTTTCTTGTTGTATTCCAACCTACTTTTCCAAAAACGGGTCGTTTCAAAAAGTATCTCGGCCCCATAATCCAATATAAAATCAATGTTTCCCGTGGCCTCATAATAGGTGAGCATGGCATATACCACCATGGAGGTGATATGAAGTTCGCGTTCGCCGGTCCATATTCGTACAGTGCCATCTGCCGTCCATTCAGGTGTGACTTCATGACCTGTATCGGCTGATTCCCACGGATATCTGATACCATCATGCTTACCTTCCCTGGCATAATCCCGGGCCCCCTCTTTGGTATTGTATCTATAAAGTAGAAGTGCTTCGGCCATAGCAGGCTGGGTAAACGTATAAAAAGGAAGGAGAAAGATCTCCGTATCCCAAAAAATGTGTCCCCGATAGCCTTCGCCAGATAGACTTTTAGCACCAACATTGGCCTTGGGATCAAACTCATTGGCCGTAATCAACAGGTGGTATATGTTAAAACGAACGGCATTGTTGATGTCATCGTCCCCTTCAATGATAATATCACAATCGTCCCATTTTTGGGCCCATGCCAGGACATGGTCATTAAATCGTTCTGTGAAACTCTTGGCTAAATTGGTTTCCAAAGTTTTTATGCAAGTGGCTTTCAGTTTAGATTTTTCGAGATCCCTACTTGTATAAATGGAAGTCAATTTATGAAAGTCGATACCTTCACCTTTTTTCGCGGTAAACCTCGCCCTTTGAGTGGTTTTATTATAATCCGCTTCAGAAACCAGTACGTGGGGTGCCGATACCTGAAGTGCTGAGGCATACCCAATATGGTGTGGCCTGTCTATCGTCTCCATTTCCAAATAGGTGGACTTCTCTAATACTTGAGTGCTTCTTGCCTTTAAATGTCTGCTCTTCGACCATTTAATCCATTTCATTTCAGGTTCGAATTCCGGTTTTTCTTTATAAGCTGGCGTCAGATCCAGGTTGAGTACATCTCCATTGATCTCACTAGTTATGTCAATGTTTCCGGCGTAATTTTCCGGGGTGACTTTCCCGCTGACCTCAAAATGATGGCGGTCGGAAAGACTGGCATATCGGAGGCTTTCGTATCGGGTAATTCGGCCCTCCGAATCTTTGAACCGGGTAAGGCGGTGTAGCACCCCCTTCTTAATATCCAATTTTCGTTTATATTCAATTAGTTCACAATTGTGAATACTGAGTTTTGTGCCCTCTACCCAAATCGATACTGCTAACCAGGAAGGGGCGTTGACCATATCGACCACAAAAGAATCATGATGGTCGAATACCCCATTGATATAGGTGCCCGGCCATGCAGTCTCATGACCTTCCTCTAAAGAGCCACGTGTACCCAAATAACCATTTCCAACTGTAAAAATGGTTTCGTAAAAACTGGTTTTATTCTTATCGAATGTATTTTCTTCCACTAACCATTCCGGGGTACTCAATAGTGATAAGTAATCTTGGTTTTTCGGTTGGTTAGATACTTCCATAGTTTTCAATAATTATTTTATCGGTTTCTTCCCTGGTTTTAAAGACATCAAAGGTGCGCCCTTGGGTTCGTAAAGCTCCCAAAGCATTTGCATATTTGGCCGCTTTTATGTAATCGGTCTTATCTTCAAGCAGGCCGTATCCCAATCCCCCTGCAAAAGAATCTCCACAACCGGTTGTGTCAATTACATTCTCAACCTTGACCGATTTGACCATTTCATGATGTACCTGACCATCCTTCATAAAAAAGACTGCTCCACCATCTGAATCAAGGGTTATAATTAGCGACTTGATGCCAAGTTTAAGGCAATGCTCTGCGAGAGGGGGTAGGTGATCCATGTCCAGATTTTCAAAATGACCAAGTTCTTCAGCCTGATATTCTTTTTCGAACCAGCAACATTTTGACTCCTCAAGATTCATTTTTAAAACGTCGATATAGGGCAGCCACTGGTCACGAGAAATCCAGAACTTAATGAACCTGTCTCCTGTAATGGTCGCCGTATTCGTAGGCCCGTGGGCATCAAATATTATTATTCCACTGCTCTTCTTTTTAATATATTTTAGCGTACCAAGTGGCACCTCATAATCCGTTATCGGTACGCACACAAACACATCACAATGTAACAGGCCTTTAATATCCTTTCTCGTGATCGGATTCATAAAACCGGTTTGTTTTTCCAATCGCTTATTTTGGGTAATAAACTTTAAACTTATGACATCACCCCGGTCCTTTTCGGAAGTTATGTGACTTGTATCTATATTGCTATATTCTTTAAATATATCCTTGATTGCCTTCTCGTCTTTTTTTCTGACATGTGAAACGGGGTATACCACACCCTCATTACCCAATAGCATTGCCAAACTGATAGCTGTATGGGTTGCACAGCCGTATTTTTCGATAACCTCGCCGTGATGAGTTGTTATGTGATCCCTTGGTATTGGTCCGAGAACGGCGATATTGTATTTCGGCATGGCGTTATTTTTTAGATTAAAAGTAATCATTCAGCCGGCGGTTATATTTAAAAATTGTAACCCTGGCTTACTGGAAAATGAAAGGTAATAAATTACTCGGTAAGGTTCTGAATAAAGGAAAGTAGATTGTCTTGAATGATTTAGATGAACTATATCCGTACGAGACATACCGTTAAAGATATCACGATTAATACTCAGTATTTCTAAGTTCAATAGAAATTCTCAGCACCAAACTTAGAATTACTAAGTGAGGATGCTTTAAATTTTCTTATTTTTAGAAGATTCATATTTCCTATTACGCTTGAATTTGTATTAATATAAACAAGTTGATCATGAACCGAATTAAAAAACTATTACCATTCACGCTGATGCTGCTTTTAACCAGCTTGTTCCTGGTTGGGACGATGTACTCCTGCAGAGATCAGAAGAAGAAGGAAGAAGCTACGGAACAGGCGGCTGACCATCCTGAAGGTGAAGAACATCCAGAAGGTGAAGAACACCCTGAAGGTGAAGAACATCCAGAAGGTGAAGAACACCCTGAAGGTGAAGAGCATCCTGAAGGTGAAGAGCACCCTAAAGATACTATTCAGGGATAGTTAAAACTGTCTAAGTGCTATAGGTCGGTTTTCCTTTCAAAGGAAAAGAATGTCTCGGCCAGCACTGGATTTCCGCCGATTTCCATTGCTGGATAGGCAAGAAAATTTATAGGCCCGGTTTGCGGCCCTGGGTCTACTATTAGATCCCGGCCTCTGCTGAACTCTATCCTGTTCGCGGGATGTCTTCCAAAATAATATGTTGATAAGGCCGTGTATTTGTTGGCCTCACTGATGTCTACGGGCCACCACTTGCCTTCGGCATAGAATTCTGCCCAGCAATGATACCCGTCAATTCCTCCGGAATCTCTATCTGATGGGATCGCAGCACCAATTGCAAAACGTGCCGGTATTCCTACCGACCTGGCCAGGGATATAAAAAGCGAATGAAACTCAGTGCAATTACCGGTTAGGGAATCGCAGGCGTATACTGAATCGCCCTTGCCATAATCCCCAAATTTCATATAACGCATATTGTCAATGATGTAATCATACAAGGCTCTTGCCTGCATGATGGCACCGCCTTCACTTTTGTCCCCGATGATGGAATCAGCCAATATTTCAAATCGATCCCCGACGGGCATTAACACACTGGCGTTCAAATAATTTGTAGCCGCGGTATCATCCGCATATGCCTTTTTTTCCTGCCTGTGTACATCATACACCAATTCCAGTTTTTTCCCACTGTCTTCCGGGGAGAGTTCAAGATATAAGATGGAGTTTCCAAACTCTGTTTCATCAAGTGTTTGATGAGATACCGGGATCGTATGAGATACCTGAGATATTGTTTGAAAGGGATCAGATTGCGGGATGGGGATCCACATCTTACCGGCATCTTTCATTTCTGGCAGGGTTACCTCATATGTAAATTCAAACCTATCATTCCCCTGGATAACGCCTAACAGATCCTCTGAGGCACCTTCGACCGGAACCCTGTACCATGTTTTATCCTTGCGTTGTTTCCAGGTATACATAGGTTTGCCATTGAGTTTGTGCAGCGTAGTCTCTGTAACTTCCATGTTTCCCGGATCGCCTTTTAGGAAAAAATCCACATCGTATACATCCCCGCTGATATCGGCCAGGTCTACACAGGCAAAATGACGCCTGGGTCCTAAATTCGAAAGGTATTCTGTATGTACGCGTACCAATTGAAGTTTTAATGAATCCAAGATAAAATAGCCATCACCTTCTTCTACTTTTCTGGCAATGTTATCCTTAATGCCTTCTTCAATATCGGATGTTACCACTTTTGGTACATCAATGGAAGCCAGCTCTTTTTCTGATTTCTTTTGCTCTTGTTTTGAATTACAGGCTATAAAAAGTCCGATCAAAAAGACGCAGATAATCCGATTGTATATCATTTCAGAAGCAATTTTATATAAGTAGTTAATGTACAATATTTCCTTTTGTATCCCAATTAGGTATTTCGCTCCCTGAATCTTTGTCCCAAAAACAGTTTAGGGGGTAATACAAGGATTATTTATGATTGTTGAAGGCATGTGTGTACCCATAAATAAAGGCCTTATCGATAAACGGTTAGCCCAAACTTCTGTTAAACAAGACAATAATTCTAGTAATTTTGTAGTTTTGTTTCTGTAATGAAGGACATTAGCTTCAAAACCGGCGCCGTTCTTATGGCCTTTTTGGTACTGTTTTCAACAGTATCCTTCTCTATGGATATGCATTTCTGTGGAGATTCACTCGTAGACTACAGCTTCTTTGACGATTCTGCAGATTGCGGCATGAAACTTCTGGTCGACGAGACTGAAAAATGTCCTATGAGTCTTATGAAGTGCTGCACCGATCATGAGATCAGCCAGGAAGGGCAAGATGAATTGGCTTTCTCATGGAATGCATTGGATCTGGATCAGCAGCAATTCCTATTAGCCTATACCCTGAGCTACATAGACTTATATACAAGTCCCTCTGAGCAATCCATACCTTTTACGGAATACTCCCCGCCCTTGATCACCTACGATAGACAGGTGCTTCTGGAAACTTTCCTGATTTGATTTAAACATTATTCAAACTCGGACCTGTAAATAGGTCCTGGTCATCTATTTCCCTTGTTGGAAAAGCCTATTGAATTGTTGTTTAATCATATCAAATCATGTTACATAGAACCATAAAATTCCTCATCGAGAATAAACTTGTTGCAGTTATACTTTTGCTGCTTTTTATTGGCTGGGGATTGATGAATGCACCCTTTGACTGGAAGCTGGGAGGCATACCCAAATATCCTGTAGCGGTTGATGCAATCCCCGATATTGGCGAAAATCAGCAGATCGTATTTACCAAATGGGAAGGGAGATCACCCAGGGATGTCGAAGATCAGATCTCGTATCCGCTTACAACATCACTATTGGGCATACCAGGAGTTAAAACGATCCGAAGTTCCTCCATGTTCGGGTTTTCCAGTATCTATATCATTTTTGAAGAAGGTGTAGAGTTCTACTGGAGCCGGAGCCGGATCCTGGAAAAGCTGAATGCACTGCCTGCCGGCTTGCTGCCGGAAGGGGTAAGTCCAACGCTTGGGCCGGATGCTACTGCTTTAGGACAGATTTTCTGGTATACACTGGAAGGTCGGGATGCGGAAGGTAAAGTCACCGGAGGCTGGGATTTGCAGGAATTGCGCACCATCCAGGATTTCTATGTAAAATATTCCCTGGCTTCCGCAAGCGGGGTGTCAGAGGTAGCTTCTATAGGGGGACATGTCAGCGAATACCAGATCGATGTGGATCCGGAGCTGATGCGCCAATACAAGGTAGATCTGAACCAGATCGTCAGGGCCGTCAAAAGCAGCAACCGCGATGTTGGAGCCCAGACCCTGGAGATCAATAAGGCCGAATACCTTGTGCGGGGTTTGGGATACATTCAAAGCCTTTCCGATATAGAAAATGCCGTGATCGATGCTTCAGCATTCACTTCACTGCGGATCAAGGATGTTGCAAAGGTATCCATGGGGCCTGCCACACGACGAGGCCTATTGGACAAGGAAGGTGCAGAAGTTGTTGGAGGTGTTATCGTGGCCCGGTATGGAGCAAATCCCCTGGAGGTCATTCAAAATGTAAAGGCAAAAATGGAGGAAGTCAAGACAGGGCTCCCTTCAAAGACTTTGACTGACGGCAGGACTTCCCAACTTACAATAGTTCCTTTTTACGACCGTACTGAATTGATCAAAGAAACATTGGGTACGCTCAATGATGCCTTAACGTATGAGATCCTGATCACTATTCTCGTGATCCTGATCATGGTATTCAATCTTAGGGCTTCTATCTTAATTTCGGGTTTGCTGCCTGTTGCCGTTCTTATGGTCTTTATTGCCATGCGTGCATTTGGTGTGGATGCTAATATTGTTGCGTTGTCTGGTATTGCAATAGCAATTGGTACCATGGTAGATGTTGGGGTGATCCTCACTGAAAATATCATTCGCCATCTCGATGCAGATACAGAGGGTAAAAATATCAATGAGATCGTTTACAATGCAACCACCGAAGTCTCTGGTGCAATTGTGACAGCCGTGCTTACCACGATCATCAGTTTTATCCCGGTCTTCACAATGATCGGGGCCGAAGGGAAATTATTCAGGCCCCTTGCATTTACAAAGACAATGGCATTGGTAGCCTCGATCGTCATTACCTTATTTATAATCCCGCCATTTGCGGCAATGATCTTTAGAAGAAATAAGACCAGGAATCCTCTCAAATATATATTCAACAGTATCTTAATCCTGTTGGGTATTTGGTTCGTGATCAAAGGATTTGAACTGGGATTGCTCCTCTTTGCCTTAGGAGTGGCCGGTATTTTGATGATCCGTGAGATTATTGATTCAAAATGGAAGACATGGATCCATATAGGAATGACAGTTTTGGCGATCGTTATAATATTGGCTCAGTATTGGCGCCCTTTAGGTATTGACCGGAGCATTGTGATAAACCTGGTATTTGTAGTATTTGTATGCCTCGGGCTCCTGGGTTTGTTTAAACTTTTTATACGTTATTATTCCCGGATCCTTACTTGGGCCCTAGCCAACAAATTGACATTTCTGCTCCTCCCAATGCTACTCCTAATCGCAGGAATAGTCATTATGCGCAATTCGGGCAAGGAATTTATGCCGGCACTTAATGAAGGTTCATTTTTATTGATGCCCACTTCCCTACCACATGCCGGTATAGAAGAAAACAAACGGGTCCTTCAGCAATTGGATATGGCGGTTGCCAATATCCCAGAAATACAAACCGTAGTAGGTAAGGCCGGAAGGGTAGAATCGGCTCTCGATCCGGCGCCCCTCAGCATGTATGAAAACCTGATCCAGTATAAGTCTGAATATTTGGTAAATCAAGATGGACGAAGGGAGCGTTTTAAAGTGGATGAGAACGACCAATTCGTGCTTAAAGGTGGTGGAACTACCCATGTTGCCGCGCAGGGAATTGGCTATGACCAGCTCATTCCGGATGATGATGGGGAATATTATCGAAATTGGCGAGACCATATCCAATCCCCCGATGATATCTGGAACGAGATCGTGAAGGCTACGACCTTACCTGGTGTGACTTCAGCCCCGAAACTCCAACCCATTCAAACGCGATTGGTAATGTTACAAACCGGTATGCGGGCGCCTATGGGCATAAAGGTCAAAGGACCTGACCTGGCTCAAATCGAAGCCTTTGGTATTGCACTTGAAAATATTTTAAAGCAGGTGGAAGGCGTAAAAGATGAAGCAGTATTTGCCGAGCGGATCGTGGGCAAACCCTATTTGCTGATCGATATTGACAGGGAGCGCCTTGCACGCTATGGAATAGTAGTTGAAGATGTGCAACAAGTCATCCAGGTGGCCATCGGCGGTATGCCTCTGACTCAAACTGTTGAGGGTAGGGAACGATATAATGTGAGGGTGAGATACCCACGGGAATTTCGCGAGGATCCCGAAGACTTAGAGAATGTCTTGATCACGGCCTCAGGCGGCGCCCAGGTACCGTTAAGCGAGTTGGCTCAAATCAGCTATGAGCAGGGCCCGCAAAATATTAAGAGTGAGGATACATTCCTGGTAGGCTATGTACTATTTGATAAATTGGATGGGTTTGCTGAAGTGAATGTAGTTGAGGCGGCGCAGGAAATGATAGCGAATAAGATTAGCGATGGTTCACTAATTATGCCAGAAGGAATTACGTATTCTTTTGCCGGCACCTATGAAAATCAGCTGCGGGCAGAGAAAACGCTTTCCCTGGTCGTACCTCTTTGCCTGGTCATTATTTTTCTTATCCTTTATTTCCAATTTAAATCGGTACCTACGACTTTAATGGTTTTCAGTGGCATCGCTGTGGCTTTTGCAGGCGGATTTCTGATGATGTGGCTTTACGGACAAGATTGGTTCCTGAATTTCAGCTTTTTTGGCGAGAATCTGCGTGACTTATTCCAGATGCACACCATAAATTTGAGTGTTGCAGTATGGGTTGGCTTTATTGCATTATTTGGTATAGCCACGGATGATGGGGTAGTCATGGCTACTTATCTGAAGCAGACCTTTGGTCGCAATGAACCTAATACTGTGGAACGCATTCGAGATTCTGTGCTGGAGGCTGGGGAAAAACGTATCAGGCCTTGTCTTATGACCACTGCAACAACCCTCCTTGCCTTATTACCTATTCTGACCTCTACAGGAAGAGGAAGCGATATTATGATACCTATGGCGATCCCCTCCTTTGGTGGAATGTTGATCGCTTTGATCACCCTATTTGTTGTCCCGGTGCTTTATAGCTGGTATAAGGAAACAAAACTTAAAGAAATTGCTCTATGAAAAATCTAATACTGTCTTGTGTTGTACTACTAATGCCCCTATTGGTAAATGGGCAAACACTTCATGACTTGATTCAGGAAGCTGAGCAGAATAATCCCAAACTCAAGGCCTATGAATTGAGGTATAATGCATCAACTGAAAAGATCAATGAAGCTGGCGCCTTGCCTCAAACCCAGTTTAGTGCCGGCTATTTTATTAGCGAGCCGGAAACCCGAACCGGTGCCCAGAAATGGCGTATTTCAGGGAGACAAATGCTGCCTTGGTTTGGAACGATCACTGCTCGTGAAAACTATGCGCAATCTCTTGCTGATGGTACATACCAGGATTGGGTTGTCGCCAGGAGGCAACTTGCATTGCAAGTGAGCAATTCCTATTATGAGCTCATGGCTTTGAATCAGGAAGGAATGGTTTTAGCTGAGAATATACTCTTATTGAAAAGCTATGAAGAATTAGCCTTAACTGCTGTGCAGGTCAATAAAGCATCGGTAGTAGATGTGCTTCAACTGCAGATCAGACAGCAGGAACTGGAGGGACAGAATAAAATTATCGGGGAGAAAATTTCCGCGGTTGAATCGGCCATGAATGCGCTGATGAATAGGGATTTTAAATCAAAGATAATCACTTTAGTGTTAGATTCCTTACCCCAAAAAGACCGTGAAATTTCCGCAGATAGTATTTTAGTACATCCTGAGCTCATTAAATTTGATAAACTCTTTGAATCCATTCAATATTCCGAACGTGTCAATCAAAAGAGTAAAGCTCCTGATTTAGGTATCGGTCTGGATTATGTTTCGGTGGAAGAGAGGCCGGCAATGGAATTCAGTGATAACGGGAAAGACATTGTAATGCCCATGGTTTCGTTTTCAGTCCCTTTATTTGATACCCGTTACCGGTCTATCAGCAGGCAGAATGAGCTGCAACAGCAGGCTGTATTGGCAGAAAGATCGGAGCGTGAAAATCTCCTTTATGCCAAACTGGACAAAGCCATAGCGAAACGTAATGAAGCCCGAATCGCATTTGGCACGCAGCTGCGCAACCTTGAAAAGGCGCGTGATGCCGAAGAAATATTGATGAAATCCTATGAAACAGGGACTATTGATTTTGATGATATTTTGGATATACAGGAATTACAATTGAGGTTTCGGTTAAAACAGATAGCGGCTATGAAAAAATATTTTATCAATGCAGCTATGGTCAATTATTTAATACGATAGGAAACACCATAAAGCCGTGAAGCATACATATCAAATACATGGAATGACCTGTGCTGGTTGCCAAAGCCACGTAACAGATGTGTTGTCTCGCATCGAAGGTGTCAATCATGTACATGTCGATCTGGAGAAGGCAGAGGCGGTTCTTGAAATGGATCATCATATCCCCCTGGAGGTAATGCAACGGGCATTTATTGATGATGGGGGCAGGTATAGTATTCATATGCCGGGTCAACATGCATACCCCGAAGAGAATCATCCGAAATCTGACAAGAAGATGTCAGGGCACGGCACCGGAACATTTTATTGCCCGATGCGCTGTGAAGGGGATAAAAGCTATAACAAACCTGGAGATTGCCCCGTTTGTGGTATGGACCTTGTGCCCATGGTCTCGGAGCAGACATCTGAGGAAACGACATATAAAAAGCTCCTCCGTAAATTCTGGGTAGCACTGGGCTTTACCCTACCGATTTTCCTGATCGCTATGAGTGAGATGATCCCTGAGAATCCCATATTTGAATGGATGCCGCAACGTAGGTGGAATTGGGTGCAACTGGCCCTCTCCTTACCTGTGGTATTTTATGCGACCTGGATGTTCTTTGAACGCGCTTACAGGAGCATTCGGACCTGGAATCTGAATATGTTTACGCTTATTGGAATTGGGGCAGGGGTGGCATGGGTATTCAGTATTTTTGGGATGGTCTTTCCTGAAGTGTTCCCGGCTCAATTCATCACGGAATCTGGAACCGTCCATGTGTATTTTGAAGCCGCTACCGTAATTCTGACCCTGGTGCTACTCGGGCAGGTATTAGAAGCCCGGGCACACGGAAAAACCAATGCAGCTGTGAAAGAACTCCTCAGGCTTGCCCCCAATCAGGCTACACGAATAGTCGATGGAAAAGAAGAGATCATCGCTATAGATAAAATTCAAAAAGGAGACCTGCTGCGGGTAAAGCCCGGTGAAAAAATTCCTGTAGATGGTATAATCAATAAAGGGGAAAGTAGTGTCGATGAATCCATGATAACCGGGGAACCCATTCCAGTGACGAAGTCCAAAGGAGACCGGGTCAGTGCAGGCACCTTAAACGGCAACCGTTCTTTTGTACTTAAGGCAGAAAAAGTAGGTGCAGACACCTTGCTATCTCAGATCATTGAAATGGTGGATCAAGCCAGCCGATCAAAGGCTCCCATCCAAAAGCTGGCGGATACCATCTCCTCGTATTTCGTACCCATTGTTGTTCTTATCGCCGTGCTCACTTTCATCATTTGGGCATGGATAGGTCCGGAACCCGCCTATGTATATGCGCTCGTCAATGCTATAGCCGTATTGATAATCGCATGTCCATGTGCCCTTGGTTTGGCAACACCCATGTCTGTAATGGTAGGCGTAGGTAAAGGAGCGTTGTCGGGTGTTTTGGTTAAGGACGCGGAAGCACTCCAGACCATGAGCAAAGTAGATACATTGATCATAGATAAGACCGGCACGATCACCGAAGGAAAGCCCTCGGTACTTTCTGTGGTATCCACATCAGGAAAATTTAGTGAAGAGGAGGTGCTGTCAATGGCTGCCTCCGTCAACCGAAAAAGCGAACACCCACTTGGAGAAGCCATAGTACACCATTCCGACCAGCTTGGAATTCAGTCCGGGGAGGTGTCGGAATTTTTATCCCACACGGGCAAAGGCGTATCCGGCATGCTGGATGGGAAGCGCATCATGGTAGGAAACCAAAAATTGATGGAAGAAGCAGGTATTCCTATTTCAGAGGACGTTAGTCAGCGTATGAGATCCTTCCAACAAAAAGGCCACACGGTCCCTTTGATCTCTGTTGAAAATGAAATAGGGGGTTTAGTCGTATTGGGAGACAAGATCAAAGCTAGCTCGAAAACAGCAATATCATCATTGAGAGAAAAGGGAATCGATGTGATCATGCTTACCGGAGATCAGAGGGATACCGCGGCAGCAGTCGCTGGTCAATTGAGTTTGACAGATTTTAAAGCCGAAATGCTCCCGCAAGATAAACTTAGCATTGTTCGTGATTTACAAGAAGAAGGAAAAGTCGTTGCGATGGCAGGAGATGGCATCAATGATGCACCGGCCTTGGCCCAGAGTGATGTAGGAATAGCCATGGGCACCGGAACGGATGTGGCTATTGAAAGTGCTTCGATCACCTTGGTTAAAGGCGATTTAAAAGGAATTGTAAAGGCACGAAACCTTAGTAACAGGGTTATGAAAAATATTAAGCAAAATTTATTTTTTGCACTGATCTATAATACACTGGGTATACCCATTGCAGCTGGGGTGCTTTACCCGATATTCGGGATTTTACTTTCCCCAATGATCGCTGCACTGGCAATGAGCTTCAGCTCTGTATCGGTTATTGGGAATGCCCTTCGATTGCGAACAATGAAAATATAAAGTATGGTAACAAGACAAACAGCAAACTGGATCCGTAAATCACATCGATACCTGGGTATTTTCCTCGGTATCCAGTTCTTTTTGTGGACGATCAGCGGCCTCTATTTCAGCTGGACGGATATCGATGAAATTCACGGAGACCATTTCAGGGCGGAAGTGGAACCGTTGAAACATAAGGAGCTAATATCATTTAATGAGTTGGATTATAATGATCCTGTTGAAAGTCTGGAGCTCAGGACGATCGGGGAACAGCCGTATTATTGGATCAACAATGAACAATTATTACATGCACGGACAGGGGAGCGCAAATCGGAGATCTCACAAACAGAAGCCCTGGAACAAGCAACCAGGCATATGAGATCCGATTTGAAGGTCTTGTCTGTTGACAGGCTTACAGAAGTTGGGAAACATCATGAATACAGGGGGAGGTCATTACCGGCCTATGTGGTAAACTATGACCATCCGGAAAATGTCAAAGCCTATATTTCAGCAAAAGATGGATCATTCCAACGCGTGCGTTTTCGATCCTGGCGATGGTTCGATTTCTTATGGATGACCCATACGATGGATTATGAAGGAAGGGATGACTTTAATACCACACTGCTAAGGGCATTCTCGGTATTAGGATTGATCACAATAATGAGTGGATTTTTACTGTGGTTTATCACTTCAAATTCAATAAAAAATTTAATAAACAGGAAAAAACAGATCGATGAACGCTAACAAGACGTCAGTTTATATTGTTACTGCTGTACTGGCAGGAGTACTACTGGGATATCTCTTTTTTGGAGGTAATTCTGAATCACATGTCCATGAGGAAACATCTATTGCAACATCCGAAGAGATCTGGACTTGTTCTATGCATCCCCAGATCCGCCAACCAGAATCCGGAAGTTGCCCAATATGTGGGATGGACTTGATCCTGGCAGATAATGGTGGATCTGAACTCTCGGAAAATCAATTTCGCATGACGGAGAATGCGATGCAATTAGCCAATGTGCAAACAGAAGTTGTAGGTTCAGGAGCCAGTGACGGACAGCAAATGCTACTTTCTGGGACTATTAAGGAAAACGAGGAGACCAATACGGTGCAGGTTTCTTATTTCACTGGAAGAATTGAAAGGCTTCAAGTGAATTATACAGGCGAAACGGTAAAGAAAGGGACCTTACTTGGCCGAATCTATTCCCCGGAATTGGTAGCGGCGCAGCAGGAATTACTAACGGCAGCGGCCCTGAAGGAATCCCAGCCCCAGCTCTATGATGCGGTTCGGAATAAACTGAAGCTTTGGAAGCTGTCTGATAGCCAGATCCGGAAGATTGAGGACTCTGGTGCCATCCAGGAGAATTTTCCCATTTATGCCACAGTTGGTGGGATCGTTAAGGAGAAATTGGTATCAGAAGGAGATTATGTGAAGCAGGGGCAAGCGCTGTTCAAGATTGCAAACCTGACTTCGGTTTGGGCCGTATTTGACGCATATGAAAATCAGATCAATTCATTAAAGGTTGGTCAATCCATCAGGATCAAGAGTCAGGCAATTCCTAACCAGAACTTTGATTCTAAAATCTCCTTTATAGATCCAGTACTTACTACAAGCACCCGAACGATCATGGTACGGAGTACGCTTCAAAATAATAAGGGTCTTTTTAAACCTGGAATGTTCATCGAAGGCAGCGTTTCTGTAGCTACAAAGGCAAGCTCTGAAAGGATTACTGTTCCAACATCTTCCGTATTATGGACCGGTGAGCGATCCGTGGTTTATATAAAACCCAATCCACAGGAGCCTGTATTCGAGATGCAGGAAGTACAGCTGGGATCTAAGATAGGTAACCGTTATGAGGTTGTTGAAGGCCTTTCCAGTGGTGATGAGATCGTCACAAATGGCACCTTCACCATTGATGCTGCTGCTCAATTGCAAGGCAAGAAGTCGATGATGAACCGGGAAGGGGAAAAACAATGACCGGACATGAAGGTCACGGAAATATCGACCACAATGAAGATAAGTCGACAACATCTCAAATGAACCCTAAAATGGCTCTGCTACATAGAAATGTGGAGCTGTAAAAGTTTATTTTAACTAGGTTTATTGCATCTTTAAAATGAATTTCTTAGTTGCCATGAAATCAATGAAAATTATTATACTCATTCTGCTAACCACTATCAGTTCTTGTGCTGCCCAGTCACAATTGATAGAAGCAGAGGAAGAAACTGTAGTGACCGAGAACTTGCGGTATTATCTGTATTTCCCGAAGGAATACGAAGAGCGGGAAACAGATAAATTCCCCTTATTGCTCTTCCTTCACGGGGGCGGGGAGTCCGGACAAGATCTCGAAGCCCTTAAAACGAATGGACCTCCTAAATTACTCGCGGAAGGGAAGCAGTTTCCATTCATGGTATTAGCGCCACAGCATCCGCATCCTAAAAAATGGTGGAATATTCGCGCTGTAATGGAATTGCTGGAAACAGTAATTGAAGAGAATCGGGTGGATCCAGATCGGATCTACCTTACCGGATTAAGCAGGGGAGGTAGTGCAGCCTGGGAAATGGTCGTTCAATACCCGGATACATTTGCTGCTATGATGGTCGTCTGTGGGATGACACCGGTTCCCTATGCGCACTGGATCAATAAGAAAATGCCCATCTGGGTTTTTCATGGTGCGCTCGATAAAGTAATTCCTGTGGAGCATTCCGAAAATATGGTAGCCAAACTCAAGGAAATGGGATATCCGGTTATCTTTACCCGTTACGAAGATGTCGCACATAACGCCTGGGAACGAGCATATACCACAGAGGAGGTATATTTATGGTTTATGGATCAAAAGAAGCAAGATGAATAAGAGGAAGAGGCTGTCTATTTTATGGATGATGTTGCTTTTTCTGGGAATTTCATGGGTTCATTCGCAAGAAGAAGCGCAACCCAGAAACATCATTTTTATATTAACGGACGATCATCGCTATGATTATATGGGCTTTACCGGGAAAGTTCCCTGGCTGGAAACGCCTAATATGGATGCCTTAGCGGCAGAAGGTGCCTATCTGCCCAATGCTTTTGTTACAACATCCTTATGTTCTCCCAGTCGGGCTTCCATCTTGACAGGAATGTACTCCCACGCACATACTATTGTGGACAATCAGGCACCGGATCCTGGAAACCTCACTTATTTCCCAACTTATTTACAGGCCGCTGGCTATCAAACCGGATTCTTTGGAAAATGGCATATGGGCGATGACAGTGATGATCCAAAACCTGGCTTTGATCAATGGGAGAGTTTTAAAGGACAAGGCGTATACTACAATCCTACTTTGAATATTAATGGGGAAAAGAAAACATACACCGATTCTACCTACATTACGGATCTGCTTACAGAACGTGCCTTAGATTGGCTTGACAATCGTGATGGCAATAAACCCTTCTTCATGTATTTGTCGCATAAAGCCGTTCATGCCGCTTTTAAACCGGCCCGAAGACATAAAGACCGGTACAAGGGAAAAAAGATCAAGCCGCCATCAACCTATGACCAGACTAAAACAGGAGAATACAGAGATCTGAAGTGGCCGCAATGGGTAGCCGACCAAAGGGTTAGCTGGCATGGGGTGGATTATATGTATCACGGGAATGGCGATCTGCAGGAATTGGTGCAAGATTATTGCGAAACTTTACTCGGTGTAGATGAGAGTGTTGGGGCCGTTATGTCGTATTTAAAAACGAACAGCCTGGATCGATCTACTTTGGTTATCTATATGGGCGACAACGGTTTCAGTTGGGGTGAACACGGTTTAATTGACAAAAGACATTTTTATGAGGAATCGGTGAAAGTCCCCTTACTTGTTCATTGCCCTGAACTTTTTGAAGGGGGGATACAACCGCTTGAAATGGTTCAGAATATTGATATAGCGCCTACCATCCTGGATCAGGCAGGAATACCCAAACCTGAACAAATGCCGGGCATGTCTTTCCTGCCTATTTTACAGCGTAAGGATCTAAGCAATGCGCGCGAGCGAATATTCTATGAGTATTATTGGGAGTATGACTTTCCAATGACTCCAACTGTATTCGGGGTTCGCACAGATCAGTATAAATTCATCAAGTACCACGGAATTTGGGATCGTAATGAATTGTACGATATTAAAAGAGACCCGGCAGAGATGTATAACCTAATTGGGGATGCAGATCAGCAGGAAACAGCAAAAGCACTCACTGAGGCTTTATATGACTGGCTTGAAAAAACTAAAGGGATGAAGATCCCCCTTAAACGAACGGTCAAGTACCGATATGGAGATTATAAACACAAGAATGAGTATTAGAAATATATCAATTTTAATAGTGCTCTTAGTAACACTCTTGGGATGCAAGAGTAATAAGAAAGATCATGCCTATACCAACGCCCTGATCGATGAAACAAGTCCTTACTTACTCCAGCATGCCCATAACCCGGTAGACTGGCGACCCTGGAGTGATTCTATTTGGGACGATGCCAAGGCCCAGGATAAATTGGTGATCATTAGCGTGGGTTATTCGTCATGCCATTGGTGTCACGTTATGGAGAAGGAAACTTTTGAAGATGTTGAGGTTGCCGAGCTGATGAATGAGAAATTTATTTCCGTTAAAGTAGATCGGGAAGAACGGCCCGATGTGGATCAA
>Ga0265309_10000186_pt1 | contig 23137 bp, 18 predicted proteins | sample Helome_FD_192492 | JGI IMG/M metagenome (GOLD analysis project Ga0265309, IMG submission 192492) | Marine sediment microbial communities from subtidal zone of North Sea - Hel_20160524 (Illumina Assembly) | ecosystem: Environmental > Aquatic > Marine > Subtidal zone > Sediment ...
TTGAGCATAGTATGAAATGAGTATCAAGGGCATTGACCTAAATCTACTGGTTTATCTGGACGTGCTTTTACGCAAGCGAAATGTCACCCGTGCGGCCGAAAGCCTGGGCATAAGCCAGCCTGCCATGAGTAATAGCCTGAAACGGTTACGGGAGCTGTTTGGGGACCCGTTGCTGGTGCGCACCAGCGGCGGAATGAGCCCGACTGAACGCGCCGAAAAGTTACAGCCACTGGTCAGGGAAATCGTCGCATCGGTGGAAAAAGCCATTGAACCAGTCAAGAAGTTTGATGCATCGAGGGCCGACCGTGTATTCCGGATATCGGTCAGTGATTATGGCGAGTCGACCCTGTTGCCACATTTATTGCGCCGAATGCGTTCAGAAGCGCCCAACATCACGCTGGATATCCTTACGCCCAGCGATGTGAGTTACCAGGACATAGAAGGTGGAAATGTAGACCTGGTGATCAACCGGTTTGACGACCTGCCCCAGTCTTTTCATCAACGGACCATCTGGCGGGACAGTTTCTCCTGCCTGATCAACCACAACAACCCACTGCGCAAAAATTTCAACCTGGAAACCTATCTCGAAGGCAGTCACGTGTGGGTAAGCAAGACGGGAATGGGAATCGGCGTGGGCGTGGACCCGGGAGCCGGCCAGCAACTGGGCTGGGTGGATGACGCACTGGCGAAGCTGGGGAAAAAGCGCAGGATCCGGGTTTTTACCCGTCACTACCAGGTCGCAATGCACCTGGCAGAATTACGTGACCTGATCATCACCCTGCCAACCAAGGCCGCCAATCTCATCAAGGCTCATCCAGATGTGATCATTTTGCCGCCACCCTTTGATATTCCAGAAATAGAACTGCAGATGGCCTGGAGTCCTTTATTGCAACATAACCCCGCCCACCAGTGGCTTAGACGCTTGATTGCAGATGTCGCTCATGAGCTGATTTGAAGAAATCGCTGTTTGCCATTACTCCTCTTCCGGCCGGCTGACACCCAGGTCCGACGGGTCGGGAAAATGATCCAGATTTGCAGGCACATGGTCCCAATAGCCGTCGCCACAATCCGGGTCAGCTTGCCGTGAACCTTTAATTTACCGGAACGGAGAAACCTCACCCTGGTAGTGCAAGAAGTGCTTTTTGAATCGCCCTGCGCCCACATATCCAATCCGGCCCGTGATTGAATAACCCGCTTTTTCACCCACACGGCGAGCCGCGTGGTTTTCCGGCCAGAAAACGCCCAGGCGTCGTGTGTAACCCCGGTCCAGGCAATACTGGTTCAACGCCGGGGAACGAGTTGAAGTCACACCCTGCCCACGCCAGGCAGGGCACGTGTAGGCTTCGTAAACATAGGCGGTATTGTCGGAGAGTTGAATTTCATCATCAAGATAATCGATCCTGACGCGCCCTCCGGCAATCCAGGTGCTGTGGATTAGCTCACCATTTTTGCGAACCAGAACACACAGTTGGCCCTGCGCTAATCTCTCCACTACGCTTTCCCGGTCATTACAGGCCCGGAATGCAATAAATTCATCAATATCCGCTGCCTGAAGCAGCCCGATTTCCAACCCTTGCGAAGCAACAGGGCAGACCGAATCGGCACTGAGCCTCATTTCAGCCACATCCATTCGACGATAAATTGTTTCGCCCAGTATCTTGAACCACAGGCTGCGCAATCCTTCCGATCGGAGAATCTCCCAGCTTCTGCTGAAAATAGCGGTCATCGCTCTGCAATGATCTCCGCGGTTGAAAAGCGGTATCGCATGTTCCGGTAAACACAAATATCGGTGATGTCTGCCGGCGTGTTGTTCGGACAACTCCGGTAATTAGTCGAAAAACGAACCCCACCCGTGATCGGCAACACGCGATGCCAGGTGTGTCCGTGCAACATTACCAGCGTTCCCTTGCGCGGCGTGAGCACCACCTGCCCTGGCAGGTCCTCATGGGGTTCGCCGGCGGGAAGCTCACCCCGGCGATGCGAGCCCGGTAAAACAACCGTTTGTCCACCAATCTTTGCTGTCAGGTCCCGCGTGTAAACCAGCCGGTTGAGATTGAAACAGGATGTATTTTCGGGTGGGCAATCCTGATGCCAGGCCTGCCCGGTTGTACCCTTCCCCGAAAACATCACCATGCTGTACAAAGTGGTCCACTTTTCGCCCAGCAAAGCGCTGGTCAACTCGCCCAGGCGATGGTCTCTTTCAAGCAGGTTAAAAGGCTCCGCAGCGGCGGGGGCGTGTTCCGGCAAGTCCGGGTTTTGCGGAAACCACGGGATGACCTCGGTCCTGGATCGGTTCAAAAACTCATCTTCATGCCGGAATTGCGGAGCCTCACCAAAATGTCTCTCGATTTCCCGGTCCATGCAATCCATCAGTCCAGTGTCGAAAAAATCATCGACGAGCAGGTAGCCGTTTCGCCAGAAATTTTTAGAGAGCTTATCCATGGTCATCGATCAAGTCCTGTTGCTGTGCGTTGGGATAAATTGAAGTACGGATTGGACCCGGATTTTTGGCGGCATGTAAAAACAGTGTGTTCATTACGACCGGAAGTTGAATTCAGCAGCGGTTATTCAAAACTCCACCCCGGTCAGTGAAATATCAGGATCCGAGTTTAAAAAAGCGACCGGATAGCCTAACTCAAGGGCATTGCGGGCATATTCCCTGCCGGCTTCCATCTCTCCCAGGCGCGACGCGGAAATGGCAAAGTCGTATTGAACTTGCGGGTCGCTGGCCCACTCTTCCAGCATTTTGCGCTTGACGGTCTGGTAGGTTTCCATGTCTCCGACACTGGCAGCCGCGATCATCATCGTCGACAGCGAATATGAATCGTCAGGATTGATCTCCAGCTGTCGTTTCGCCAGACGCATGGCCTCCAGAAAAATCGGCGCAGCCTCCTCAGGGCCATCCTTGTGCCAGACGGCATCGCCAAGGTTGCGGTAATAGACTGGATCTTCAGGCTCTTTTTCGATTGCACCGAGATAAAGGTCGGCTGCACCGGCAAAATCGTGTTCAAAGAACAATATGGTGGCCAGGTTGCTGTTGATGCTTGCCAGTTCCAGTTCATCGCTATTGGCCAGAGGCATCAGAATTTCTTTTGCCTCCGCGAATTGCCCGGCCAGAATCATCGTGCTGCTGAGCCGGTACTTGACGGACTCGTCTCTCGGCAACAACCGCTCTACCCAGCGCATTTCATCCACTGCTTCGGCATAACGGCCCTGCTTGAAGTAAAGAAACTGCAAGCTCAAATAAGCACTTGGACTGCCAGGGTGTTGTTCGATAATGCGTTTAAGCAGATCCTCGGCAAACTCGGGATCTTCTTCATGGTAAGTCGCAGCCACACCTACCTGTGCCTTCAATGCACCCGGATTGATATCAAGCGAAGACATATAGGCCTCCCGCGCTTTTTGCATTTGTCCCGATTCAGCGTAAAGGGAACCAAGGGCGTACTGCACAACCGGCGACTGGGAGTCGATGGTCCACGCGCGATGGCAAACCCGTTCAGCTTCTTCGAAGTCCGCCGTGGCTCTCTTGGTTCCGAACCGGCTCGACAGGAAATCGCACAGGCTCGCCAGGGCAGGGGCGAAACGGGGATCTATCTCGATAGCTTCCCGGTAGAGTATCTCGATTTCATCATTCGATCGCTCAACTGCGGCCAGTTGCTTGGCTTGCAAGTAAATTTCGTAAGCTTTCGGGTCTCCGTCTCCTGATGCCGGGGCTATCGGCCCACCGTGAATCTCCAGTAAAATTTCGCTGGCTACCGCATTGGTCGTTTGCTGCAAATGAGCATCATCGTACTCGCGCTCCCAAATGACTTCGCCCGCTTTGCGGTCAAACAGGGAAACCTTCAGCAGGATGGCATCTGCAGTCTTGGCAATCACTCCGTTTACAAGGAACCGAACTCCCAGCTGAGTGGCGGCATCCAACAACGATGCATTGCCCGGCAGCGCTGCTATTGCATCATCCGATGCCGTCCTGATTTGAGTGCTGCGCTGCAACAGGCGTGTGACGTCGCCAGAGAGTTGTCCAAAAAAAGGCGCAATCTGCCTGGACTCAATATTGAATGGCAAAACACCGACAGTGACGACAGAATCGGCGCTTGCTGAAGGGGCAGCGGTATCTTGTATGACAAAGCGATCGATGGCGAACAGGGTGACTGCGACCGACAGGATTCCGATGATGACGAAATCCAGCTTTCTGCCGGTAACGTAGGTGATGGACTCCTCGGGAATGACATCCTCAGTGCGCTGAATTCCGGAGGTGGTTAGTTCATAAAGCCAGGCCAGGACCAGCGTCACCGGCAGACCAAGCGCGAGCCCAATCATCAGAAACTGCATAATCCAGTCTGGTGCGGCAAACGTTTCGAACAGCACGTCTGCTACCTGGACCACCAGCCAGGCGATCACCATAAAGGCCGCGCCGGCCCGCAGGACGTTACGACGGCGAAGTTCAACAAACAGTTTCGTAAAGCGGCTCATCCGCCCTCCATCAGGGAAAATTTCAGGGTATTACTTCTAAAAATACACCATTAGCGCTTTTTTAGCTGAAAAGCTATTTGTTCATCCGCGCTATCAGCCGGGCCGTCAGCGAGAAAGTAAGAATCGACGTCATCACAGACGCGAGACCCGGACCAATCAGCCCTGCGTATCCGGTCACCACGTAGAAAAGCACGATGTAAAACACGATGCCTAAGATGTGAATGCGTAACAAGGTCGATGCCTTGCCCATCGCGTAGGCTGCAGCCCGCAGCGGCGCACTGGCCAGCTCAAATGAAGCCGCGAGCAACAGCAAGACCATCAGCGGAGCTGCGGGCACGTAGTCTTCACCAATCAGGGCCAGCAGGTACTCACCGGCAAACCAGGCGAAAACCACGATCAGGAGCCCCGCACTCCCGGCAATAAGTGAGGTTCTGAACTGCAGCTTTTTGAATCCCTTTTCATCGGAATTCCATGCTCGCGTGAGGTCGGGAAACAAAACGTCCCTGAGCAGAGCAGCGGGCCTGCCCAGGATAGTTGAAATCTCTCGCGCCAGGCGGAACAGACCTGCCGCCGCTGGACCCAGCAGGTTACCGGCAAGCAAAGTCGAGACCTGCTTCGGCACCAGGTCCAGATTGGTCTGCCAGTAAATAACGCCAATGAAACTCCAGAAATCCCGGTCACGCTCAAGAATTTCCCGCCACCTGAAACCACGTAACAGCGGCGTGCTGAGATGCTCTCTAAGCTCCATCACGCCACGCAAGAACATGTAGATATTGCCGACGCAATAAGCAAAACCCCAGGCCAGCAGAAAAACGAACATGCTGCCATCGAACAGCCATGCCAGGCAGACCAGCAGCAGGCGGACCATGGGTTGAACCGTGTACTGAACACCGAGTGCATCGAACCGGTCGTACAGGCGCAGGATGCCACTGCTGGTATTGACACAGGTGGTAAGCAATATCAGTGCGTAAAACCAGGCCCACTGGGTCAGTTGAGCATCCCAGTGGAGAAATTGTGACGCCAACGGTACGGCTGCTACCCCGATCAGGGCGGCCAGCAGGCTCGAGCCAAAGTCAATCATCATGGAAGATCGCAACAGGCTCTTGAGGCGAGGTTCATCGCCGCTGTCTTGCAACGGCACGCCGAATCGAACAATCGCTTCGAAGGTCCGAAAATTGAGAAAGCCCTTGATTACCTTGACGTAGGTGTGCAGCAGGATGATCAGTCCGAATTGCTCTACCGGCAGGGCATGGGCCGCCAGGCCGATAGACACAACCGACAGTATGCCGGCGATACCACGACCCCGCAGCACCTTGCCGAAATTTATCGCGACTCGCTTAAACATCGGGGTTTGTCAGTCAACCCTCGTATGCGCCCCGGGTTCTACCAAACACTTTGAAGGACGCTGCATGTGGTCCGCTGGAGACATTGTCCACGCTTAGCCAGGAGGTCAAAGGACCACGTGTGAGGCGCACGAACAATCCCTGCAACAGGCGTACAAACAGGATTACATTACAGATCACCAACCACCCGACCACTCCGATGAAACCCCAGTCTGGCCGGCCGATCAGCGCTCCGGCGGTGAGAATGATCATGCAGGGGTTGCGGCGCGAAACAATCAGCCTGAACCAGGCGTCAAAGGGTTTCCATGTCCATACATTCGGGCCACCGAGAAAGGGAAAAACACCCTCTATCGCCCGTCCGGCAACGTACGCAATCACGACGATCCAGCATAGCGCCTTCAAATCAAAGCCCAATACCGGCTGCATCCCAGCCAACGACAGACCCCAGAAAACATACCAGAAAGGAGGATGAAAAAGGTCGATACCATGATCGTAAAGATCGCCGAATTTGCTGGACTGAATAGTGACCCTGGCCAACTTGCCATCGACAGTATCCAGAAACGTCATGATCCAGCCAGCCAACAGGCCGGTGAGATAGAAACCTTTGTAAAACAGGAAACAAGCCGCCAGGGTCAGGATAAATCCGATGGTGGTTACCTTGTTCGGTGTCGTTCCGATTTTTGCACAATAACGAACCACACCCCGCGCCGGCTTCGGCCAGACAAACTTGGTAACCAGGTCGGTAATACCCCGGTAAGAGTTACCGTAAAGGATATTTTCCAGATCTATCTGCCGTTCGCTGGTGATATGTTCAAGCAGTGGCCGCCGGGCAAACCGAAGCTTTTGATCGAAAGCCGGGAGGTCTGAAATTTCGAGGCGTTCAACAGCGGCGGGGAACTCATTGGATTCCGGAGCACTCATATAGGCTGCTGCTGCCGCGTATCCAGTGCTGACAAATGCGGCAGCAGGCCGGCCGTCGGACTCGCAATGAAGTATTGAATCAGGCCTTTCCATCAACTTTTTGAATGTGCGGATTTCGAACAGGTAATTGCCGTCAAGAAGTAAAACCATTCCGGTTTGGGGAACGTCAGACAAGTCCTCGATCCATTCAAGCCCGCCCATTTCCCGAACTTGCCGGTGCAACCGCTCTTTCGAACTCAGTTCCCAGAGTTTGACCGGGGAATCCTTCAGTAGTAGAACAGAAAGCGCCATAAATTAGATTCGCATGCCTTTCAATGTCATGCATCAAATGCTGGTAGATGGGTCAACTATGGCACGGATTCCAGCATCCCTCAAATTAGCTGTCATTCCAGCTATTTCAGGAAAGTTCCAACTTCTTTGTCATATGGCAAATTTGAATTTAGTCAGTTCTGTTTCTTTGCCCCAGCCAAAGCGTGGGTCTTTGTTTACTCTGGGTCACGGGGCGCAGGACACGTTCGAAAGAGTCGGTAAACACCCGTGGGGCGCTGGCGGTCCTGGAAACACTGGAAATACTGGAGGTCGACTTTTTCCGCTTCATTGATTCGTCAGGGTCAACCGGCTGGAGGCTCGCAACGGTTAAATTGCACCCACTGGTATCGACCTGCATGGCCTCGTCAACGGGTGTAACCCGCGTTTCGGCGAGAACATTTACCGAGGTCAGCAATGCCACCAGAGAAATGAGTCGGCTTAAGTTTACTGGGTTTCTGATCGAATGAGTCATCTGCATAGCCTCCATGCTACTGAATCGGAGAAAATCCTTATTCTCCTGTAACTAATTACATGCATAATTCGTACCAACCAAGTGGTCAGAATTAATTATGGTTGTTTCACAGGTAGTTACAGCAATGTAATTTTCGGGGGTGAGTAATAAAACCTGAAATCGTGACAAATAACGTCACTAACTAACGGCAAATAATTGACCGGAGAATACCGAGGCGATTAAAGCGGCACTGAGGCAGCGCCTTGTCAGACTGGCTGGTAGCGATGCAACACTGCTCTCGTTTCAACGATGTCTATACTAGTTGCAGCGGTTTTTTTCTGCCTGTCTCTGCAGGACTGTCAATTGACCCAGGAGGACAAATGTGTCAAAAATGGCCATCGATTTACCTTCGATGAACAAGGTGGTTCGAGATGATTCCGCAGCAGCAGCTCTAACGAAAATGATGCGTTACAACTACGGTCCGCATCTGAACAGGCCTCTGGCCGAAGGCCGTTGCAGGGCAGATCAAAGCACCCATCACATGACTATGATCATTTGCTGCCAGACACAGGCATGGTACTGCTGAGGAAGTCACTATTTAGAAGCTGGTTTGGTGGCTCCCAGATCAGTCTCTTCATGGTAAATCCCCGGATTGTCATTGATTAATATCACCTATCCCAATGGAGTTGGATCATGCCAGAAAAACCACAAGATCAAGCAGAAAAAAGACCGGAATCGTTCACTCAGGATGCCGCACGGCAATTGGCCACGACCACCAAATCCGTTCCACAGATGGTGGGAATCACGCCACGCTACCTGTCTCGTCTTTTGCCGTGGGTTGAAGTCAACTCTGGTACTTACCGCGTCAACCGCCAAAAAGTCGTGCTGGCGCAGGATGAGAAGATCAAGTTCGACTTCGAAGGTGGCGACAGGCATGTGCAAGCCTATCACCTGAAAACGCTGTCGTTGTTCCAGAACGTTGATGAAGAAATTCTCGAAAAGCTGGCCGGAAAATTCAAGGGGGAGACCTTTGATGCCGGTGAGACCATCATTAAACAGGGCGATCCGGGCGACAAGTTCTATATCGTCCTGTCCGGTAAGACGGAGGCCAAACAGGCGGGTAAGCACGGCCGTGACGTCCGGCTGGGAATCATGAATGCCGGCAACTACTTCGGCGAGATCGCCTTGCTGAAGGATTCGCCGCGCGTGGCAACCGTCGAAGCCATGACTCCGACCTCGGTGCTGGGTCTGGACAGGAGTGACTTCGACAAGCTTTTACAGGATGTCTCCGGGCTTAAAGATCGCCTGATCAGCGAGATGGATGAACGCGACCGCATTCGCGAAACGCTTGCCAATGAGTTTGGCGAACAGAAGCTCGACCTGTTTACCGGCGACGCCAGTGAAGAAGAACTGGCTGGCACCCACGTGGATTATGCCGAAAGGCCCAGGGAATACCCCCTGACCATGCTGCAGAGCATTGTCCGCATCCACACCAGGATGGCCGATATTTTCAACGAGCCGATCAACCAGTTGCGCGAACAGCTTCGGATGACGATCGAGGGCATGAAAGAACGGCAGGAATGGGAGTTGATCAACCATGAAGATTTCGGCTTGTTGAACCAGGTCGCCCCTTCGATGCGCCTGGCGACTCGCCACGGACCACCAACCCCCGACGACATGGATGACCTGCTGTCAAAAGTATGGAAGTCACCGGCCATGTTCCTTGCGCACCCTCAGGCAATTGCCGCCTTTGGCCGCGAATGTACCCGCCGCGGTGTACCGCCGGCCACCATCGAAGTTTTTGGTTCACCACTGTTGACATGGCGTGGTGTTCCCATCGTGCCGTGCGACAAACTTATGATCGACCAGGGCAGCACCAGCATTCTGCTGATGAGGCTGGGTGAAGAGCGGCAGGGCGTAGTTGGTTTGCACCAGACCGGGATTCCCGGGGAGCAACAACCCAGCCTGTCTGTTCGTCACATGGGTATAGACTCACGCGCCGTATCCAGCTACCTGATCAATCTCTACTTCTCCTGTGCAGTCCTGGTTGATGACGCCCTGGGCATGTTGGAAGAGGTGGAAGTGACAAATTATCATGACTATCAATAAAAACCTCCCGAACATACCCAAGCGCGGGCATCCGGACCAGTACGGCATCGATTTGCCGCAGAGCAGCTACCTCGATCCGCAGAATATATCGAGGATGGCGAACGAGATTTTTCAAGAAGTTCCGATACCCGAGGGTGCGCCGGAATTGAGTGGTGTGGACAAGCTTATGAATCCCAATTCATTTGGCGCAATGTCCGTCATCCCGCCTGCGCCCGGACCCATGCAACTCGTGAATCTGCCAGGGCAGATTCATACCTACCGGGACGGTACGACTTTTGAGGCTGCCGATCCTGCATCACATCTGTATCTTGGTGAAACGGCTGTGCCGGATATTTCGAATCTTGCGTTCGGAGTTCTTGGTGCACTGACCAGTGAAAACAGCATGAATCGCCTGTATTTCCTCGATGGTGATCCCCGCACTCCTCCCGCAGTCAGCCAGGCGACACCGGTGCAGCATGAGGATTACGCACTGCCCGAGATGCAGTCACAAAACCCGGGGCTTTTCGATGTTTACCGCGTAAGGAACGATTTTCCTGCGTTGCAACAGGACGTCAATGGCAAACCGCTGGTTTGGCTGGACAATGCCGCCACAACCCAGAAACCACAACAGGTCATCGACGCAATTTCCCATTATTACGAGCATGACAATTCCAATGTCCACAGGGGCGCTCACACCCTGGCGGGGCGTGCAACGGATGGCTATGAGGGTTCTCGTGAAAAGGTCGCACGTTTTATCGGTGCCGAAAGCGCTGACGAGATCGTCTTCGTGCGTGGCGCGACCGAAGCCATCAACCTTGTCGCTTTCGCATGGGGGCCAGACCAACTGGAAGAGGGAGATGAAGTTCTCGTTTCTGAACTCGAGCATCACTCCAACATTGTGCCCTGGCAGTTCCTGCGCGACAGCATAGGCATCGATCTCAAAGTCATTCCCATGAACGATGACGGTGAGTTGAGGCTGGACGAATATTCCCGCCTGCTCACGCCCAGGACAAAACTGGTGGCGGTAACCCAGGTGTCAAATGCACTCGGGACGCACGTGATGGTCGAGCAAATCGCGGCCATGGCTCATTCCGCCGGCGCCCGGGTGCTGGTCGACGGCGCCCAGTCGGTTCCTCATTTCAAGGTGAATGTGAAGGCCATGGATGCCGACTTCTTTGTTCTTTCGGGTCACAAGATGTTCGGGCCAACCGGGATCGGTGCACTGTACGCCAAAAAGGAAATCCTGGAGGAAATGCCGCCCTGGCAGCGTGGCGGCAGCATGGTTGACCAGGTTACATTTGAAAACACCACCTTCAACCCGCCACCCGGAAAATTCGAGGCAGGGACCCCGAGCATTGCGGACGCCATCGGGCTGGGCGCAGCGATCGACTACCTGGACAGTCTGCCGCTCGAGGCCGCCATGCTACACGAACAGTCACTGGTGCATTATGCCGCCTACACGCTGCCTTCAGTGCCTGGACTAAAGATAATCGGAAACCCGATGCATCGGGTGGGTTCGATTTCACTGATCATGGAGGGCATCGAAACCCAGAAACTGGGTAAATTCCTGGACGGTGAAGGCATTGCGGTCCGGGCAAGCCATCATTGCGCCCAACCCGCCCTGGCCCACTTTGGATTAGCCGAGACGGTGAGGCCATCCCTGGCTTTTTATAATACGCATGAAGAAATAGACGTGCTTGTCCGTGCGCTGCACAAGGCAAGGCAGGAGATTTCCGCATAGTTTGAATAAGAATAATCGATTGCTGCAGGCAACTTCAAACGCAGGCGAGCCAGTGTCCCGGCATTTTTTTTGAGACCCGATTCCATGACGCAAGAACTCTGTTTTCTGACCGCCGTTGAGGCAAGTCGTCTGTTCCTTGAAAAATCGCTTTCCCCGGTTGAATTGATGGCCGCTGTTATCCATCGTAGCGAAGAACAGGAACCTCTGATAAACGCCTTCAGTCATCGCTATTTTGACCAGGCGATGGAGCAGGCTCGAGCTTCAGAACGCCGTTACATGAGAGGGCAGCCGATGGGGGTTCTGGATGGCATGAAACCCGAAAAATTCAGGAGAGAGCCAACCCCCCTTAAACAGCGGGCGTCAGTGACCGGTTTTCATAAGGGCTCCGGTATTTGAGCTGCAGGCCTTTCAGAAAGTTACGAAGTACCTGGTCTTTGCAGGCACGGTAATGTTTGTGGCCCTGCTTGCGGAAAAAGGCACTAAGTTCGTGTTTGCTGATAACCAGGTCATTCAAGGCCAGGAGGGCCAGGGTATCTTCGGCTTTGAGGTCGAAGGCAATTTTCAGTTTCATGAAGATGATATTGTTGTTCAGCTTTTGTTCCGGCGCGGGTTGTGGCCCGTCCTTTTTTCCGCGTTTTTCCACGATCAGACCATTGAGAAAAGTGGCAAGCTCCAGATCACTGAGTTGTTGATAGGCCGGGTCATCGTCTTTTTTCAGCCAGTCACTGATCTGCGCCCGTGTCACCTCGAGACCCGCCAGGGAAAAAATAGAGATCATCTTCGAATCGTCAAGGTCTAGAATGTATCGAATGCGGCGTAAAATATCGTTTAGGGTCATGGTTATGTCCTGGTGTGAGCCGTCTGCCAAAGATCGGGTGATAGTATTACATGCAAACTTTCTTCACCCACAGTCCATTTACCTTCCAACACAACGTACCCTCACCTATCTTCGTGACGACCTGAAAGTGGTTATGGCATCTGCCGATAAACTGCTTGCCACGCTTGCGAAGGAGATTGAACAGGATTAAGACTAGTTTGAATTGCGCGTACCTGTTTGCTCTGCCTTGTAATTGCCCCGTCCCAGATATCACGTCCCACCAACCCCGGCCAAGCTCCTCGAGCAACCGCAGAATGCGCTGTGAGCGAGAGTTTTCCAGGTGATGAATGGTGAGCATGGCGGGTTCCCGCCAAGCGGCAGTGGATGCCGGATTATAAACCCGATGTGATCAGCCCCCCCGGTTCTCCCGCAGCAGCGAATAAACCAGCCAGCCCACCACCGCGATGGCGGCGAGCAGCCCGGCCCAAACCAGGATGACTCTCCAGGACAGGGTCTCGCTAATTTCCAGCCCGGCCCGGCCCGCGATGACCGTGCGCGCGCCCAGGGTGACCTCGCCAGCCTCTCCCGTCTGGCGCAGCATCTTGAAAATGCTGCTGTCTCCCAGCACGCTTTCCTGCGGGAATCGCTGGAGTGCGTCCTGGGCACGGCCACTGACCAGTTCGAAGGGCGGCCTGCCCTGGGCCAAGAAGACCAGCCGGTCCGGGCGCCAGCCCAGTTGCAGGCGCACCGGGCCGTTCGTCACGCCCGAATCGATGCGGACTTTCCAGTGGCCGGCACGGGCAAAGGCGGGAGGCCCGCTACCCATGGCTGACGCGGGAGATTGCACGACGCTGCCCTGGCGGGACAGATTGTAGAAAATGCCGTTGTGGGCCAGGCGCCAGCGGTCTTCCTCCTGCTGGCGGTAGTAGATACTGGCCCGCACCACCACGTTGCCCTCGGGCAGCAACAGGTTCACCCGGTCCACCGGCGGGTAGCCGCCGGCATCGAAGAGGGACTCGCCGGTGGTTTCGGCAGGCCCGGTGTCAACGAGCGGTGTGGGTTCCAGCTCCAGCCATGCGCGTTCCGCTGGAGGGCGCCCACCAGTGTAAATACCGCTGACCGTGCTCAGGCGCCACGCGTCTGGCATGTCATGCCAGCTGATGCGCAGATAGTCGGCGATCTTGCGGGCCAGTTTCAGCCGGTTTTGTTCGATGCGTGTCCCTTCGAACTGCAGGTCCGCCAGGGCCGCGGAGCCCACGTGCCGCCAGTGCTGAAGATCGTCGCTGGTATCCAGCTGCACGGCGCCGATAAAACCTTCCAGCAACGGCTCCCAGTTCAGTTCCAGGGCTTGCAAAGAGTGCTCGAGTTCGCGGGTGTCGACCAGATAACCCGCCAGGATTCGCTCTGCGCCTTCTTCATCGTCCTCGCCGTTGGAGCGCTCGGTATCCAGCTCAAGGCGGGTGCGGTCCGCTTCCTGCAGCAGCAAAAGGCGCAGTTGCTCGGACTGCTGCGCCTGTTCGCCGTAGAGCGGAATCAGGCCAAGCGCGATCGCCTGCTCGGTGCCCCCGGCAGCGGCGGCTGGCCGCTCCAGCAGCCGTGGCACCGGCTGGCGGTCGGCATTGTAGACACCGGCATCGCGCAGGGCGGGGTCGGTCACCGATCGGTAGACGTCGAGCGGAACATCGACCGCGAAGAATTCAGCGTCGCCCTGGGTCTGGAGCGGGAAACCGTAGGCGTAATCGTCACGACCGGGCAGTTCCACGGCCCAGGCCACGCCATGAAGGGCGGCCAGCAAAGCAACCCATGATCCAGGCCATAACATGTTGCGAACGAAGGATTTCATGATGAATCGGATTCCGTTACCTGGCGCGGTGGCGCCGGGGCGAAGTAACCCACCACCAGTAGCAGGGCGCCGATGCCGATGAAGGAAACGATGCGCTCGACCGTGCCGGTGTTGCCGAGGTCGATGAGAAACAGCTTGATCACCACCAGCGCCATGAAGCCGGCGCCGGCCAGCCAGAACGGTCGGCGTTGACTGCGCGCGCCCCAGATCATGCCGGTAAAGCCGAGCAGCCCCCAGTAAATCGACAGTGCCGTTTGCACGATGACCGAATCGTACAGGGCATTGGGATTCCAGGGCAGCGCGCTGAAGTGATGCACGTTGCGCACCAGTGCAAAGGTGGTCAGTACAAAGAAAGCGGCGGCCAGCAACAGCTTGTAGGGTTGGAGCCAGGGCTCGAGCGCCGCGGCCTGAGGCGTGCCGGTATCGCGACGTAGCACCGCCAGTGACAGCGCGGCGGTCAGCATCGCGAACAGCATGGCCAGGCCGAAGGGATTGAGCAGCGGCAGGTATGGCCAGGGGTCCGGCGCACCGGGCCGTTCCACGCTCAGCACCGCCAGGAAGATCGCCTGGCCGGCGATCAGAAGAATACTTGCCCCCAAGTAAACGGCCGGATGGGCCGGTACCGGCCAGGCGGGGCGCTGACGGAAACGCCAGACCAGCAGGGCCATCACGCCCACCACGACAGAGGCGGCGGCCATGGCCCAGGCATCGGAAGCCACCTGATCGGTCCACCAGCCGGCTTCCAGGGCCAGCAGCAGGGTCAGCAACAGCAGCGACAGGAAATGCCAGATCCCGGCCAGCGGATCATCACCTTCATCCATAATGCGCAACACGAAGGCCTGCACCCCCCAGGCCGCCGGCCAGGCCAGCCAGCCCAGGCCCAGCAGGAAATGCTGGTGCTCCATCTGGTAGAGGATGGCCTGCAAGGGCAGCAAGGGCAGGAACATGATCACCGAGCGGCGCAGCAGTGCCCACTGCCGCGCCCGGCCCAGCCAGGCGCCCGCCCCGAAACTCAGGCTAAGGAACAACAGGAACACCGGCAGTTCCGTGGGTGTGGCCAGCCGGTCGGTCGTCTCCTGCCAGCCCGTGCCCAGCCACCACAACGCAGCCCACACGAACAAGCCGATGGCCACGACGCGATGCGCCAGTTCAAAACCCTGTTGCTGCACCGTGTCCAGCTTTCTCGAGGCGAAAAATGCACTGAGGCTGATCAGCACGCCACCCATCACATTGCCGTTCAACACCGGCAGCCCGGCATCCGGGCGCCAGCCGTACTTCAGGAAAGCCAACCCGCCCAAGCCGATCAAGGCGGTGCCGGCCAGCTTGGCCAGTTGCCGCCCCTGGCCGGCGCCGACCCAAACCAGCGCCGCGCCCTCCAGCGCCCAGGCGGCCGAGGTCCAGCGCACGTCGAGCGCCAGTGGGATGGTGATGGTGGCGAAGGCCACCGCCAGCGCCATGTAGGATTCCACCATCAGGCGCAGCTCGGCGGTCTTGCGGCGGAACAGCCAGGCGGCGGTGAGCGCGTAGAAGACCGCGGCGGCGGCGGCGCTGATAGCCAGCCCGTACTCGGTGTCACCGACCAGGGCGGACTGCAGGGCGAACGCGATGACCGGCGTGCCGAACACCAGGGTGCCATCGACGATGCCGAGACGCTTGGGCGGCTGGCGCAGGGCATAAAGGATGGCGATCGCCTGGTAGAACAGGAAATGCAGCACCAGGAACGGTTGCGTGCTGGCCCACAATTCGGGCGTGTAGTACTCGTAGCCCCACAAGCTGCCGATCAGGAAGGTAAAGACGAAGCCGATCAGGTTCAGTTCACGCCAGGGACGGAACCAGGCAATGCCGAGAATGGCACCGTTCAGCACCAGGTAGTAACTGAACAGTGCGACATGGCTGCCCTGCCCGGTAGACGTAAGCACCGGCGCCAGGAAACCGCCGACGATGCCGAGGATGGCCAGCGAGTTCGCATTCTGCAGCACCGACAAGGCGCCAACGCATGTCGTCAAAACCACAAGCATGAAGAACGCCAGCGGCGCGGGCAGCAACTCCCAGACGCGAAAGGCGGCGAAAATGGTCAGGTAAAGGATACCCACGCCGCCGCCCTGCAAGCTCAGGGCGTAAACCCGCGCCTTGTGGCGCAGACGCCAGCCGATCACCAGCAAGACCACGCCGGCCGCCGCCACCGCCAAAAGGCGAAACTCGATTGGCATGACCAGCAGGCGGCGGTCAATCGCATACTTCAGCAAGAACGACACGCCGATGAAGGAGACGATCACGCCGACCTTGACCGGAATGTTGCCGGTGGTCAGCCAGGATTTGGCTTTGTCCAGGAGCGAGTCGAGGATGGGCGGTCCGGCGGGCTCGCGCTGCGGCCAGTCCCAGGGTGATTCCGATGGTGATTCCGGCGGCGGTTCCCCATCCGGGGGCTGCGCCGCTTCGGGCGCAGGTGGCGGCGCCGATACCTTCTGCGCAATATCAACAGGCTCTTTAGCGGGGATTGTGGGTTTGAACTCATGACCAGGTTCAGGAGCGGTGCCGGTCGGGGCCGCTGACTCCAGTGCGCGAATTCGAAGCTCGAGCTTGCGCACGTGCGCCAACAGCAAGCCCAGCACCGCGCCTACAATGGCCCCGAGTGGAAAAGCGGTAGCCCCGCCGGCAATCAAACCGCCGATGAGGAACCCGACAATCGCATAGCGCCAGTACATATGCGTACCCTACCACGGCCTGCGAAAAGAGGCCGCAAACAGGGGCCCCGGATACCTTTAACAAGAGCCGCAGGCGACCCGTCCTCTACAAGCCCTGTGCATCCCCACAGGGATTGAAGATAAATGCAAGCGACGACTCGGTTCCGTTTTCGCCCGGCCCCGAGATGGTGGCCTTGAGTGCCTTGCCGGAACGTCGGTATTCGATGCTGGTGGGGAAATCGTGTGCCGGGTTTTCGAACCGCACCCAGTCCTCGCCGCCGTCGCTGCGGCTAAACTCAACCGGCGGGCGACCGCCCGGCTGGGCGATGAAAGTCGCCAACCCTGATGTTAATATATCGGCCTGTAGCTGGCATGTCCCCGCCAGTCTGTCTCCACTGGCCGATTACTGAGAAACACAATAAATGCTGGAATTACTACAAACCTGGTTAACCGGCCAGGGCATCAGTGAAAACCTGACGTTCTACGTTGCACGAGGAATTGCGGTGGTTGCGGCGCTGGCCTTGAGTGCGCTGGCGAATTTCGTCGCGAAACACTACATCGTGACCGCGATCAGCTACGTTGTTTCCAGATCCAAAGCGAAGTGGGATGATGAAATCCTGCGCCACAGGGCCCTGAACCGGTTGGCACACCTGGCTCCGGCAGTGGTTCTGTATGTACTCACCCCGATCGTGCTGGAAGGTCTCGATGCGGTCATTGTGATCATCAGAAGCGCTTTGCAGATATATATGATTATGGTGCTCATGCTGGTGCTGGATTCATTACTGAATGCGGTAGAGCGTTATTACCAGGGCTTCAGGGCGTCCAAGCAAATTCCAATCAAAGGATTTATCCAGGTCCTGAAAATTGCGCTGTATTTCCTCGCAGCCATATTGGTGATTTCCATACTGCTGAACAAAACGCCGCTTTTCCTGCTGAGTGGTATCGGCGCGCTTACAGCGGTCATGATGCTGGTTTTCAAGGATGCGATCCTCGGTTTCGTAGCGGGTATCCAGTTGGCTGCCAACAAGATGGTGTCGGTGGGTGATTGGATCGAAATGCCAAAATATGGTGCTGATGGTGACGTGCTGGAAGTGGCTCTGACCACGGTTAAAGTACAAAACTGGGACAAGACCATCACCACCATTCCAACCTATGCGCTGATTAGCGAATCATTCAAGAATTGGCATGGCATGACCGCATCCGGCGGGCGTCGGATCAAACGTGCGGTGAATGTAGATATGAGCAGTATCCGATTCTGTGATGTGGAGATGCTGGAGCGTTTTGAGAAAATTCAATATATCTCTGAATACATTGAAGAAAAGAAAGCCGAGCTTGAAGCATTCAACCAGTCTGAAAATGTTGACCATGCCAGCCTCGCCAACGGCCGGCGTATGACCAATATCGGCACCTTTCGTGCCTATGTGGTGGCCTACTTGAGCCACCACCCGATGATCAATATGGAAATGACATTTCTGGTACGGCAACTGGCGCCCACCCAGTACGGCCTGCCGATTGAAATTTATGTCTTCAGCAAGGACAAAGTATGGGCAAATTACGAAGGCATACAGTCCGACATTTTTGACCATATTCTGGCAGTGGTGCCGGAGTTTGATTTACGTGTTTACCAGAATCCCACCGGCGCAGATTTTCGCCTGCTGACTTCGTAAGATCAGGAGGCGAAGTATGAATAAAATCAACCAATTAACGCAAGGGGTAATGTTTAACGCCTACCCCGATAGTATTGGGCGGCGTCTTGCCGACAGTGTGGATATGCTGAAGAGGCCTGAGTTCGAGGGTGTCTTTTCTCTCTTTTATATTTTGCCGACGTTTTTCAACAGCGATCTGGACCGCGGATTTTCCATCATTGATTACGATATTAATGACGAGCTGGTTTGTGCAGAAGACCTGAAGGAAATAGAGAAGCTCGGCATCATGCTGAAGTTTGATCTGGTGTTGAATCACCTTTCGGTAGGCTCGCCACAGTTTCAGGACATGCTGAAACAGGGGGACGATTCGGAATACAAGGAATTTTTTATCGACTGGAATGAGTTCTGGCGTGGCGAGGGCGAAGCAGGGCCCGACAGTTACATTTTACCGAAAGAAGAACACTTGCAAAAGCTCTTTATGAGAAAACCCGGCTTGCCGATACTGAAAGTGCGTTTTCCAGATGGACCCGAACGCTTTTACTGGAATACGTTTTACCAGGAGATAAATTACCAAGAACTCCTGCCGGAAGATTTGGCCGGCATCAAGGGTCTCGAACACGAACAGATGGAGACCATTGTAAGGGTCGTGAACCGTGCCATAACAGACGGAGTGCATGTCAACGACATGACATTTGGCAAGTTCTCCCACTACAAAAAGGAAGTCGTTGCTGTCGTTGAGCAAAAATGCCAATACCTGGGACAGATGGACCTGAACGCGCAATCGGAACAAGTCTGGGACTTTTACGATGAGACCTTAAAGAAACTGCGTAATTATGGGGCCAGGTTTGTGCGGCTCGATGCCTTCGCTTATCTGCACAAACAACCCGGCATGAGCAATTTTTTCAATAAACCCGGCACCTGGGATTATCTGCAACGATTGAAAAAGCTGGCGGAAAAGCATGAACTGATTGTTCTGCCCGAAATACACTCCGAATACGGCAATCGACTGCATGAGGAGGTGGCGGAGAAAGGCTTTCCCGTCTACGACTTTTTCTTGCCTGGTTTGCTTGTCGATGCGCTGGATCGCGGCACAAACAGGCATTTATTGCACTGGATCGGCGTGCTGATGGAGAAGAACATCCAGACGATTAACATGCTCGGATGTCACGATGGCCTGCCGGTTCTTGACCTGAAAGGTAAAGATGTCAACGGCATATACCGGGAGGGATTATTGAGCGATGAGCAGATTGACGCTGCCGTAGAGAGAATATTAAGCAGAGGCGGCAGAGTCAAAAACCTGTTTGGCGCTGATGGCAAGAAAATATCGTATTATCAGGTGAATGCGACCTTCTTCAGCGCCCTGGGCGAAGATGAACGAAAACTGCGTCTGGCCCGGGCTATTCAAATGTTTATGCCGGGAATCCCGCAGGTATGGTATCTCGATCTATTTGCCGGCAAGAATGATTATGCAGCGGCAGACGCGGGTGGGACCGGGGGACACAAAGAGATCAACCGCACCACACTGCAAGAAAGCGATATTGAGCAGGGGCTCAAACGAATTGTCGTACAAAACCAACTGAAAATCATCAAACTGCGCAATAACTCACCCGCTTTCGGCGGTGAGCTGGAAATCATTGATACAGAGCAACACCGTTTACATTTGCAGTGGGTCGGCAACAATTGCACCGCAACACTGGACGCTGACCTGCGCAACTACAACTTTAATATCACTCATCGGGATGAAAACGGGGTCGAACATTCGATGTCGTATTCCTGCTAAAGGATTAACATGAAAATATTGGCCACCGACCTGGATCGAACACTGCTGCCAAATGGCAGTTGGCAAGCAGATAGCGAAGCCATCAAGCTGTTCAATGAGCTGACGCAAAAAAATGGTGTTGTTGTCGTTTATGTGACGGGGCGGAATCTGCAATTGACGGAAAAGGCGATAAGAGAATTTGGCGTCCGCTATCCTGATGTGCTGTGCAGCGATGTCGGCACTTCAATCAGAAAATACAAGAATGGGATGTGGACATTTGATGAAGGATGGGTAACCCATGTCAAGCGCACCAGTCCGCGTTGGAATGCCGCCGCAATCAAAGAACTCATCGCCGGGATTGATGGTATGCGAGAGCAGGAGAGCGAGCACCTGAACCCGTTCAAGCAAAGCTATTATGTTGACCACGCAAAGAGAGAGGATGTGCTGAGAGAGGTCGATGAACGGGTCAAGGGCAAGTTTGATGAGGTGATCATCTACAGTTTTGACTCTCAGGACGGCAAGGGGCTGCTTGATTTGTTGCCGCAAAGCGCGACCAAACAGACGGCTCTGGAGTACGTCGCAGAGGAGTTCGGCGCCGACAAAGCAGAGGTTGTCTTTTGCGGGGACAGCGGCAATGATATTTTTCCGCTGACCGCCGGTTTTTCCGGTGTTCTGGTGCGCAACGCCGATGATCAACTAGTCGAAAATATCAAACAGGCAATGGCTGACAATCCGGATTTAAAAATCTATTTCGCACGCGGCAATTTTAGAGGCCTGAACGGATACTACACCAGCGGTGTGATTGAAGGCGCCTGCCACTACGGGATTTTTTCAATGCAATGAAGAATAGCGGACATAAACAATATCTGCTGTTGATCAGTATTCACGGCCTGATTCGCGGCCACGATATGGAGCTTGGCCGCGACGCCGATACCGGTGGGCAGACAAAGTATGTCGTCGATCAGGCCCGGGCACTTGCTGAATGCGACGGCGTCGAGCGCGTGGACTTGATTACACAGCGGCTGGTCGATCCAAAGATAAGTGACGACTATGCAGTGACCATCGAGCCACTTTCTGACAAGGCCCGAATAATACGTATTGACGCCGGGCCTGAAGAGTATATGCCCAAGGAGCAGCTGTGGGATTATCTTGCCAGTTTTACCGACAATCTGATGGCGTGGCTCAATGAGCAACCCCGTATGCCCGATATAGTGCATAGCCACTATGCCGACGCCGGGTACGTGGGCGTGAGGTTGACTAACTTGCTGGGCGTTCCGCTGGTTTATACCGGCCATTCACTGGGACGTGACAAGCGCCATCAACTGCTGGCCAAGGGCTTATCCGGTGAGGAGATCGAGAACACCTACAATATTGCCGGAAGGATTGACGCCGAAGAGGCGGCATTGGCCAATGCCGATATGGTGATTGCCAGCACAACAAATGAAATCGAGGAACAGTATGGGTTATATGATTACTACGATCCCGACTGTATGGCAGTCATTCCGCCCGGCACCAACCTCAAACAATTCTATCCACCCGGGGAGGGGGAAAATATCGCTTTCTCCAGCCAATTGGATCGCTTCCTGAGACAGCCTGGAAAACCCCTCATTCTCGCTTTGTCACGTCCCGACGAACGCAAAAACATACTGACGCTGCTGGAGGTTTTCGGTGAATCCGACCAGCTTCAGCAACGGGCAAACCTACTGATTGTCGCCGGTAACCGCGATGAAATCAGTGACATGGGCCCGGGCTCCCGCTCGGTGTTAACCAATATCCTGTTATTGATCGACAGCTACAATCTTTATGGCAGAGTCGCTGTGCCCAAGCGTCACGGCTCTGATGAAGTGCCGGATATATATCGTCTGGCAGCGGCGAGCGGCGGTGTCTTCATTAATCCGGCCCTTACCGAACCATTTGGTTTGACCATTCTGGAGGCGGCGGCCAGTGGCCTGCCTGTGGTGGCGACGGAGAATGGCGGGCCGGTGGATATTATTGCCAACTGCCATAATGGCGAACTGGTCGATCCCCTCGACAAGGAGGCTATAACCGCGGCGCTGCTTAAACTTCTCGAAAATCCCGAGGCCTGGTTACGCGCTTCGGAAAACGGTATTGCAGGGGTGGCACAGCATTACACCTGGCACGTTCATGCGGAAAATTACATGACCAGAATCAAGGGCTTGCAGCGCAAATCCAGGCCCGTTATCAGCGAACTGTCGGCCCCACGAGCCGTGCGCTACCGCGACCACGCCGTCTTTAGCGAGCTCGACCAGAACTTATTGGGCGATCAAGCGGCGTTAACCCGTTTTGCCGAAATCATACGGCGCAACCACAAATGCGTGACGTTTGGCATCGCTACCGGTCGTCGTATCGATTCGGCCCTGTCACTGATCAAAAAAGCGGGAATTCCACATCCTGATGTGCTGATCAGCAGTCTGGGAACCCGGATTCATTATGGCCGGGCGCTGACCGAAGATGCCTATTGGGCCAACCACATTGATCATGACTGGAATGCGGATCGGGTACGGCGGGCGCTTGCTGATTTACCCGGCATCGAACTACAGCCGAAAAAGGAGCTGAGCCGTTTCAAGATCTCTTGGTACTACGACCCGGAGAAGGCGCCATCTCAAGATGAGATTGTCACGCTTATCCGACAGAAAGAGATCACCGCCAGTGTATTGTTTTCGTTTGGCCAGTTCATCGATATCTTACCGTCACGCGCATCCAAGGGGCAGGCGCTACGTTATGTAGCTCAGCGACTCGATATTCCCCTTGAGAATATCCTGGTGGCCGGTGGTTCCGGCGCCGATGAAGGCATGATGCGGGGCAATACCCTGGCCGTAGTAGTCGCGAATCGCCATCAAGAGGAATTGTCGCAGCTGGAGGATCAGGAGGGTATCTATTTTGCCGAAAAATCCCATGCTGACGGCATTCTTGAGGCGTTCGATCACTACAACTTTTTCGATGCCTGCAATAGTCATTGAAACGTAGGGGTCAGAGTCAAGTGCCAGAGTGGTTACTCTGGCACTTGACTCTGACCCCGTTATTTATGACCCCGTTATTTA
>Ga0265309_10000187_pt1 | contig 23129 bp, 16 predicted proteins | sample Helome_FD_192492 | JGI IMG/M metagenome (GOLD analysis project Ga0265309, IMG submission 192492) | Marine sediment microbial communities from subtidal zone of North Sea - Hel_20160524 (Illumina Assembly) | ecosystem: Environmental > Aquatic > Marine > Subtidal zone > Sediment ...
GACATTTGCTGACCCCTCCGATAAAATGCCCTGGATGAGAAACCACTGCGTATGACCAGATGCGACCATTACGAATAATCGGCGCCATCTTAACCACGTTGCTGCTGATTACAGGCAAGAGCGGAGCCTCCAGCATCGACCTCCACTGGCTGTGGGACAATCAGTGTGCCGAGTGCCATGGTCATTCAAGTGAGTTTGCGCGCAAGTTTCTAAAGGCTACCAATGGCCAGCTGCAGGGTAACCATCGTACCCGGAGTCTGCGTCTTTTTATGCGAAATCACTATACGCGGGACACCGAGGTCGATGCTGTTTACGATATGTTGCTGGCACAGGTGCAAACAAAGCCGCGATTCAAGCAAGAATGCGGCAACTGTCACGGTAACGCTGCTGCTTTCGTTCGTCACTCAGTCGTCCTGCAGGACGGAGTTCTATTAAGCCGGGAATCCGGCCAGCCCATACAGAAATTTCTACAACAACATCGACAGCTGCAGGCCGATGATGTCGACTTTTATTTAAGTTTGCTGAACCGCATAGCTCGCGAGGTTTATCGACCATAATCCGGGCTGAATACCTCAGGATGTGGAGCGGGTATCGAGCACCAGGCACTGCATTCCCGGTCTAGCGTAATTTACGCAAGTGCTCTCCCTTTACGCCTGCTTACGCGCAGTACATCAAGAGCGGCTATCATCGCCACCAATGAGCAAAATAGCATCATGCCAAGAAGCTGATAGGGGCCACCGCCCTCTGTCAGGATCACAGCTGCGATCGATGTCAGCACCGCTCCGCCGCCAACCGTTAATGCGCCTTTCAATCCCGAGGCGCTTCCAGCCAACCTGGGGCGAACCGATAGCGCACCAGCGTTGGCACTCGGCATGGTCAATCCATTACCCAAACCGACACACACAGTCGCGCCAAACAGCGAGAAAACATTTACAAACCCCATAAGAAATAAGCTGAGCCCCACGATTAGCCCGACACAGGCGACGATCCTTCCGGCAATCATCATCGTGGTTAACGGGTATCGATTCGAGTATCGACCTGACAGGAAGCTGCCTAGTGCAAAGCCCGCAGTAATGGTTCCTATATAGAATCCCAGCACTGCTGGTGATAAATCAAAAATCGATTTTGTTACTAGCGGCACCCCGGTTATAAAGATATAGAACGCACCCACCGAGAACGTAACGCACAGCGTGAAACCCCAGTAACGCCGTGATCGAAACAACTCAGGATAGGCCTGAAACTGTTTCATGAAAGTCTCTGACGGACTTTTATTGGTCTCGCCCAGGTCGATCCAGCACAGAATAAACGCCGCTAACCCCAGGACTGCAAAAAATAAAAAATTTGATCTCCAGCCAAATAATTCATCCAGTGCTCCGCCAACCATTGGCCCCAGCATCGGTGCGACCGCCATTGCCATGGAGACGTAGCCCATCTGGCTTGCCGCCTCCTGCTCGGGCGCAGAGTCGCGGATTATTGCGTATGGCAAAACCCCGCCGGCGATTATCACTCCCTGCAGCACACGAAAAGCCAGGAAGCTCCAGATATTGCCTGCCAGCATACAACCGAGAGACGCCAGAACAAAAATTGCCAATCCAGCCAAAAGTACGGGGCGACGTCCAAACCGGTCAGACAATGGTCCTATGATCAGCTGCAACACTGCCGTGATTCCCAGGTAGCCTGCTACCGACAGGCTCACAATGCTGTAGTCGGCCTGATATTCTTGCGCGATATTTGAAAGTGAGGGCAGGAACATGTTCAGTGACAGGATCGATAGCCCGGTGATGAATACCAGCGTAAAAAATCCCGGCGGAGACGTGGCGGCATATTTCATAGAAGGCTCGCCGGTTTCAGCAGACAGGCCAGGTCAATCGAGCTAATAGTCGCCACATTTAACCTTGCACATAGAAAACCGGATCCAGTCGGCGCACCGGCCCGGCCTCGCAGACGCGCGCAGTGATACCACCGTGACCGCGCATGGCGTTATAGCCGCCCGCACCCAATTGACGCTCCATCTTGCTACAGGGATGGCACAGCCCGGTAAATTCCAGTAACGCCTCCCCGATGCGAAAATTCTTGTCCTTTAATGCCAGCAGATTGATGCCGGAAACCACTATATTACGCCGCAGCAACGATGGGTTCAGCGTGTCCAGGCCAAGGCAGCCGGCGATAACCGCCAAATGCTCCTGTTGAATCAATGTGACTTGTCTCGGATTGCCGCTACGGCCGCTGAAACGGTCACCTTCGAGTCCTTTTTCGAGGCTTATCTGCACTGTTTCAAGCTCGCTCATAGGTTCACCACGCGAGGGTCTAACTCCAATCCACTGCACCTGTCCGACCTGGGGGAGAGTATTCAACAATTCCTGAAGCGGGCTTGAGTCGGTCAATCTATCCTCACATGAATATCAATTTTGTCGTCAACAAAAGAACTCCGGGGACAGTATACCTGTTTACCGCTTACAGGCTTGCGGCAAGGCCGCTTCATACTCGCCCTTTACCACTTGAACAATCGACCACGATTAATCGTGGCCGACTCCGTTCTCCCGCACCTCCTTTGATTACTCGGCTATGTCCCCGGGATTTGGACGCGTCCACAGGAAAGTACCTATGCACAGAAAGAACAGGCTCATGCCGAGCAGGAATCCCCAGTGATAGTCGGACCACAGCAGGAATGACCAGCTCGCGATCATCATCGCAGTGGCGAGCCACTTTGCACTCGACGGTACTGCACCCTGCTCATGCCAGTCGTTTATCAAGCGGGCAAACCGCGGCTGGCTATAAATCCAGTCGTGCACGCGTTGCGACCCCCGTGACGCCGCCCAGACTGCCACCAGCAGAAACGGGGTCGTTGGCAGCAGCGGCAGGAATACCCCGGCTATGCCGAACGCGGTGGCAGTGTAAGCGAGCACCAGATAGCCCAACTGTGCCCGTTTGCCCGGCATCGGGTGATCCTGACAGGCCTGGTCTGTTTCTTCAGTCATCAAGGGTGCCAATCGCTATTGCAGTGGTTAATATATCGAAAATTTCAGGGCTATTCACCGATTTACAAGCATGGCGTTTGCGTTTTGAACTTTAGAATTTTCCCCGCATCGGCGTACTAATAGATTTGAAATCAATAAATGATTGCATCTCCGACTTGAACAAAACCCGACAAGGAATACTATGTTGATCCCAACTGTTCTATGCAAGGGATAAAAAGCGAATGACACAAACCTGTGGTGAAGTTCTGGTAGAGCGCCTGGAATCCTACGGCATTGAAATTGTATTCGGCATACCCGGTGTACATACAGTCGAACTCTACCGTGGCTTGCCAAATACCCGGCTACGCCATATAACACCCAGACATGAACAGGGCGCCGGTTTTATGGCCGACGGCTACGCCCGGGCCACGGGCAAACCTGCGGCCTGCTTCATCATTTCAGGTCCCGGCATGACAAATATCGTCACTGCAATGGCGCAGGCCTATTCAGACTCGGTGCCGATGCTGGTGATCTCGAGCGTAAACAATTCCCATGAACTCGCGCTTGGGCAGGGTCGTTTGCATGAACTTCCCAGCCAGCGACAACTCGTTGCGGGCGTTTCCGTTTTCAGTCATACCGTCGCCAGGCCCAACGAACTGGATGAAGTTCTCGCCAGGGCATTTACCGTGTTTGACAGCGCCCGGCCCGGACCAGTGCATATCGAGTTGCCACTGGATGTCATAACTGCCACGATGACCACCGACAAACCACAGACCATCCCCACAAGATACCGGCCGGCACCGAGTGCGATGGCGGTTACCGCCGCAGCCGACCTCCTCAAAAAAGCCGTTAATCCGTTTATCGTGCTCGGCGGCGGCACGCAGGATGCAGCGCGGCAGGCACAGGCATTGGTAGACCGGTCAGGCATACGCACCGCTCTGACCATTAACGCAAAAGGTGTACTACCACCCGATCATCCGTTGAACCTTGGCAGCCGGTTACCGCAACCACCAGTACTGCAGGCGATACAATCGGCGGATGTTGTGCTCGCCGTCGGCACCGAACTGGGTGAAACAGACACCTTGCTGTTCGATGATCAACTCAACATCAAAGGCCAGGTAATTCGGGTCGATATCGATCCGGAGCAATTGACGCGGAACGTGCTGCCGTCCGTTTCCATTTGCGCCGATGCCGGTTTGACCCTGCAGGCGCTCTGCGAGGCAATGCAAGGTTGCAAGCCTTTCGAACACCAGGCCGAAGTTGCCACCTTGCGCGAAGCGGCAGACGCGCTGGCACCAGACGCCTATCGCAGACATGGTCAGTTTCTTGAGCTGATAGCCGAGACTCTGCCCGACGTTATTATAGTTGGGGATTCGACCCAGCCGGTCTATGGCGGGAACCTGTTTTACGAAGCGGCAAAGCCACGCAGTTATTTCAATTCATCCACCGGTTATGGAACCCTGGGATTCGGATTACCCGCGGCCTTCGGAGCAAAACTGGCATTACCGCAACGGCATGTGGTATCGCTGATCGGTGACGGCGGGCTTCAATTCACGCTTAACGAACTGGCGACAGCCGTGGAGTTGAATCTTGCCGTTCCCATCCTGGTGTGGAATAACAATGGCTATGGCGAGATTAAAAAGTACATGGTCGAGCGTGATATTCCCCCGATCGGCGTCGACATCTACACGCCTGACTTTATTGCAATTGCAAAGGGATTTGGTTGCGCCGCTATAAAAATCTCCAGCAAGGCCCAGTTCATCGAAGCTTTGCGCAGCGCATCCGGCGCTACGCTGCCGACGCTGATCGACATACCTGAAGACCTGGCGCTCGATTGGTAACTTCAAGAATAACGACAATTCTCAAATTTTAATGGGGTCCGTGTCGATTTAAGATGCATGCATCTAGTGATACGTGGCACACCACCATATTATTGTGGTCACCGAAAACCTGGCGAACCTCGAGATAAATCGAGATCGATCGAAACCGGTTCGATTGATTTGAAAAGCGATCCCATCGACTCACTCGTTGAACTGGTTTTACGGCGATTCGGTACTAGAATTATTACCATGAGAAATTATCGTTTAGTACCCGGCATATTAATTGCCCTCCTTGCCTCCGGCTGTGCCACCATGGATAAGCCGGAATGTCGCCAGGCCGACTGGCAGATGATAGGTATCGAAGATGGCGCAAAGGGCCATCCCGTTTCCTATATCGGCAATCACCGCAAGGCCTGTGCCGAGTACGGCGTACAACCTGATCTTGCCCGGTACCAGCTCGGGCATCAGGCCGGTCTGGCGCAGTTTTGCACTGCCAGTAACGGGTTTAACCAGGGACGGGCCGGCCGCAAATACAACGAGGTCTGTCCGGCGGAATTAAGGGAACAGTTTGTAAGGGGCTATAACACGGGACGCGAACTCAACCAGTTACATTCTGAAATTAATCATATGCGCCACGACGCTGAACAGAAAAAGGTCGAAATAACGGAACTCGAGGAAAGGATTAAGAATATAGAAACAGTGCTTGTTTCGGGCGCGCTTTCGGTAAAAGACCGTAAGACACTGCTGGAACAGTTCAAGAAATTGCAATCCAGGCTGACAACCCTGGAAAACGACATTAGAGATCTGGACCTGGCTGTAGCTAGAAGGCAACACGAATACGAGATCCTGGATTCGAGCCATAGCTTTTACTAGCGCAGCCAAGTTACGCTGACAGTTAACTTAATTGACCCTGATTCAATTTGCCCATTGGCATCTAAAGGGGGAGGGAATCAGGGTTTTGGCGACAATTGCTCTCGAACCCCTGTTTTTCCAATTATTCCCATTTCCCAGCAATTTTTCATATTTGGGTTATAAGTATCAATTGTCGAAAAAATGCGCCTGGCCGTTTTAATCAATCAAACACGGAATATTTCTGCTAACGCCCGTTATTGAGAAGAGTGATGACTATTTCTAAATCGATCCGTTTAATTCTAGTTGCGTTTACCACAAGCGTTTTTCTACTCGCGGCCGGCTGCGGTGGCGGTGGCGGTAGTGGTGATGGAGACGATGGCTTTCCTACCCCCAAATTACCTGCTGATGCGGCAAGATTTGACGCCGTCAATGCGAACGATATAGCCAATACCGCTGCGGGTTTTGTGGGCACCCTTGACACACTCGCGGAACTCAAATCAGAAGAGTCGCCTTCATTGACGGAGGCTGCCAGACTGGCCACTGACCGGGTCATGCAAAACCTTAGAACATCATCTTCACTAGCCGCTCGCACCGAGAATATCAGTGCGGGTTTATGTGTCTCGGGTGACGCTGTTGCAAGCATTGAAGAATCCGGAAACAACGCATCGGGTTCGGTTACTTTTGCCGAATGTGACATTGGCGGGATAGAGATTGATGGCAGTTTTTTATATGAAGCCAGTTTTAACGCCACCACTTTGGCTTACAGTTTTCAGGCCGGTGGCACGTTAACTGTGGTGGCGGCCGGTGAAACAATCATCATCGTGATGAACTCGCTCGAATCCGGGAATGACGGCACCGGTGCCTTCTCCACTAGCGTCAGTTTTTCATTGTCCGGCATTCCCGATAGTGGATTCCTGGTGACAACGGCACAAGCCTGGGCGGGTAACGTGTTTTCTGCCGAAATTACCAGCGGCCAGCTAATTGTTCACGGTAGCGATAATACCCGGATACGTATTACCGTGACCGGACCCAATGCAGCCGATGTAGACCTGGATAATGGCAGTGGTACCTTTGTGTTCGACAGCACAATTTTACTTTAACCACATCAATCTCAGCTAGTTACACAGACAAAAAGCACGAACCCGTTTCGTGCTTTTTTTCGGGCTGCATCAACGCGTCTGAATCTAGACTTCGATGAATCGAAAAAATAAGCCCCCGAAGGGGCATTAAAGCACGCAACTGAGGGTTAACTGGCGATCTGTCGCTGTCTCAATTTCATCAGTAACAGCAACATGACAAAGCAAAACACGGCCGCCGGGTATTCAATCATATATACCAGCGGCGTCAACAGGGCCCGGACCATCAACTTGAGTGATTCACGTTCCCGGATATAGTCTGCGAGCGGAGGTGAATTCCGGTAATAGAATTCAACGAACCAGGTGCCGGCCGCATTCGTCAACAGGTAGTCATCCCTGAATTGACGCAAACTGAGTACACGCGGATCGAGCCAGGAACCGTAAGCCGCGGTGGCGATGAAGCAATGGTGTGATCCGTGTCCACCGTGTCCACTGGGTGGTGGCGGTGGTGCATAAACTCTGAAATTGGCCACGCAGAAACGATTGCTGTTCAAACTGACAACACCGTCGAGACAGTCGCTATCACCGCTCCAGCGGTCAAATCGGGAGTTACTGCCGGAATCAGGGGTAGCGAACAACTGCACCTGTTCCCCGACGTCAAAGGTCGCAAGGCAGGTGCTGCCGCATTCGATTTCCTTGTACGTGGTGGAAACGGTGCCGATACCACCCCCCTGTTTACTGATCCGCAGGCTGCGCTGATCACCTATCTCGACTACCTTGTTGGCTCCTGCGAGGGTCACGTAAGCGCGTTTGCCGTCGGGACTGATCGAAACACCCAACGAGGAGTTACCGACGAAATGCGGCGACACCTGGTTCGACAACACGTCGATGACATAGATCTCGGTAAGGCTTCCGGTCACGTATACCTTGAAACCGTCCGGGCTAATAGCAAGACTATGCGGCATTACGCCGAAGCCAAGATCGATTTCACCCGAATTGCCGGTGTTAAGGTCGTAATAGTTAACCGTGTCGGCCGGGGCGTTGGTGACGTACAACCGGCTGGCATCGGGAGTCACCGCAACCGAAGCCGGGCTTGCGCCGATGATGATTTTCGAACTGACCGTGGCGCTGGCAAAGTCGTAAACCCAGATTTCATTGTCGTTACCCGAGACCGCGATAAAGGCGCGGGTGTTATCGTGACTGGTAGCGATGCCTCGCGGAATGTTACCCGCGGCCATCACCAGGGTATCGGCAACGGCAAACTGGTTTTCAATGTCGAGAACAGTCACACTGCCACCGTCAATTGCATCCGAAACCAGCAACCAACGGCCATCCGGGCTAACGGCGATACCCTGCGGATTTGAGTTAATGCTGCCGCTGGCCGGTACGATTTCGGTACGCAACAATTCCAGGGTGTGCGCATTTAACACGCCGAGCACGTTGTCGCCCGCGACATAAACGTTACGCCCGGCCGGATCGACCGCGACCGAGTACATCGGAATCGCCGGCATTGGACCGGGTAATACGACGGTTGAAGTCCATTCCTCACCTCGCTCGGCGTTGATCATGCTCACTGAACCATCGGCCGCATTGGCGACATAGGCGCGGCGCCCGTTGACGGAAAACGCGATGCCGTTGGGCTGGAGGTTGCCACTCCCGAGCGTGATGTCCTGGAGCGTACCCGTTGTGGGTTGACTAACTAAAGTATTGAAGGATTTCGGACTCAGCGCCTTGCCTGAACCGGTGCTCATGATCAGGTGTCCAGGTTGACTGATATTGCCAGGCAGTCTTAGCGTAATGACAGTATCGGAAATCGTTGTTGGCACCAGCACCGGTCCGCCGGGACCAAGCGTAATGGTGTCATTAACCGGGTCCATATCGAGCCGTTCGCCGACTATGGCAATGAAACCTCGCGCCAGGGCGCCGGGAGGATACACGTACTTGATACGGGGACCGGTGAACCTGGCAATACGCATGCCTTCAAACGTACCACTGGAAAGACCCTGTTTTTCCCAGCTGCCGCTGGCAATAAATTCGTCCTGGTTGAAGGCTGAAAAAATCCAGTCATTAGAGGGGCATGGATCGCGGTAGACCTTTCCGGAAACTGTGTCAGTATCGGCATCAGCCGTGCCATTCATTTTCCCCTCTGCGCAATCAATATCTCCACCAAAGAACATTGGTCCCCTGACATCGATTCCGGATTGCGAAATGGTAGCTTCCCAGGTACCGGAAGCCGGCCCGAAATTCGAATCGATTCCTTCCCAGGTGCCCGACCAGATTCCCGCGATCCTGGGAGGATCGATCGCATCTGCTTCGTTGCCACTGCCGCCGCCACCGCCGCAAGCTGTCAGGGTCAGTAACAAGGCTATACAAGGTAAAACTTTAAAAGCTTTTGCAACCTTCATGACATCCTCCTGATATCGTTTTTACGATAGCGAGAAGACTGGTCCTGAAAGTTTCAATTAACAACTAAAAAACGAGAAGTATCGTTTTTTACTACTATTCGTATCTTAAATTGCTACCTATTGCTGGATAGGATTATGAGTTTTAGCGAATTATGGACCAGGCATGCAGATTCCAGTGAATATTCGAGCATCGATATCACCGCCTCCTGTTTTAATTATCCTTCGTAAGTCAACAGGTATACTGTCCCCGGAAAGAGGCTTAGTGGTAACTGGCTGTTTGCTGCAATTGTTCGCGATCGGACGCGGTAACCCAGCCCCCGCCCAGCGCCTTGTAGAGATTGACATAGGCGTTGAGGTACAACTGCTGTACCTCGGATTGCGTCAGCTCGGTGGAAAACAGGCGTCGCTCCGTTTCCAGCACTTCAAGATAGCTACTGACTCCCTGGTTGTAACGTTCCCTGGAAAGCAGGTTGGCATTCTTTGCGGCTTTCAGCTGGCGACCGACAGCTGCAAGTTCCTGACGGTAGGTCTTAATCTCTACCAGGGCATCTTCTACTTCCTGGAAAGCAGTCAGAACCGATTGTTCAAATTGAAAAAGAACCTGTTGCGTTATCGCCTCTTCAATTTTCACCCGGCTCTTGTTCTTGCCGAAATCGAAAATCGGCCCCAGCAGACGCCCGCCCAGGGACCAGGTGTCGCCATCGACGTTAAGCGAGCCTATGTCAGTATCGGCTACCCCCAGGGTTGCCGTGAGCGATATCGACGGCCAGCGCAAAGCCTCGGCTATGCCGATGTTTTCGGTCTGCGCCTTGAGCAGGAATTTGTCACGGGTAATGTCCGGGCGACGGTCGAGGATATCCGCGGGCATTACCACCGGGATTTTGGGTGGTATCACTCGCTCGAGCATATTGGCCTGGATTTCGAAGGCGCCGGGTAATTTGCCCAGTAAGATACTGAGGCTGTTTTCAGTCTTTGCAATGCTGCGTTTGAACTGGGGAATCGCCGCCGCGGCTATTTCCTTCTCGATTTGTGCCCAGTTGACATCCAGCTCGGGAATAATGCCCTTATCAAAGCGCTGCTGAATGATATAGAGACTGTCCGTGCGTGACTTGAGCGTGTTCTCGGAAATGATCAGGCGCCGTTGAAAATCCAGCAGCTGTGTATAGCTGGAAACCACTTCGGAAACCAGGGTCAACTGGACTGTCTTTAACGCGTATTCCGACGCAATCAATTCTGCCCGCGCCGCTTCAGTAGCACGACTGAATTTTCCCCAGAAGTCGATTTCCCAGCTCAAGGGTGCGGTAATGTATGAACTGGTATCCGTATTCGGTTGTTTCCCGGTGCCGGTGAAGTTACCCCGGTTTATACCACCATCGAGATCCAGTCGCGGGTATTGATCCGGCTCGGTAAAGCCGAGCGTCGCCCTCGCCTGTGCGATTCGACTGACTGCAATGCGGATGTCACGATTTCTTTCCAGCGCCATCGCCACCAGGGAAGCGAGGTAAGGGTCATCAAATAACTTCCACCATTGCAGGTCGTCAGCCGCCTCGACCTGCTGCACCTGGGTTCGATATGATTCGGGGGTTACTACTATCGGCTCCTCAAAGTCCGGCCCCAGCCGCGTACAGCCCGACACCAGTAAGGACAGCAGAATGAAAGGCACCCAACTATTGGTTTTCAGCATCCTGGTACCCATTAATCGCCTGTACCGGTCGACTTCATCTGCGCCTCGCGTTTTTTCTCATAGCCGGCAATTTTACCGATGAAAATAAACAACATCGGGTAGTAAAGCACGCCGAGGACGGTCGCCACCGACATTCCGCCCAACAAGGCCACGCCCATGACAACCCGCGCTTCGGCACCTGCGCCCGTGGCCAACACCAGCGGCAACACGCCGAGAATGAACGAGAATGCCGTCATCAGTATCGGTCGGAAACGTAACTCGGCCGCCTTCATGGCAGCATCGTACAACGACAGACCCTTGTTAAACTCGATATTGGCAAACTCTACGATCAGAATGGCATTTTTAGCGGCCATTCCGATCAGCATCACCAGCGCGATCTGCCCGAACACGTTCATCTCGTAACTTTCACTGGTCATACGGGCCAGGTAAAGTGCCACTATGGCCCCAAAAATGGCAAACGGGGTACCCAGCAAAATACTGAACGGCAAGGACCAGCTTTCATACTGGGCCGCGAGGATCAGAAAAACAAATAACAGCGAGAAAACAAGCACGACCCCCGCCGAGCCCTGCGATTTTTTCTCCTGGAACGACATGTTACTCCAGGCGTAACTGATATTTCCGGGTAACGTCTCGCGGGCTACCGCTTCGAGCGCAGTCAACGCCTGTGCCGAGGTATAACCCGGTGCCGGGCCGCCGGTGAGTTCGACCGAGCGGAACAGGTTGAAGCGGTTGGTGAAGTCCGGTCCGGCGATATCCTTGATCTCGACGAAGGCGCTTAGCGGCACCTGTTCACCGTCGCCATTTGCAACGAAGAACAGCCCGACCTTGTCTTCACTGATCCGGTACTCGGGTTCCGCCTGGATGTAAGCCTTGTAGAGTCTTCCGAAGCGGTTGAAGTCATTGACGTAAGTCCCCCCCAGGAAAGCGCCCACGGTGGTGTAAACATCGTCTAGTTCGATTCCGGCTTTGAGCAGCTTGTCACGATTGATTTCCATGTAGCGTTGCGGGACGTTGGCGCGGAAGGTAGTGAACACACCCCCGATTTCCGGGCGTTGGCGGGCCGCTTCCATGAAACGGGTTGCCTGCTCGGCCAGGTATTGCGGGGTACTACCACCACGATCCTGGATCATCATGGTGAAGCCGGAACCACTGCCCAGGCCGGGGATCGGCGGTGGGGCGAATGCAAACACCTGTGCCTCATTGATCTCCTTGGAAAATTCGCGGTTCAATGCGGCCGCTACCTGGTTAGCCGTTTTTTCTCTTTCACCCCAGTCGCGCAGGCCAATGAAAATAAATCCGGAATTGGAAGCGTTACTATTGGAAATCAGGCTAAAGCCCGTAATATTGGTGATGTACTGGGCCTCGCTATGCCTGCCGATAATTTCCTCCACCTTTTTGGCTACCGCGTCAGATCGTTGCAGCGAGGCGGCGTCGGGCAACTGTATGTTTACCAGCAGGTAACCCATATCTTCGCTGGGCATGAAGCCGCCGGGCAACAATTTCTGGAAGATGCCTATGCTACCCGTCAGTATCAGCATAAATACCAGGCCTATGGCGATTTTTCGGGCGACAACCCGGGTAAAGCTGGTGTAACCCGCGGTCGTTTTATCGAACACCTTGTTGAAACCCTTGAAAAACAGCCCCAGCGGTCCACCCACCGGTTCCTGCTTACGCAACAACAAGCCGCACAGCGCCGGACTCAGACTCAACGCGTTGATCGAGGAAAATATCACCGATACCACGATGGTAATGGCGAACTGCTGGTAGAGGCTGCCGGTAATCCCTTCCATCACGGCCACCGGGATAAATACCGCGACCAGCACCAGCGTGGTAGCAATAATCGGCGCCGTCACTTCCTGCATCGCAGCTCGCGTCGCGTCTTTGGGCGCCATACCTTTTTCTATATTCACCTGCACCGCTTCTACCACGACAATGGCATCGTCGACGACGATGCCGATGGCCAGCACCAGGCCGAGCAGGGAAAGCACGTTGACGGTAAATCCGATCAGGGGAAAGGCAATGAAAGCACCGAGCAGCGAAACGGGTATGGCAATGGTCGGGATCAGCGCCGCACGCCAGTCCTGGATAAATATATAGACCACCAGGATGACCAGTATCAACGCGATAATCAGCGTTTCGATAATTTCATCGATACCCGCCGTAATCGCGAGCGTGGTGTCGAGCGAAATATCGTAACGCATACTTTTGGGAAAGGCCTCAGACAGTTCCGCCATCGTGGCTTTCACCGTTTTCGCGAGTTCAACCGCATTCGAGCCCGGGGCCTGGTACAACGCAATGATTACGCCCTCCTTGCCATCGAGTCGCGTAATAAGATCGTAGTTTTCCACGCCCAGCTCGACCCGCGCGATATGCTTCACTTTCACCTGGGAACCATCCGGCGTAGTACGGACGACGATTTCACCGAACTGCTCCTCGTCCTGCAGCCGATCGGGAAGGCGCACCGTGTAGGTGAATTCATTACCGGGAGGCGCCGGTTCCGCGCCGAATTTACCGCCCGGCACAACCACGCTCTGGCTACTGATGGCATCGACAATTTCCGGCACCGATATACCCAGGTGGGCGAGGCGATCCGGCTTGATCCAGACGCGCATCGAATAGTCGCTGGCGCCGAAGGCTTTCACTCGCCCGATGCCCTTGATGCGAGCGAGCCTGTCCTGGATGTTAATCAGTGAATAGTTACCCAGGAAATTCTGATCGAAGCGTGGATCCTCTGCAGTCAACGATACCAGCATGAGGATATTGGGCAGTGTTTTTTCGGTGGTTACGCCGAGGCGGGTAACTTCCGAAGGAAGCGTGGCGCTGGCGGCAGCGACACGGTTCTGGGTAAATACCGTATTGAGGTCCGGGTCGGTACCCGGCTCGAAGGAAACCTGGATCGTCATGGTGCCATCGTTGGCGTTCACCGATTTCATGTAGATCATGTTGTCGACGCCATTGATTTCCTGCTCCAGCGGCGTCGCCACCGATTGTTCAACACTGACCGCGTTGGCGCCGGTGTAAGTAGCCCGAACCTCGACAATCGGGGGGGTAATATCGGGATACTGTTCGGTGGGCAGGCCACTGAGAAAAACCAGACCCAGTACGACCATGAAAATCGCCATCACCATGGCGACGATGGGCCTTCTGACGAAAAAATCACCCATGGCGGATTATTTCTTGTCCTGTCCTGTCGGCTCGATATCTACAATGGTAGCCTTGACGGTGACGCCGTCCTTGACTTTCTGCAGACCCTCATACACCACTTTCTCACCAGCTTGCAAACCCTCGGTTATCATCCATGAGGATCCAACCTTGTTGCCGACCTCTATGCTCCGGGTTTGAATCGTGTCATTCGAGTCCACCACGAACACATTGTGCAGTCCCTGAATTTCCATCACGCTGCGCTGGGGAATCATGATGGCGTCTTTTACTATCCGCAGCTGGAACCGTACCTTGGTGAAAAGCCCGGGGCGCAGTAGTTGCTCAGGATTGGGGAATGTGGCCTGTACCAGCATGGCACCGGTTGTTGTGTTGACTTCGCGGTCGACGAAGTCGAGCCTGCCCCTGTGGCCATAAACAGAGCCATCGACGAGGATTAATTCAAACTTGTCGTCCTCGTCGCCAGCTTGCTCCGCCGGGTCGTTTTTGGCCTTGAACCGGGTAAACTCCAGGTACTGCGTTTCGGTGATAAAGAAAGTAACCAGGATGGTATCGACCTGGGATACGGTATTTAAAATCACCGGACTTGGCTCCTTACCGACGAAATCACCAACCTTGGCCTGGGTTTTACCGATGATACCGTCGATCGGCGAATAGATTTTGGTGTAGCTCAACTCGATTTTAGCGGCTCGCAGGTTGGCCCTGGCTGCTTCCAGGGAAGACAGTGACGCATCATAAGCCGCCTGGGCGGCGTCAAGGTCACTTTTGCTGACCGCATTAATCTTGGCAAGCGGTACGTAACGATCCAGATCGCCCTTGTTTTTTGCCAGGTTGGTTTTAACTTCGGCAACGCTACTCATCCGGGTAGCGACCTTTTCTTCGAAAGGCTGACTTTCCAGTGTGTAAAGCAAATCCCCTTTTTTGACGACGGATCCTTCCTGGAAATGCAGGCCTTCGAGAAATCCTTCCACGCGTGCGCGGATAGTGATGTCCTTCACGCCAAATGTCTCGCCAACGAACTCCAGAAAAAGCGGAACGTCTTCGACCGTGGTTTCCACCACGGAAACTTCGGGCGGCGGGGCCTTGGGTGCCTCTTTTTTCTGCTCGCCGCAGGCAAACAATACCAAAGAGAAGCAAGTCGTCAAAACGACGGTTCTAAGTTTCATAGTGCCTTCCTGGCAAAGTGGACGGATTTTCCAATGTTAAATTTCCCAGGCATGGGTCGAAAGAAAATGTGACAGTTTCTTATTCGGATGGGGTTGCACCGGCTACACGTTGTTGAACGATTCGAGTTTAATGGGGTTCGAAGCGTTGTCAACGCTTAACGGGCAGGCGATTCCAGATTCCGCGCAGATTCCGGGGACCGTATACCTATTAAAAGGTTGGTTGCTGCCTTACTGTCAGATCTTCCCTGTTCGCAGTTAGGCTTGTCAATAATCACGCAGGCAAGTAATAATCGAGGAATGGCGGTAGCAAAAGAATGAACCAATCGATGTGGATGACGCTGGCTTATACCGGCGCAGGCATCATCTGGCTGGCGGTTATTGTGCGGGTTATTCTACGACCCCATCGAGAACCGGCATCGCGGGCCGCCTGGATCATGCTGGTTTTAGGCCTGCCCGTTGTCGGTATCCTGGCCTATATCCTGTTGGGCGAGACCAGTATCGGCCGCCGCCGAATAGCCCGATCACGCAAGGTGCTGGCCCATTTGCCACCGATGGCCTCCGCCAGGTCCGGGCACGAGGCGGATCTCAAAGCGGAATTCCCCGCACGCTTCGCACCGCTATTCCGTTTGGGCGAGACGATCAACGGGTTCGCACCGGTCGGCGGAAATAAAGGCCAACTGATGGCGGACTCCAACGCCGCGATCGACAACATGGTGGCCGACATGGACGCGGCCCGTGATCACATCCACCTGATTTTCTATATCTGGCTGGCGGACAACAATGGCCTCAAGGTCGTCGCGGCACTCAAACGCGCAGCGTCCCGCGGAGTAGTCTGTCGGGCGATGGCTGACGGGCTGGGATCGCGTGCCATGATTGGCTCGAAACACTGGCAGGATATGCGCGAGGCCGGGGTCAAGGTCGCCGTCGCACTGCCCATCGGAAACCCGCTACTACGTCCCTTTCGTGGGCGCATCGATCTGCGTAACCACCGCAAGATCGTCGTCGTCGACGATTCGATCACCTACTGTGGCAGTCAAAATTGTGCCGATCCGGAGTTTCGCGTGAAACCGAAGTACGCCCCCTGGGTGGATGCCCTGATACGTTTCGAGGGCCCGATCGCCCGCCAGAACCAGCACCTCTTTGCCGCCGACTGGATGAGTTATGTCGACGAGGACATCAACAGCCTGCTGCAGGCGCCCATCTGCGAATCCGGCACTGGCTTCCCCGCCCAGGTGATCGCCACCGGCCCCACGGGCCGCAACTCGGCGATGCCCGAGGTTTTTGCAACCCTGATGTATGCCGCCCACCACAGCCTCGTTATCACCACGCCCTACTACGTACCGAATGAATCCATGCAGGATGCGCTTTGCTCTGCCGCCCACCGTGGCATCGAGACGACGATTGTGTTCCCGGCGCGGAATGACTCCTGGCAGGTTGCCGCAGCAAGCCACAGTTACTATCGCGAGTTGCTCGAAGCCGGGGTCAATATCCATGAATACGTGGGTGGCCTGCTGCATACGAAATCGATGACCATCGACGGGGAAGTGACCTTGATCGGTTCGGCCAACATGGATCGCCGCAGCTTCGAGTTGAACTACGAGAACAATATCCTGTTTTACGATCCGCTCCTGACCGCCGCAATGCGTCAACGCCAGGATACCTACCTGGCTCAGTCAGACCCCATCACGATCGACAAGGTGGAGCAATGGTCGATGGCGCGCCGGTTTTTGAACAACAGCATCGCAATCCTCGCACCGGTATTATGAACTAAGGCAACAGTCAACCTGATTAAGGCAAAAAAAAGGGCCGCATTTGCGGCCCTTCCAGACTTCATATTTAACAGCGTTTAGAAGCTGTAGGCGGCGCCGAAATTTAGCACCGTGTAGGTATCGTCCTGTCCGACCGGGCTGTCATCGATTTCATCGTCCAGCGATGTGATTTTCACGCCATAAAGTAATTTCCAGCTCGGGTAAAGGGTCTGCACAGCGGATACACCAATGCTTACGTTGGTTGCCGAATCATTGTCCAGCGAACCCTTATCGCCGTACCAACTGTAATTAACCTGGTCTTCACCCAGGAATTCAACACCAAGCTTGGCCGTCACGACAAATTGATCTGTCTCCATCAGGTTGTATTTGCCTTCAACCAGCGCATTAGTGGCTTCGCCGATGGTCAATTGAGCTTCGGCAGTAAACTGGTCCATTTTGTAACGGACATTAACACCGGGTTCTACTCCCGTGTCGGGATCGTCAAAATCGGATGGTAACGGTTTCACATCGTTGAGATGGCCGTCATCACTATCCCATGCTTGCGGGCGAATTTGCAGCACCGCGCCGACACGCCAGGTTTCGTTCGGCTTCCAGAACCACCAGCCGGCACGGTCGATATTGAAGTAGGCCGTATCCTTGTAATCCACGATAATGACCGGCGCCCCGGTGAACTGCTCATCGTCATCACCAATGTACTGAGGTTTGTACAAAGCTGTCACGCCAACCATGCCATTCCAGTCTTTATCGTCTGACTGGGCAATCGCGAGATTACTCATACCGCCCAGAATCGCCACGGTCAAAATTGTTGCTAAAGTTCTCATTAGATAGTTTCCTCTATATTATGAATCCATGTCGCCTGGCGGACTAAAACTCCAACCTGTTTCTGGACAACCTGATTTGCCGCCGTATCTTAATACAATTTATTACGATTACCATGATTTATATCAATTTTTAGAATCCGATTGCAGTGGAAATTAGATTTTCCTGGCCTTCCCTGTTTACTATAACTGAAGCGCATATGACGAATCACGGTGTCTTTCAGGCAACCCCGATGTTTCAATGTGGCGTTGTACTCCGCTCACGTTCAGAATCACCTGGAGGCAAATAAAACAATCAGAATTTTTTCCAGCCGCGGCACTCGATGGCGTGGCGGATTTCGAAATAGTGCAGGTGGACGATGGTAGTACCGATAAAACTCATACCGGGTTGCTGCAACAATCACCCAAATCCACGGCTCCCTTAATCTTTACTTCAATACTGCAGCTGTTTTAAGTACTCTTGTATCCACCTGAAACTCTGCAAGGAACTGATCATGCCCCCAGCTAATAAAACGACCCCGAAGAAAAGTGCCAGCGTCAAGAAAAAAGCATCGAAGCCAGCTGCCACCAGGAAAAAAGCCGCCACCAAACCCAAAGTAGCAGCGAGCAAAAAAAAGCCCGCTAAAAAGACAACCGGTAAAAAGAAAAGAGCGGTTTCCAAACACAAGATTGCCGCCAACTCGCGCAAGGCACTGCTCAAAAAATTACGCGAGGATTTAAAGGCAACCCGGGCCGCACTCAAGAGTGTCAGGTCAGCGGCCAGACAGGAAATAAAGCTTGCCAAAGATGCGGCCAGGGCGGAGATCGATGTATTAAACGAAAATCTGAAGGCAGCCTTGAAACGCGAACAGGCCTTACTGAAACTGGGTGAGAAGAAAGCGAAGATGATGCTCGCAGCAGGGCAGCGCTGGGAAAAGCAGCAGGTTGCCAAAATCAAAAAATTTGCCGCAAAAAGCTCCGCCAAAAAAAAGTAGTACGACCATAGCAAAAGTCGAATAGTGAGCTTCTTATGGGGCTCAGAACTATCGTCATCCCGGCCTTGAGCCGGGATCCCGAGGGGGCATAGAATCGCGAATTTACCGGGTTCTCGCTCATACCTGAAATGTTGAAACCGTTGGTTTTATCGGGCATTTCTGCTTAAGGCAAGTGCCATTCTGGTCTAACCCCGGCTTACCCGCTTCGACAGCGCTGCAAGACAACCACTCTCGAAATTTTCACCACTGACGCCTTGCCCTGAAAATTCTCAGGTGTATCATCGTCGACCATCAAGATAAAGGCTTTCCAAGCGCTGCCTTGGTACTAGACAGATTGTTGTTCGCTACGAACAACGTTCTTTTTATATCAACAAAGCTTTGGGAGCTTATGATGACTGATCAAACTTCAGCAGGACAATCCACACTCAGTATCTGGGGTGGAGAACAGGAACACGAACTCTACGAACGCTCGACCCAGGTTCCTGTCGTGCACAGCGTTTCGTTTACCTACAAAGATATCGATACCTGGCATGATGTCGCGTTGGAAAAAACACCGGGACATATTTATTCGCGCAATACCAATCCAACCGTCCGGGCATTTGAAGACAAGGTCAAGGAACTGGAATCTGCCGAAGCCGCAACCAGCTTTGCCTCCGGTATGGCTGCGATCAGCAATGTTCTGGGCACCTTTTTAAAACCCGGTGACCGGATCGTATCAATCAAGGACAGCTACGGCGGCACGAACAAGATATTTAATAATTTTCTGCCACCGCTCAATATCGAGGTTTGTCTTTGCGAAACCAGCGATTATACGCAGATAGAAGCGGAGGTTGCCAAAGGCTGCCAGGTGCTTTACCTGGAAACGCCCACCAACCCGACCATTAAAATTATCGATATAAAAAGGCTGGCCGCCGCGGCGAAGAAAGTCGGTGCACTGGTCGTGGTCGATAACACCTTCGCCACACCGATAAATCAGAACCCATTACAGCTTGGCGCGGATATCGTTTTGCATTCGGCTTCCAAGTACCTGGGCGGGCATGCCGATGCATTGGGCGGCGTCATTTGCGGTCGTCTTGAACTGGTAAAACAGGTTTATCATTATCGTGAAATCAATGGCGCCACCCTGTCGCCGATGGATGCCTACAGTTTTATCCGTGGTATGAAGACACTGAAACTGAGGGTTGAACGCCAAAATGAAAACGCCATGGCGATTGCGAACTGGTTACAAAAGCATCCAATGATCGAACAGGTCAACTACCCGGGACTTGAATCCCACCCCAGTCACGACATTGCCAGGCAACAAATGCGTGGATTTGGAGGCATGCTGAGCTTTTCAGTAACCGGTGGGCTCGACGCGATAAAGGTATTTCTGCCAAAACTGCAGTACGCCCACATGGCGGCCAACCTGGGCTGTGTCGAAACCGTTGTCGGCCCACCGGTTACCACCAGTCATGTCGAATGCAGCGCCGAGGAGCGTGCGGCCGCCGGCATCCCGGAAGGCCTGGTGCGGTACTCTGCCGGCATCGAAGATATCGAAGACCTGATCGCCGATCTCGATCAGGCGTTGAGTTATCTATAGATCCTGGAAATAGAGAGAAATAGAAATATTGGCAATATTGGGGTCAGATCCCAATATTCACTAATATTAGAAACAATTGGGATCTGACCCCAATTTTTCCAACTTCTGCAACGCGGCTTTCGTTTTTATGCCCAATAACATCCTTGATCCCGACGAAGCTAATCGTATCCTGCCGATTTTCCGCCTGGCGTTTCGCCCGTTTTTTCTGGGTGCGGCACTATTCTCGTTGATCGCCCTGAGTTTGTGGGGAATTTTCTGGCTAGGAGGAATAGGCTGGACTCCGTATGGCGGCTGGCTGTGGTGGCATGCGCATGAAATGCTGTTTGGTTTCGTCGGCGCGGTTATCGTCGGTTTTCTGTTGACCGCGGTGCAAAACTGGACCGGACAGGCCAGCATTAACGGCTGGCCACTGGCGGCCCTTTTTTTCCTCTGGTTACTGGCGCGATTGCTGTTGCTGTACCCGATCGCCGCCACCGACGCGATACTCCCCTGGCTGGACCTGGCTTTTTTACCCGTAGCCGCCTGGGTCATGGGCAGCCTGGTGTGGCGGGTACGTCAATATCAAAACCTTGTCTTTGTCCCCGTATTGTTGCTGCTCACCATCAGCAACGCACAAATGCACTGGGCAGTCGTACAGGGGGATGCCGCGCTCTTCAAACAGGCCGCTCATGGCGGCATTTTTCTGATTGTTTTAATCATGGTGGTACTCGGTGGCCGCGTTATTCCCTTCTTTACCGCCAATGCCACCGCTACGGTTAGAGCGAATCCCAATCCCTGGATCGAAACACTGTCAATTGCCCCTGTAGCCACACTGGCGTTGCTACAGCTATTCGATTTCATGTCTATTGTTCCAGTCATCGTGGTGGCCAGCCTGTTTTTAATCGCCGCGCTGGCCCATTTAATGCGCTTACTGAGCTGGCGTCCGTGGATCACGCTCAGGCAACCCCTGTTATGGTCGTTACACGCCGCCTACCTGTTTATCGTGCTGGGGTTTTTCCTTTGCGCGCTGCGCTTTGCTGGTTTGACACTGGCCTGGTTTAGTATCTTTGCTGGTCACTACGCCACCATTTTGCACAGCTTTACGCTGGGCGGCATGGGCCTGCTGATTATAGCGATGATGTCACGCGTTGCCCTCGGCCATACCGGCCGCGAGCTGGTGGTCAGCCCGTGGATCAGTTTCGGCTATATGTGCCTGTGCGCCGCCTACCTCTGTCGTATCTGGCTACCACTGCTCTGGCCAGGTTCAAGTCACTACGCAAGTTATTTACTCAGCATTATTTTCTGGTTACTGGGATACGGGTTGTTTGTCGTTTTTTATCTACCCATTCTTAGCCAACCTCGTATCGATGGTCGCCCTGGATAACACCGACTCCCGGACCGAAAGCCCGTGATATGGTTAGCATAGCTGTCCTGTCTACACATAATTAGCGCATCCCGAAGTCACCCCCACACCTTCTGTGGCACCTCCCGCATCTCCAGATTCATGCCCGCCTGTTTTTTCATCCCCGACCTGTTTTTTAGTCATCCCCGACCTGTTTTTTAGTCATCCCCGCGTAAGCGGGGATCCCGGGATCACAGCAACATTACAAGATCCCCGCTTGCGCGGGGATGACTAAAAACAAGCGGGAATGTTGCTGTGTGTAGAGCCGGGCACATGGCTAACAGCAGCAACTTACTGGCCTCGAAGTAGAGAACCCAATGGCTTTTCGACAGGATGCTGTTAGACTGCGCAGCTCGAAAATTCCCCTGTCCCTGCTAAAGAAGAAGTCTCATCCATGTGGTTCAAAAACTTACAGCTTTACCGTTTTACCAAAGCGTTCGAATTAGACGCAGAAACGCTAGGCCAGCAGCTGGCGCAACACAGTTTTACACCCTGCGGCAGCCAGGACACTAGCCGCTCGGGCTGGGTACCACCGCTGGGACGGCACGGTAGTGAATTTGTGCATGCGAGCAATGGATTCCTGATGATTTGCGCCAAACGCCAGGACAAACTGTTGCCGGCCGCCGTCATTAACGAAGCGCTGGAAGACAAGGTACTGCAAATCGAGGAACGTGAGGCGCGCAATCTGCCGCGCAAGGAGCGACATTCGCTGAAGGACGAGATAATCTTCAGCCTGCTACCCAAAGCCTTTGTGCGTTCTTCTTATCAATTCGCCTATCTATCACCACGCGACAATATGCTGGTGATCGACGCTTCATCCACGAAACGCGCCGAGGAATTGATTGACGACCTGCGTGCAGCCCTGGGTTCGTTATCGGTGATTCCGCTGGCCTCGAAGGGCCAGCCGATTGACGTCATGACACGATGGGTCGACAGTGGTCAACCCGCCCAGGGATTCGAACTGGGCGAAGAATGCGAGCTGCGCGACAATACCGATATCAGCTGCGTAATCCGCTGCAAGAATCAGAACCTCGCAGCCGCGGAAATTGTCAACCACCTGAAAACAGGCATGCACGTCAGCAAGCTGGCCCTGAGCTGGCAGGAACGTATCGAGTGCGTGCTTGACGAAAAGCTGATCCTCAGGCGTCTGCGTTTTTCCGACCTGGTTCAGGAACAGGCGGATGAAGTTGAAGCCGAAGATGTGGCCACGCAGTTCGATGTCGATTTCTCGATTATGTCGCTGGAATTGTCTGCCTTTTTCAAGGCTTTGATGAATGCGCTGGGCGGCGAAGATCTGACGCAACCGGCGCCAGCAGTCGCGGCTGATTGAGTCTTCGGATCAGGCAGTAAGTGCCTGTAACTGCTCGAAAAACCCAAATAGTCCCTTTTTCATCGACTAATTCGTCATCGGGCTCGACATTCGGGCCTCAACTGATTAAAGTGCGCCCCGTTTGTGTACGCCTTAGCGGGCGTTATTAATTAATCTCTT
>Ga0265309_10000190_pt1 | contig 22991 bp, 21 predicted proteins | sample Helome_FD_192492 | JGI IMG/M metagenome (GOLD analysis project Ga0265309, IMG submission 192492) | Marine sediment microbial communities from subtidal zone of North Sea - Hel_20160524 (Illumina Assembly) | ecosystem: Environmental > Aquatic > Marine > Subtidal zone > Sediment ...
CAAAGATTTATAGGTAATTGGTTGGATTATTTTTGGGTAATTCAACGTCTCATACGCTGGATTGGAATTGAACCTACTCGCCGCTCGGTTAATTGTCAAGGTTGGTCCAAAAAGGGTACAGGTTTCAGGCAACGCTTAAGTCGTGAGATCGCAGCTTTCCGGGCGCCAAACGATCACGACCGAACTGCTAGCCCGCGGCCCGGGTCGTCGCTGATGACGCGCTGGCCTGCGGCAGGGATACCGCCACATTCCAGCCGTGGCGGTCAGGCAATTTGCCGTACTGAATGCCGGTCAACTCATCGTACAGGCGCAGCGTTAATTCCCCGGGAGGGGTGGTAGCCACCTGGAATACCTCGCCCTTGAAGCCGATACTGGCCACGGGACAGATTACCGCTGCCGTACCTGCGCCGAAAACTTCTTCCAGCTCACCGCTGCGGAAGGCCGCCACCACTTCATCGATGGCAATGCGCCGCTCTTCCACCGGCAGGTCCCAGTCCTCGAGCAATGTAAGCACGCTGTCGCGCACTACACCCGGCAGGATCGAGCCACCCAGCGGGGGCGTTACCACCTTACCGCCGATCTTGAAGAAGATGTTCATCGCGCCGACCTCTTCCACGTAGCGGTGTTCGTTTCCATCCAGCCACAACACCTGGTCAAATCCCTGCTGCCGGCTTTCAAACCCCGGTAACAGGCTGGCGGCGTAGTTAGCGGCAGTCTTGGCTGCCCCCAGTCCACCGACGCTGGCAGCACGGGTAAAGCGGTCTTCGACGTACAGCGAGACGCCCTTTTGCAGGTTGCTAAAGTAGCTGCCCACCGGGGAAGTCATGATGATGAAGCGATAGCTGTTGGCGGCACGTACCTCCAGCGTGGCCTCGGTACCGATGATCAGGGGCCGCACATAGAGTGAGTGGCCCCACTGCGAAGGCATCCAGTCGTGATCGAGGGTTATCAGCTGGCGCGTGGCCTCGATCATGATCTGACTCAGTTCTTCGACGGGCATGATCGGGATGCATAGCCGTTGACAGGAGTCATGCAGCCTGCGGGCATTCATGTCGGGGCGGAAGATACGCGCCTCGCCATCCACCCCGCGAAAGGTCTTGTAACCGTCGAATACCGTCTGCCCATAATGCAGCATGGCAACTCCGGGCTCCATGGCAAGTGCCTGGTAGGGGATAATCCGGGGATTCTTCCACGCACCGTCCGCGTATTCCATGTCGAACATATGGTCGGCAAAAATGCTGCCGAAACCGAGATTGTCAAAATCGACCTGGGCAAGGCGGCTTTGCTCCACGGGCGTAACGGGAAATTTCGATAACTGCATGGGTCCGGACCTTTTGCTAGTGACTAGCGGGATGATACGACAGGATTCACTGCAATTGCGAGATCCGGGAACAATAGGTCCTGATTCTCAGCTCTTGCTGCCCGCCCTTCAGGTTGCCGCTCCGAGGCGTCGGCGCAGCGCACGTAAGCGGCTGAAAAATTCATCTCGATCGACATGACATTGCCTGATGTGCCGGTTTCCTTTAAACGCGGCGCGGGCGTGCAATACCCGGTGATTGTCCAGTACTGCTGCCTGCCCGGATTCCAGCCGGTATTTCACACAGGCCTCCGGGGCATACACCAGTGCGAGCATTTGCTGCAATGCGCGATAAACCGGTTCGGTCAGGTTTTCCTCGGTATCCAGAGGTGCCATGGTACGTTCATTGATGTGAACCGCCACGATATCACCATGCTGGTTCAGCTCGATGACGCGCCACTTTGCCGATAGCGCCACGTCGTCCACGTCATCGACCAGGAACCTGCGATGAGGAATCGGGACCTGGCACAGCAGGTCAAACAATTCCCTGTTGTGGGCGCGCAGGCTTTCGGCAGCCTTGAAACCATCGACCAGGATCGACGCACCGTCGCCGCAATCACTGGCGCGGAGACAGTGCATCATGAACAGGCCAGGTATGGGGTCGCGGAACAATTCATCGTTGTGTGGCCTGATGGCATGTGCAGTTTGCGCCAGGATGCGTTGTTGCGGTGTGGAAATCAGATCGAATATGCGCCCGTAATGCGTTTGTCGAATAAATCCGAATACCGCTGCCAGCTGTTCTATCTGCTCCTCTTCGACGGGGACGTCGTTAATAATCGCGAAACCATAGTCGGCTATGCGCTGAAACATCTGTAGACGAATCGATGCGTCGCTGGCGACCTGGTGGTAATCCCATTCTGGAATCTTGTCGTTAAGACCTGAATCCCATAATACCGGCCGCGGTCGTCGCTCGGCGATCGAATCGCTCGAATAGCAATGCGCGCGCAGCCAGGCTGGTGAATAACGGGTTATATGACCATCCCCGCTCCACCTGATGCGCAGCGTCCCGGAATCCTCGACAGAAACCTCGTCGGGGCTAATGTCGGGGTCTATGCTACCCAGTTCCAGGTATCGATGCCCGCCGCTGCGGTCACCGCATTCGGCACAGGTGCAATTGTCGCGTAGCCAGATATGGTGAAACTTGCTGCAATGTCCGTCTTTCCAGGTGACGACTATATAGCGTTGCTGCCGGTCTATATTCTCAATCGAGAGTCGCTGCTCGGTCGGCGCATCGGGTAAGCGGGAGTGGTTCAACTATGGATTTCGGGTTATCGACAGACGCATAGCAGTCTATCCAAAAAGCGAATTACTGTCTCGTGTTGTGTATGGTCGCGCCAATCCCCGGCAGTCAATCCAGGATTTGAGCTTCTCGGTGACGAGCGATTTCGATTTTTCGATGCCGAAGGTGATTATTTCCTCGGCGAGCAGACTGAACAGGCCGGTAAGACTTGTAATCGGGTAGCGCACCCCGTTTGGTTAACACGATTTGCCAGAGTTGACCCTGGCCGGACCTGAACAAACCCGCACAGGAATGCAGGTAATATCGCCACATGCGATAAAATCGTTGTCCATACTTCTCACTTAATTCGGGCCAGTTTCGATCAAAATTATGCCACCAGGCCATAATTGTCCTGTCGTAGTCGGGACCAAAATCATGCCAGTCTCGAATCACCAGATTCGGTTCGATCGACGATGTAATACGACTGGCTGAAGGAAGTTGTCCATTAGGGAAGATATATTCATTAATCCATGGATCGGTAGTGTCATGAGTGCGGTAGGATCCGATGGTATGCAACAACATCAAACCGTCGTCGGTTAATAAATTATGGATGGTATCGAAGTAGGTCCTGTAATTTAATCTGCCGACATGTTCGAACATGCCGACCGAGGCGATTTTATCGAATTTCCCCGTTAGCGACCGGTAGTCACAAAACAGTATTTCTACATCGAGGTGTTTACAATTTTCCCGGGCCAGCTTCTGCTGTTCCCTGGATATGGTTACTCCAGTTACCCTGACGCCATATTCTTCGGCCGCATATCTAGCTAGCGACCCCCAGCCGCAACCTACGTCGAGCAAATGATCACCGGGTTTCAGGTTCAGTTTGCGGCAGATAAGATCAAGTTTGTCGATTTGAGCCTGTTCGAGCGAATCGGCATGTTGCCAGTAACCACAGCTGTAATTCATCAACGGGTCGAGCATTCGGGTATATAAGTCGTTGCCGAGATCATAGTGTTTTTCACCGACCTGGTAAGCTCGATTGGCCGTTTGAAGATTGACTAATTTGTGCGTAATTCGATTGCCAAGACTTGCCATAATCAGGCGAAATTTTGCTAAACCGCTGAATTTCAAATTAAGGTTATGGCGTTGAAACTTGGTGAAACATTCGTCCAGTTCGTCGCAGTCCCAATATCCCTCCATATAGGCCTCACCTAATCCGAGGGTGCCTTTGGTCAAGGTATATTCGTAAACGCCGGGATTGTGGACTTTGATGTCCCACGGGCGATCGCCGTTGAGACGGATGTCAGCCGATTCAACCAGGTCGACTAAAACCTGGGGTGGCCGGGTGCCAGGCGAAATTATTGTCATAGTCGTATTTCCGTAACTATTCGACAGTAATCCGACCATTATAAGTACACATTTGGGTTTTGTTCAATACCTGCCGAACAATTGAAACCGGGAGCTTGATGTTTACTAAAAGGGAGCTCAGCCTGAAAAATAATGGGGCTGAATGCCCCTCGGGACGCTTCGGATGCCGGTTGATTGACTAAAGATTAAACGGATTTCCGATCGACTGGCTCGGCTGTGTAAACCAGCGCGGGCCATCATCGGCGATGTAGGCATGGTCTTCCAGGCGCACGCCAAACTCGCCATAGCTGCAAATCATCGGTTCGATGGAAAAACACATTCCCGGCGTGAGTGGCAAATCGTTGCCCTTGACGATGTACGGATGTTCATGCACATCGAGGCCGACGCCATGCCCGGTACGATGCGGTAACCCGGGGACTTTATAGCCGGGACCCAGTCCGGCCGCTGTTATGACTTCGCGCGCGGCGAGATCGGGTGCCGAGCAGGGCGCGCCGATTTGTGCCGCGGAGAACGCAGCGAGTTGGGCTGCCTGTTCCAGCTCCCAGATCTCGCGCTGGCGCGCACTGGGTTCGCCGAAAACATAGCTGCGGGTGATGTCGGAATTGTAGCCATGCAGGGTCGCGCCGGTATCGATCAGTACCATGTCATTCTCCGCCAGGATTTGCGGGTAAGGCACGCCATGCGGATAGGCGGTTGGCTCGCCGAACAACACGATCTTGAAGGTGGAACGTCCATCCATCCCGCAGGCGACATGGGCCGCGTCAAGAAACGCCTGTACTTCGCGGGTGTCGATGCCTGCCTGCAGAATCCGTCCTGCCAGTTGATGAATTTGCAGGGTGATGGCCTTGGCCTGCATCAGTAGCGCCAGTTCACTGGCTGACTTGATCCGGCGGCATTGCGCGATCAGCTCCTCAGCATTGACTATCGACAGTTGCGAGTTCGCGCCTTGCAGACGGCTGGCGGTGAAAAAGGGCGTCTGATGATCGATGGCGAGCGTGCAAGTCGGTTTGCCAGCGCATTTCAGGGCATTGTTGGCGACCAGCTCGGTCGGATCCTCGTGTTCCTCCCATAAGGCAAAGTCCCCCTCGACCACCATCTCGGCGCGTGTTTTTTGCTCTTCGAAAGTCGGACAGACATAAATCAACTCGCCGCCGACCGACACGATCGCGCCATGCAGGCGTTCACTCGCATAGCATTGCATACCGGTGAAATAGCGCAGGCTGGTCGTGGCATCGAGGTAGAGTGCATCGATGCCCGCCTGCCGCATCAACCCGCGCGCTTTCTGCAGCCGATCCTCATACTCGTCGAGGCCGATCGGAACCGCCTGCTCACGCATCGAAGATAGCGCTGCGAGTTCCTGTTCAGCCGTAGAACCACCGACACCGTTAGTCATTTAGTCATGCTCCTGTAATCTACACCGTCAGGGATATGTGACCGCTGCTCGAACAAGGCCGGGCAAACGGTTAGCAAATAAATCAAAACCGATACCTTACTCTTGTATAATTTCGCTGTCGCCAGTAATTCGTCGGAGTCGAACGCTGATGAGAGTAATCGTTATTTCCGTAATTGCCGGGTGCCTGCTGTTCACCGGTGTCCGGGCCGACCACGAGCCTGATCATCGCTACAACATTCGGGGTTATGTGCTCGATGCCCGGCAGCAGGGGATCGATAATATAACCGTTCAGGCGTTCGCGGATGGCGAGTCACTCGGCAGTGGCAAGACCAATGCCGATGGTTACTACTCGATGCATTTGCACCTGCACAATGAGGATTACCGTCGTGTCATCAAGCTTCGCGCCGGGCCGCACGAGGCCGAGCTGCGGGTTACTTTTGACCCGGAGGATACTACCTCGGCACGAATCCACGAGGCGAATTTCGTCGATGGCCAGTTTGTCGAAGGTTCCCTGGGCTTCTCTCAAATCCTCTCCTGGATCTATCCCGTTGGGGGACTGGTGGTGATCATGACGATTCTGATTTTTCTCGAAAAGCGGCGCAAAAAGAAAATCAGGCTGGCGAAGTTCGGCGCCTCTGCAAAGCCTCATCCATCGGGACACAAGGCGAAGAAGGCGCGACGCAAGAAGCACTAAGTGGTGCCGATGACGTTTAGTGACCAGATATCAAGATTCGTCTGATCGAAATTCTTGTTTTACCTGATGAATGGCAAAGCGGCTATGGTTACAGCCTGCGACCTGTTTTTAATCGAAACCGTTAGCCCGTCCGCAGTGTCGGCGATATCGTTGCTGATAATACCGATGGCGATGTTTTTCCCCAGTCGGGACGAATAAGCCATTTCACCGATCGAACCAACCTCGACGCCATTCAGCAGGATCGGCACCGGGTGCTCGCTGCCAGCGACGGGATCACCCTGAACAAAAAATCCGCTGAGACGACGTTTGACGCCGTCGGCCCTGATCTTGAGCAACGCCTGTTTGCCGATGAAATCATGCGGGCCGTCGAGGTTTACCAGTTTGCCCAGCCCGACTTCGAACGGGTTGGCCGGATGTGTCTGCGCGCGCGCATCGGCACCGTAGGACAGGAGCCCGCTTTCCAGGCGTTCGACGTCATTGGGTGCGCCCGGGCCGATTCCATAGGGTGCTCCGGCCGCCCTGACGAGGTCCCATAATTCATTGCCATAGGTGGCATCGCGCAGGTAGAGTTCGAATCCCCCCTGTTTGGACCAGCCGGAGCGCGCCAGCACCAGCGGAATGTCATGCAGGCTGGTTTCACGGAACCAGAAATACTTCAGCTCATGTATCCAGTCGCCGAACAACTGCGCGATCAGCGCCGCGGCTTTTGGCCCCTGCACCGCCAGCGGCGAAACGTCGGGTTCGGAAACTCGTACCTCGAGACCGCGTTCGGCGGCGATCGCACTGGTCCAGAGCTCGATGTCGCTATCGGCGATCGACAACCAGAATTGTTCCGCGGACAGTTTCAACAACACCGGATCGTTGATCAGGATGCCGTCATGATTGCAAATCGGTACGTATCGACCCTGTCCGATCGCGGTATCTGAAATATCGCGTGCACAAATATATTGCGCCAGCTGCGCGGCATCGGGACCCAGCAGCTCGACCTGGCGCTGGGCGCCGACATCCCACATGGCCACGCCATTGAGCAGGCGTTCGTATTCCCCCTGCGGGTCGCCAAAATGCGCCGGCAGGTACATGTGGTTGTAAACCGAAAAAGATTGCACCCCGTCGGCCACGGTGGCGTCGAAGTAGGGGGATTTGCGAATGTTAGAGCCGATACCCAGTGAAAATGACATTTCAGTTCCCGTGTTCATAAAGCACAGGCCACGTATGTCGCTATCCGGCGATGCCTTTATTGTGCGACCACAGCCTGTTGCAGGTTCGATGGATAAACTACTTTCCGGGCATGTTAAAGAAGGCGAATTTATGTTCAAGCGATTAATTCCGGGTCGTTGACCATCACTTAATGCGAGCACCTCCGCTATAATCCAGTTTTCTGTTTGAGATAGTTGTTCCGTGCTACAAATCTCGCGCAATGTCGCCATTCCTGATGAAGAAATCGAACTGTCTGCCATCCGCGCGCAGGGAGCCGGCGGGCAGAATGTCAACAAGGTATCGTCGGCGATTCATTTGCGCTTTGATATCAGGGCGTCGTCGCTACCCGATGCGTACAGGCAGCGCCTGCTCGAACTGCGTGATCGGCGCATCAGCAAAGAGGGCGTGATTATTATCAAGGCCCAGCAGTATCGTACCCAGGAAAAGAACCGGCAGGCCGCGCTCGATCGATTACAGGAATTGATTAAAACGGTTAGCGTGGTGCCAAAAGCCAGAAAACCGACCAGGCCGACCAAAAACTCGCAAAAAAGACGCATGGATAGCAAAACCCAGCGCGGCAAGACCAAGCAGCTGCGTGGCAGGGTTGATGAGCAGTAGTATGACTTTGCCTGACGCGGGTTAAAGCAGCGACGTCAGTTTTCAGGTTAAATGCTTTTGAATAGCGCCAAAGGCAGCGAGGCTGTCCCGGAAGAAATCAATGATTTTGTAGTCGGGCCAGGTCGATAGTTTGACGATGGTTAATTCGGTCGCGCGGTTGATGTAAATCATCTGTCCGAACACGCCGCGTGCCATGAAATCGCCTTCACTGATATTGTTAACCCACCAGAAATTGCTGTAAGCACCGTTGGCACAGGTGTCGGTGTAGGGTGACCCGTAAACGCTGCGATCGCCAAGTGCGCAGTCGTCAACCCAACTTGCCGGTACAACCTGTGAGTTTCCCGCCTTGCCGCTGTTTTGCATCATTAAACCAAAGCGAGCATAGTCGCGCAGGCTGGCGTTGAAGCCGCCGTTGGCGAGCGCGGTGGCGGCCCGGTCCACGGTAAAAAAAGCATTGTGTTCGGCGCCGATTTTTTTCCAGATCAGTTCGCTCATCAATTCGGCGAGCGACTTGTTGGCCGCGCGTTCGAGCGCCCAGGCGACAACATCGGTCTCTACCGATTTATATTCAAAAATTTTGCCGTGATCCCTGATTTTCGGCAGCGTTAGAATTATGTCGCGAATCGTCGGTTGCGATTCGTCATCGGGAACCGGGCGCCAGCCCGAGGCGATATCGATGCGCGTCATGTCGGAACCAGGTACGTTGTAATCTTCAGCGAAGCGCACGCCACTGGTCATGTTCAGGGCATGCACCAGCTTCGCATCCCGGTAGCCACAGCGTTTCAGTTCGGGTATGTATTTTACAATTGGCGCGTCCGGATCGATCAGTCCCTGCTCATGCAAAATGCCGCTCAGGCTGCCGACCAGCGACTTGGCAACGGACTGCGACAAATGCGCTGTGTCCGCTTGCATGTTGTTGAAGTATTTTTCGGTAATAATATTGCCCTTGTGCAACACCAGGAAACCATCGGTGTAAGAGCTATCAAGAAACCCGGCTATGGTTTTCTCTTTACCCCCGTGATCGAGAAATGTAACCGATGACAGATCCTGCAACCTGCTGGGCAGGATTTGAATGCTGCTGTAATCCGCCTTGACATCCACGGTCGGGAACAGGTTGCGGATATTCATGAATGACCAGCGATTAAATGGTGCCAGGTCCCAGTTGCTCAAATCGGGACGCTTTTCGGGTGGCGGCGGGAAGCCGCGCATAATCCCGAGCTCCAGGGCCGTTCTCGGTTTGAGTGTGGATTTATCCATGGTTAAAATTCAACAGGGCTCGAAAAACGGGGTGGGAGCAAACTGCGCCCCCACCCAGTACCGAGGAACCTACTTGTTGAGATTTGTCCAGATCTTGGCGTAAAGATCCGTTACTTCTTGCGAGCATGGTGGTACGAACTCGGGCGCAGGTGCGCCCGCAGGCATGACGATTTCCGGTGCGGAAACCAGGTCTGCGTTCATCATCGACTCGCTGCCCATGATGCCGTTTGCGTAGTTGGCAAAGTTGGAAGTCAGTGCCGCGGCTTCCGGGGTCATCATGAAGTTCATGAACAGTTTCGCGTTTTCCAGATTCGGCGCGCCCTTGAGTACCGCGACGTTATCCATCCAGCCGGTGAAACCTTCTTTCGGGTACGAATAAACCAGTTCAGGACGGTCCTTGCGCGCGCGCTTGGCGGCGCCGTTCCAGCTCTGTGACAGGTCGACGTCCTTTGAGGTCAGTTTCTCGATTACCGAGTAGTCCATGGTGCGCCAGTCCGCTTTTGCCTTGATCAACATGGTGTTGAGTTCTTTCAGCTGGGCTTTATCGGAGTTGCAGCGCGGGTAGTTCAGGTAGCGCAGGCCGGCGTTGATGACGTCGTTCATGTCTTTCAGCATGTTGATGCGACCTTTCAGTTCGGCAGGTGGATCGAACAACAGCGCCAGGGTGTTGACATCGCCCTTGTAAACGGTCGAATCGACGGTGAAATTGGTGGTACCCCACTGGTAGGGAATCGAGTAGTTGCGACCTTCGTCCCAGTAAACATCGACCCACTTCTTGTCAATATTCTTGAAGTTTGACATTTTGTTGGGCTCGACGCGTTCGAGCAGGCTCTTCTTGATCATGATCGAGATCATGTAATCACCGGGCACAACAATGTCGTAACCCGACCCACCCTGTTCGACTTTCGCCAACATGGTTTCATTCGAGTCGTAACTATCGATGGTTACCTTGACGCCATGCATTTTTTCGAACTTTTCAATCATCTCCGGGTTGGTGTAGTTACCCCAGTTATAGATATGCAGTTCGCCGGCGGCAGACACGCTGCCTACCGTAAGAGTCAGGCCCATGGCCATAATCATACTTAGTATCTTGCTTTTCATTTGCTTAACCTCAGTTAGTTGTTACTACTATTGTGTTTCACTTGTTGTTCACGATCGCTTGTGATTTGTTACTTCCATCTACTTTTTATTTTTCCCGAACAGGAAAATAAAGGTGACGAGAATGACTGAAATTCCCACGAACACGGTGGATACCGCGTTGATCTCGGGAGTCACGCCACGTCTGATCTGACCCAGGATATACAGGGGCAGAGTCGTTTCACCGGGGCCCGCCACGAATAGCGTGATGATCACGTCATCGAGCGAGACGATAAACGCCAGCATCGCACCCGCCAGGATTCCGGGCATCATCAACGGCAGTGTTACGCGCCGGAAAACCTTGAAAGGGGGTGCGTACAAGTCTGCCGCGGCCTGTTCCAGGCTCAGGTTCATATCCTCGAGCCTGGCGCGTATCGGCATATAGGCAAAAGGGATGCAAAAAGCGGTATGTGCGGCGATCAGGTAACCGATGCCGCTGACCCCGGTCACCTGCTTGATAATGGCGAAGAAGATCAGGGTGGCCACCGCGGTTACAATTTCAGGCACCATGAGTGGCTGGTTAATCACTGCGATGGCCGAATTCAGGCCGCGATAGGAAGCTGTGCGGGTCGTCACCAACGCCGCCATGGTCGCCATGATGGTAGATGCAATCATCGCTACCAATGCCACCTCCAGCGATATCAGCGCCGCATGCTGGATGCCTTCGTTGTTCCATGCCTTGACATACCAGTCGAGACTGAACTGGGTCCAGACCGTGACCGAACGATTTTCGTTGAATGAAAAAAACACCAGCACCGCAATCGGCGCATACAACACCGCAATGCAAAACCACGCTATCTGGGAAAAGCCGGGCTGGTACTTCAGATCGATAGCCTTGCCCAGTTTGCGGGTAGTTGTTGTCGCGGTGCTAGCCATGCGCCGGCGTCCCCTTTTTGGCGCCGAAACGCAAGTAGGAAATCAGTGACAGCATGACCAGTACCATCAGCACCAGCGCGATCGCCGAGCCGAAGGGCCAGTTGCGCGCCTGTCCGAATTGCAGTTCGATCAGGTTGCCGAGCATCAGTGACTTGCCACCGCCAAGCAGTGCCGGGGTGATGAATGCGCCCAGGCTGGGAATCATAACCAGGATACAACCCGCCGCAATGCCGGGTTTGGCCAGCGGGACTATGATGCGTTTGAGTACCTTGAAACGGGTCGCGTAAAGGTCGTAGCTGGCTTCCACCAGGCGAAAATCGAGTTTTTCCAGACTGGCGAAAATGGGCAGCACCATGAACGGCAGGTAGGCATAAACCAGTCCCAGGCACACGGCGAAATCGGTGTATAGCATCGGGATCGGGCTGTCGATCAGGCCGATTTCGATCAGCGACAGATTGATGACTCCCTGGTCTCGCAAAATCAGCAGCATCGCGTAGGTGCGAATCAGCAGGTTGGTCCAGAAAGGAATCGTGATCAGGAACAGCCATGCGTTACGTCGTGCCGGTGGTTGGGTGGCGATAAAATAGGCGGTTGGAAAACCGACCAGCAGGCAGGCGATGGTGGTGAACAGGGCGAGACTGACCGAGCGCAGGAATATCTGTATGTAATCGGTCGTAAACGACAAGGTTTCATCGAAGATATCCTCTTCGAACAGTAGCTGCACATAGGCGTCGAACGACAACACCCAGCTGATGCCGCCGAAGTCTCCGGGCTCCAGGAACGAGTAAACCAGCACGATGGAAAGCGGCATAATGCCGATGCAGAAGATCGTCAGTATGCCCGGCGCCAGCAATGCGTAGCGCGTGTTACGCAAGCGTTTTGCCTCGGCGACAACGCTGCTGGAAAGCTGGATATGGGTTGTCGGTTGATCAGTCATGCCGCTGCCCGTCAGTCCGCTAGAATCTGCATGCTGTTGTCGCTGATCGCGATGTGCACCTGGTCTCCCAACTGGTAGGCCAGATTTTCGCCACCGCGATTTTGTATTTGCAACATGACTTTTTCGCCGCTTGGCATCAGGATCGCGTAGTCAAAACCCGAACCGAAATAGGATATATGCTCGATCGTGCCCGACAGGTTCGCTTTCGCTGCATCGGCAACGAAACTGAGTTGCTCGGGCCGGATCGCAACGCTGACTTCCTGTCCCAGGCTTTCCGCATTCATCGGCAAACCCGCTTCTCCCTGGTGACCGGCATCGAGTTGCACCGTCGCAAGTGATCCGTCCCGGCTAACAATGCTGCCTTTGAGGATGTTGATGTCGCCAATAAAATCAGCGACAAAGCGTCGTGCCGGTCGATCGTAAATTTCACTCGGATTACCCACCTGCAGGATCAGACCATCGCGCATGACCGCCACGCGATCGGACATGGTCAGCGCTTCTTCCTGGTCATGGGTGACAAAGATAAACGTAATCCCGGTTTCGTTCTGCAAGCGTTTCAGCTCTACCTGCATTTCCTTGCGCAGCTTGAAATCGAGCGCCGACAGCGGCTCGTCAAGTAGCAGTACCTTGGGTTTCGGCGCCAGTGCGCGGGCCAGCGCAACGCGTTGCTGCTGGCCACCGGAGAGTTGATCGGTCTTGCGATCGGCGAGATGGTTCATCTGTACCAGGCCGAGCACTTCCTTGACCACGGATGATATTTCCGTTGCCGGTTTATCGAGCATTTCCAGGCCGAAGCTGATGTTTTCGGCCACCGTCATGTGCGGAAACAGCGCGTAGTGCTGGAACACGGTATTGACCGGACGTTTATACGGCGGCAGACCTTCGAGGTGCTCGCCGAACAACAGGATTTCGCCATGCGTCGGTTGTTCGAATCCGGCGATTAAACGCAGCAGGGTGGTCTTGCCGCAACCGGATGGCCCCAGTAGCGTGAAAAATTCATTGTCTTCAATGACCAGCGAAACGTCGTCCAGGGCAACCACACCGCTGGCGCGATCTTTGCCATAGATCTTGGATGTTTCACGGATATCGATGGCGGCGGTGGCCGGTTGCTGCGACACTTTTGCTCCCTGGTATTGCTGATTATTATGTGGAGCAGCTTAGTTTCGATGCTGGTTAGCTGTATATAACCTAAAAGGGTTAATGCGAAACAATTATCCTAAGGTGTTCAAAAACCTCAGGAAAAGTTCGCTTTGCGACGAGATGGCGAGCTTGCGATAGATGTTGCGACGGTGAATTTTCACGGTTTCGGGGCTGATATCGATTTCGCGTGCGAGTGACTTTGACGAATGCCCCTTGAGAATACAGACTGCGACTTCGTGCTCGCGCGGTGTCAGTGCGTCTTCGCCAAATCTTTCCAGTGCGAACTGCAGGCGCTCATCGCCGACGTTGCCAGACAGGCTTTCCTGGTTGTAGAAAGATTCACCGAAGTGCTGCCGGCACAGCGATGCCATGACCGGTAAATCGCGCTTTATTGCGTTCAATTCTTTGCGCTTGAAGCGGGGCTCTGCACCGCGACGTCCGATCGAAAAGAACAGGTATCGCCCATCGCGTAAATCGGTGAAGATTGCCAGCTCATCGCGCAGTTCGATGTTCCTGTAGTAGCGGCGGTAGTATTCAGTGAGCTGGAAGCGGTCCGGGGCGACGTCCCGGATCAGCATCGCACTGGTACTTTTTTGTTTGCAAAAGCGGGTATAAAACGGATCCAGCTGGTAAACACCGTCGAGGTACATATCCAGGTTGATGCGAAACGAAGTCTGGATCGTATCGTAAATATGATGCGGTCGGTTTTTCTCGTCGAGTAGCAGCAGCAGGATGCCGACGAAAGGGACATCGACACGAAGGTAATCGAGCAGGTTGGGCAGAAAACTGGCTTGCCCGATCGCATCTATCGCTTTCGACAAGGATGCCGCGCGCAAGTCTTCGCGCGATTTGGTAATCGGGGGAGTGGTGCTTTTATTGCTCACCAGGCTTTGTCTTCGCCACAGGTTTTTCTCATGTATTTACCTTCCCGGGTACCTGTCGATACTACGTTTAGTAATACAGACTCGTCAATAAGGTTCATCGCGAATAGAATGACCCCGATGTCATTGCCCGCTAATCAACTGCTACAGGAACTCGAAACCGTTGTTGGTACGGCCGGTATTCTAACCGGCAAGGCGCTCGCGGGCCGCAGTGCGGGCATCTGGTCGGGTGGGGAGTTACAGGCGCTTGCATTACTGCGGCCAAAAACAACAGCGCAAGTATCAGCGGTGATGAAACTCTGTCAGGCGGCAGGGCAGGTCGTTGTTCCCGCTGGTGGAATGACCGGGTTGGCGGGTGGTCATAAATCCACGACGAACGACATTGTCCTGTCAACCGAACGCATGAACCGGATCGAGTCTATGGATGCGCGAACGCGCACGATGGTGGTCGAGGCTGGTGTGATATTGCAAACCGTACAGGAAACGGCAGCGCAGGACGGGCTTATGTTTGCGCTTGATCTCGGCGCACGGGCCTCCTGCACCATCGGCGGCAACATCGCCACCAATGCCGGCGGTGTGCGTGTGCTGCGCTACGGCATGATGCGCGAACAGGTGCTCGGACTCGAGGTGGTGCTGGTCGACGGTACGATCGTTTCGTCGATGTTCGATGTGTTGAAGAACAATACCGGCTACGACATACGCCAGATGTTCCTCGGTTCGGAAGGCACGCTTGGTATTGTCACGCGCGCCGTGTTGCGGCTGCATGAAGCACCGCTCGCTATCGAGACCGCGTTACTGGCGGTGCCTTCCTGGGACAAGGTAATGGAATTGCTGCGTTTCTTCGACGCCGCGTTGCCCGGCGCACTGGCGGCCTACGAGGTGCTGTGGCGCGATCACTACGAACTCAATACCGGTCCCCATTCGAGCATCGACCCGCCACTGGAGACAGACACGCCTTATTACGTGCTGATGGACGTGTTTATCTCTGATCACGAGTACGGGCGGGCCAGGCTCGAAGAATTGCTAACCACCGCGCTGGAACAGGATGAGATTGCCGATGGCGTGCTCGCCAGCTCGGAAACCGAGCGCGGCAGATTCTGGCAGATTCGCGAAAGTTTCGAGCCGGAGCAGGATAAGTTTGATTTGATTTATGGTTACGATGTGAGTCTGCCGCTCGAAGCGATGGAGGATTATGTCGCGACCGTCCGCGCCAGGCTGCTTGAGCGTTTCAGCGATGCGGCGCTACTGGCTTATGGCCATATTGGCGACGGTAACCTGCATTTTTCGATTTACCCCGGGGCGCATCGAAACCGGGACGCGGTCGATGAAATGGTTTATTTCCCGTTGCAGGCCTTGCATGGATCAGTCTCGGCCGAGCATGGCATCGGCCTGGAAAAGAAAGCTTACCTGAAGTACACCCGCAGTGAAGCCGAGATCGAGTTAATGCGCAAAACCAAGCGCATGATGGACCCGGACAACATCCTGAACCCCGGCAAGCTGTTCGATCTTTAGTCCGTGGTTTTTATCTTAGCAGCGCTACGATAACGCTCGCGCCGGTGTGCCGACTGATTGCGGGGCTGAGTTAAGTCTGCTAAATCAACGAAAATATCGCCAGCGCAACCACTACCACCATGGCCAGGGCCATTGCGCAGTTGATCAAAAAATGGGTTCGCGGACTCAGGTCGAGCTGGTTGACGGCATTACCGGCGGCAAGCCATAGCAGGTGAATCGGTATCCAGATCAGGTTGATGACCAGGAATTTGAACAGGGTTTCGCTGACCAGCGCCCCTGGAAACAGTGCGAAGCCGGTAAACCAGGTCATGTTTACCGCATAGGCTTTAGGATTGACCAACTGCAGCAGCAGCCCGGCGCGCAATCCCGGTTTTTCAGCGGCAGTGATAAATGCAATTCGTTTGCCGGCAAAGGCGATGCGTATGGCCAGGTACAGCAGGTATATCGCCGACAGCACCAGCAGGGTATTTCTGGCCCAGTCGCTGGCGAGAATGATCGCCGCCAGACCGGAAACCACGATCAGCGCCACCAGGTTGGTGCCGATAAACAATCCGGTAACGTAACGCAGCCCGGCGTTAAACCCGAACGCGGCGCCAACCCCGGCGGTTGACAGGACACCGGGTCCGGGAGTGACCAGTAACAGGAAGACGGCGAGGACAAAGGCGAGCATGGGAAGGAATTCTACCTTAACCGTTCTGATAGCAAATCAAATTGTCATACCGGCACTTTCACTTTCGTTATCCTCGCCCGACTCTATAGTCATTCCCGCCCTATTTTAAAGTCATCCTCGCCCGATTCTACAGTCATTCCCGCGCAAGCGGGGATCTTGCAACGGTGGCGTATTTTCGAGATTCCCGCTTGCGCGGGAATGACGGGAAGAGGGCGGGAATGACGGGAAGAGGGCGGGAATGACGGGAAGAGGGCGGGAATGACGGGAAGAGGGCGGGAATGACGGGAAGAGGGCGGGAATGACGGGAAGACGGTCGGGGAATGACAGGATTGTGCTGGCCGTGATGAAGATTATAATCGACGATCTTTTAGTTTTCGAAAATGCCCATGCGATTTAAAAATACGATCAGCACTATTCCCGGTTCTTTACTGATCGTAATTTTGTCTATTTCCCACCAGGTCGCGTTCGCGAGTGAATGGCAACCCCGTCGTCTGCTCGAATTTTCGTTTGAAACCTGTCGCAACTGGGAACAGTCAGCTGCGCCAGCGACAGGATTTACCAATGGTCCGGTCGAGCAGTCGGTACTCAGGATTCGAGGAGCGGAGCTTGGCAGCCGTTATCGATTGCAGCTTGATGATAATGCATTTGTGGAACTGGATGTTATCAGGCGGACGGGCCAGCCAACGCGTTTCGTCAGTTCGCTCTACGGTGAGTTCGGCGATCCGCTGGTGCTGGTGTCACTGGGGTCGGATTGCAGCCTGCAGGTGGCGCGCAAAATCAACTATACCGAGCAAGGCCAGGCGGTCGATATCGTCACCCTGAATACGGACCTTGTCCCTCAGGGTGAGCCCGACTGGATTAATCCCCCACTGGAATTTATCGAGCGCGATGCCGATAAGCCGCTCAAGCATCCCGGTGACGCAGCGCCGGTAAGGGTTGGCATGGTGGATTCAGGCGTCAACTATCTGTTACCCGAGATCAATCGTCGCCTCGCCCGGGATAGCGATAACCAGCTCGTCGGTTACGACTTCTGGGACATGGATGTCCTGCCGTTTGACGCGCACCCGGTGAATTCCGGGTTTTTCCTGCAACGTCACGGTACCCGTACCGCGTCGCTGTTGCTACGCGAGGCAGCTGATATTGAGCTGGTGCCGTATCGATATCCACGACCCGATATGTCTCGCATGCAGGCGCTGGTGGAACATGCCGCCAGTAACCAGGTAGCTATTCTGGGCCTGCCGCTTGGCAGTAATCGATCCGAAGACTGGGGAAGTTTTGCGCGTGCCGTCCGAGAGCATCCGCATATGCTGTTTATCGTTTCGGCGGGTAACGATGGCCGTGATATCGACGACCGTCCTGTTTACCCGGCCTCACTCGATCTCGAAAATATACTGGTCGTGACCTCGGCGGATGATTTCGTAAGTCCGGCCGAACGCACCAACTGGGGCAGAATTTCGGTGGACTACCTGGTGCCGGCGGAACGACGGGGCGCGCTGGACTATTCCGGAACCGAAACTCGTGTCTCGGGATCGAGTTATGCCGTGTCGCGTGTTGTCGCGCTCGCCGCACGACTCAAAACAGCCCACCGGGACTGGCGCGCCGCTGAAATTGCCGCTGAATTTCGCAGACGCTATGGCGCGCGCGACTCAGGCCCGCGCGAGTGGGTTAGCACGGGTTACATTGCCGACCCGCTGGCCGGTGCCCCGGTTAATAAACAGGCGCTGCCGGATCTCGATCTCAAGCTGTCGTCGACTGAGGCGGGTTTACGGCTACCCCTCGATGTGCTGGTGCTGGATACGCGCTGGTCGCAGTCGCGCATAGAGCAGACGGTGCAGCAGGCTTTCCTGATACTCGCACAGTGCGAGCTGATTCCTGGAAAGCTCTCGATCCACTCCATCAGCGGTGACGATTACCTGCGTGACTTGTCCACGGGTAGTGCACGCACGCTGTTCGAGGCCGTGGACAGCACAAAAGCAACCGTGGTGTTTGCGCGCGATACGCTGATGCAGGCTGCTTATCTGGGTGAGGCCTTCGGTCTTGGCAACACGCGTATGCGACCCTGGCTCGCCAACAGTGTATGGCTGATGCTGGATGTCGAAGATGCCGGTATCGCGCTCGCACACGAGTTGTACCATGTGATTGCCAACAGCGGCGCCCACGTCGAGGGTGTCGCTAACCTGATGCAAGCGCGCACTCGTCCCGAAAGCCTGGCATTGACGACCGAGCAGTGTCGGCTTGCCCAGGCCAGCGGCGTCGCCAATCAACTGCTGCAGGATTAGTCCCGCCGGCACTCGCTGCCACCGCCTGCGCCGCAATACGGCCAAATTGAACTAGCCAGGACAAAATCAATCAAACACTCACGGTCAACCTGGAGTGACACGTGAATTTAACACCGCAATCGGCCAAAAGACTCGATGATCAGTACCATGACTGCCCCGCCCGCGAACAGCGCATACTGGTGGTGGAAGACGATCCTGACATCAGTCATTTACTGGAAATTCATCTCAGGGATAGCGCCTATAAGGTCGACGTGGTCGGTAATGGTCTTGATGGCCTTGAACGAGCGAGTAAACACCCCTACCAGCTGATTGTGCTCGATTTGATGTTGCCCGGCCTCGATGGTCTGGAGGTATGTCGCCGCCTGCGCAAACAGACGATTACGGTGCCGATCCTGATGCTGACCGCCAGGACATCGGAAATCGATCGTGTGCTCGGGCTTGAAATGGGTGCCGACGATTATCTCACCAAACCGTTTTCGATCATGGAACTGCAGGCGCGGGTGAAGGCGATTCTGCGTCGTGTCGGTATTTCGGCGAACCAGCAACAGGCTGGCCTCGGCGAAAGAATTGAAGCCGGCAGCCTGCTTATCGATGTTTCCGGGCGCAATGTTTATATCGATGCCGAGGCAGTAGAGCTCACGGCTAAAGAATTCGACTTACTATTGTATTTCGCCCGTCATCCGGGCCGGGTGTTTAGTCGGGGGCAGTTACTCGACCAGGTCTGGGGATACAGCCATAACGGTTATGAACACACCGTCAACTCACATATCAACCGATTGCGCAAGAAGATAGAAATGTACCCCGTGCCGCAACGCTATATTGAGACCGTCTGGGGCGTGGGTTATCGCTTCAGCGAGCATTGACGGCAAGCTATGTTTTACAGCCTGTACATTAAACTGGTGCTGGTTTTATTTTTCCTGTTTATGCTGATTGGTGGCGTGTTTTTAATGGTGGCGATGTATACCGCACCGATGTACCAGCAGGAAGTCAACCAGCAGCTTAACCATGACCTTGCCAGGTATATCGTCAACGAGCACGTGCTCATCGAGGATGGTGAGGTGCGACAGGATAACCTGTCCGAGCTGTTTCATAATGTCATGATCATAAACCCCAGCCTCGAACTCTATCTGCTCGATCCGCAGGGCCGGGTAGTGGCGCATTCGATGGCACCGGACAAGGTCAAGCGCATGCAGGTATCGCTGGAACCGATCAATACTTTTCTCAATGACGAAACGCATGGTTTGATTGTCGGCGATGACCCGGGGGATGAAACCAGGCTGAACAGTTTCACCGTGGCGCCGATAGATTACGACAGCAAGCGCCAGGGATATATCTATGCCATCCTGGGTAGCGAGAAGATCAGTCATATTACCGACGTCCTGCAACGCAGCCTGATCATGAAATGGAGTACCAGCGCGATCGTTGCGGCATTGCTGTTTGCGTTTATCGCCGGGCTCCTGCTGTTTTTCTTTCTGATGCGAAAGTTACGCCTGCTCAGCTTTGCGATGCAGAAGTTCAAGGTCAGCAACCTTGATCAGTCCGCGTCGATATCCAGTAGTACAGGCAAACCGCTGGATGAAATCGAGACCATGGCAACCACCTTCCAGGAAATGGCGCTGCGCATAGATTCGCAAATAAAGCACTCGCAGGAGATGGAGTTGTTGCGTCGCGAACTGGTAGCCAACGTGTCGCATGATTTGCGCACCCCGTTGGCCTCCCTTAGCGGCTTTCTGGAGATACTACAGCTCAAGTCAAGCGATCTAAGTGAAGCCGAAAAGCAGCACTACCTCAAAATTGCCTGGGACAATGCGCAACGCCTGACGACCCGGGTAGAGGAGTTGTTCGAACTGGCCAAGCTGGATGCGAACGAAATTCAGCCGCAGCAGGAACCGTTTTCCCTGGCTGAACTGGCATTCGACGTATCGCATCAGTTTCATCTTCGCGCCAGGGAGAGAAACATCAATTTTGAAGTAGTGGCGGATGAAACCGTGCCCCAGGTTTCAGCCGATGTCGGTATGATCGAGCGCGTGCTCGAAAACTTGATCGATAATTCATTCAAGCATACTCCCGCACAGGGGCGGATTCGCCTGCATCTGTCAGCGCAGCTTGGCAATGTCGAAGTCTCGGTATCCGATACCGGTTGTGGAATTGCCAAAGAGGAACTGCCGCATGTTCTGAAACGCTTCTACCGCAAGATCGGCAAACAGGACAGCAGGGAGGCCCAGTCCGGCCTCGGTCTGGGCCTGGCGATTGCCTCCCGCATCGTCGAAATGCATGGTAGTCAGCTTACCGTCGAAAGCGATTTGTCCCGCGGCACGGTGTTCAGGTTTGCGCTGCCCGCCTGCGCCTGATGTGATAAAGATTTTATAATTTGGTGAAAGCTGTGTGATATTGATTTTGCATAGTCAGTCTTCTTATAAAGGAGGAAAGACTATGTTTACTATCTTGAAAAAAACTGCCGCGGTAGTTTTGCTCGCCGGTTTTACTTTTTCGTCTTCGGCCCTGGCCAATGGCTATGCGTCTTATCATGTGACGATAACCAATTTAACCAACTCGATCATTTTCACCCCGATTCTGGTGGCCAGTCAGCGTAGAGCGGTACCGATCTACGAGCTCGGTTCACCGGCCGGAGAAGACCTGGCCGCGATTGCCGAGGCCGGCGATATCGGGCCGTTGACTTCCACTTTGAATGGCAACCACCGGGTTGTCGATGTGCAAAATTCCGGGGGCCCGCTTTTACCGGGTAAATCGGTTACTGTCGTCGTCAGTGCCGCGCAGGGTGCAAGGCGGATCAGTATTGCCGCGATGATGTTGCCAACCAACGACGGGTTCATTGCACTCGACAGTGTCAGGGTACCCAGGCACGGGAGTGCGACCTTCTTTTCTCCCGGCTTTGATGCGGGTAGTGAGCAGAATGACGAGTTATGCACGAATATCCCCGGGCCTGTCTGTAACGGCGTAGGACCTTCGCCCGGTGAAAACGATGGTGATGAAGGATATGTGCATATCCACCGCGGCATGCATGGCATTGGTGATCTGGCGGCAGATGTATATGACTGGCGTAATCCGGTTGCCAGAATCACGGTTACACGGGTAAGCGGTTACTAAGCGGTATAGTTAGCAAATATTGAAATTTTTTAAATCGTTATCAAAAAGTAACAATTTCGGTATAGGATTAGCACGCCGCCGAAAGCACAACTAAAAAAAGATAAGGCAATTAAATTTGAAGCCATCTCATTGAGGTGGCTTTTTTATGAGCCTGTGCTTTCCCGTTAGCCGACACTCGAAATGCAGAGTTCAGAGACGAGCTTCGGCCAGGAGCTGACACCCGGCTTTAATTTAAAGATGTTTTGGTAAATGAGAACGGATGTCTTCGATACTGTGGCTAACCAGATCCTTGTTTATCTCACCAACAAGCAGCTCGCTACATTGTTTGCTTATGCTGGACCGCAGCAACCCAAGAAATTTTGGTGATGCGACTAGATATATTCTGTGCAGATCACTGTTTCGTCGGAGCTTATCAATTTCGTTGCATAACTCGCTAGCAAAGGTTTCTGCATGCTTCTGATGGGCTGCATGTTCATGTCCCATTGAATGTTTACCGTAGCCCCCGGAATCAATTTCGTTGCCCGTTCCATCGGAAACAAGCTCCTGCTCTCTAAGGCGGCTTTCGGAATGAACAAAATCTCTGTCATCGGTTAAAGCACCGTGGCCACTCTCCGCCAATAGGATTCGTGCTTTACTACTATCTGCAACAACTACACATATGGACATTTTCAATCCTCCATTATTCTAATGACACACATCAAAATATACCTATGACGGTGTACCAATACCGACATAGATCAATTTTTCTATCGGAAACTGGAGAATATGGGGGGGTGCATTTATTTCCAGGTTAAAGCCATATGTTTTAGTTGAGTCGATCGCAGAAGCCTGTTATTCCTCTGCGAGGGTCTTTTTTCTCGACAACGGACACCCGGTCGCGGACCAGTAACTTTGTATTTTGGCCAAACAACGGACTCTCGGCGTTAAGAAATAATTGTCCTTTCCAGTTTAGCAATCAAATAGGGCTTACAGGCAGAACTGACTATTTCAGCCTCATCTTTGAAGATAAGATCCTGCATCGCGACCAGTTCTTCATCTGTCATACTGTCGAGTAGCAGGCTGCCACCACCTAGCACTCTTTTTCGCAGGCTCTCAAGAGCAACTTCCGGGTTTTCGTCTTTGTGCACGGTATCAGACATGCGCCAATAATATCATTATTGAGTAACCATCATGAAATTGGCTCGTCTTGCTGTGATACCGATAACCCCATAGGAGATGCCCGCAGAAACTAGCTAAACTTCTCAGAACCCGCAGAAACGGACACCTAAAATACTCCATCAGGTACCCGGGTCAATCGCTATGCTTAGCCCTTTGTGTCTGATTGCTCTTTATTTTCTTCGATTCTAAA
>Ga0265309_10000191_pt1 | contig 22957 bp, 21 predicted proteins | sample Helome_FD_192492 | JGI IMG/M metagenome (GOLD analysis project Ga0265309, IMG submission 192492) | Marine sediment microbial communities from subtidal zone of North Sea - Hel_20160524 (Illumina Assembly) | ecosystem: Environmental > Aquatic > Marine > Subtidal zone > Sediment ...
ACCTCACCGTGCTCTCATCGAGCAGTTCACCGTAGTCGTTCATAGCTTCACTCCTTCAGTCGTCGGGCTCGCCCAGCAATTCCTCGAGCCTGTCGAGGCGCTGCGACCAGAACTCTCTCACCCTGCCGAGCCACTCCTCCACTTCGTCGAAACTCTCGTCAGTCAGACTGTAGATCCGTCTTTGGGCGTCAGCTCTCGCCGTCACGATGCCCGCGTCGCGTAACACCTTCAGGTGCTGTGAAACGGCGGGGCGGCTCATTTCAAACTGGTCGGCCAGTTCGCCGAACGAGGCGTCGCCAACTGCCAACGATTCGATGATCTGGCGACGCGTAGGGTCAGCAAGGGCTGTGAATGTATCCATGCCAATATATTAAGCATTTTCTTAATTAAGTCAAGACTTATTTATATAATTGAGCGCATTGTCGGTATTAGGACTGGTACGCCGTCGGTCGAATTCCCTGGATCGGTGTGCTTATATTTCTCCCGAGTTGGTTACCCGTGAGCTATCAGGAGCGTGTGCGAACTATTCGCAATGTCGAGCCGTTACCCGACCACCGTCGGTTTTTCCCTGGAAACCCTTGCCAGGCGCGGTGGACACGACGGCCCCCACAAGGACGGATGGGGCGTGGCCTACTTCGAAGATCGCGATGTCTTCCTGCTACGCGAATCGAGTCCGGCGGCGGAAAGCGACCTCGTGAGATTCATGGAAGAAAACGGCCCACCGAGCAATCTTGTGCTGTCACATATCCGCCTTGCCACCCAGGGAGAACCCGCGCTACGCAACACCCAGCCATTCCAGCGTGAACTCGGCGGCCGCGCGCACGTATTCGCTCACAACGGCAACATGCCCGGTATCAGGCGGCAATGCCGCCTCGACTCACCTCGCTTCACGCCCGTTGGTGATACAGACTCCGAACTCGCATTTTGCGGCTTGCTACAGCGTCTCGGGACTCTTTGGGACCAGGCGAACGGCAAGCCGCCAACGGTCGAATCGCGCCTGGCAGTCGTTGCCGGGTTTGCCGCCTGGCTGCGTCCGCTTGGCCCGTTCAATTTCGTGTATTCCGACGGCGATACTCTCTTCGTCCACGCGGATCGCAGAAAGCAGAACGACGGCTCGGAGCGGCCACCGGGCCTGCACCTGCTCGTGCGTTCAGGCAATGAACAAGCGGTGGATCTTGCTCAGTCGGGTGTCATGCTGGCGCCCGTCGCCCAGGAGTTGGCCCTGGTCGCAAGCGTACCTTTGACGGACGAGCCCTGGGAGCCGATCGGTGAGGGTGAAGTCGTTGCGCTGACCAAAGGCCTTGTGTGGGCACGCCAGCCGGCTATACCAGCTGGCGCGATGGCCTCAGCCTAGCTGCACTTGGAATCGCCGCAACTGAGACAGGTCATGCAGCCGTCCATCATGATGACGGCCACGGTATTGCACTTGCTGCACAACTGGGCACCTTCCGGATATTCGCTCTTAGAGAACGCATCCTGTTGCTTCTGCGACTCCTCGAACTCGGCGCGTTTCTCGGCGATCAGCTTCTTCTGGTGCTCATCGAGTTCCGGTGACGCCAGGAGACCAATCATGATCAGGTGTTTTTCGACGATGTGTCCGAGTTCGGCAATGATCGACGGCATGAACTTGCCACCGGTTTGCCAATAGCCGCCACGCGGGTCGAAAACCGCCTTGAGCTCTTCAACCAGGAACGTGACGTCACCGCCCTTCCTGAACACGGCCGAGATGATACGGGTCAGCGCCACGATCCACTGGTAGTGATCGAGATTCTTCGAATTTATGAAGATCTCGAACGGACGGCGCTTTTCGTGCTCGGTGCCTTCATTGAGGATGATGTCGTTGATCGTCACATACATCGCATGGTCGGAAACCGGGGTCTTTACCTTGTAGGTCGACCCGATCAGGACTTCGGGCCGTTCGAGCTTCTCGTGCATGCGAATGACTTCGGCACGATCGCCCCCGCCTTCACGCTTGAAATCCGGTTTGGCGGCCTGTTCTTCCTGGGCTGGCTTGTTGACGGCGTAGCCAACGATTTTCTTTTCAATTTTGATCATCTAGAACTTTCCGTAATAGCCTTCTTTGAGCGCATCGAACAGATTAGCGGCGGTGTGAATCTCACCATCGTATTCGATCTCTTCGTCGCCCTTTAGTTCGACGGTCGAGCCGTCATCCAGCGTGAACGTGTACTTCGTGTTCTTGAGGTCCTTTTCCTTGACCAGAACGCCCTGGAAGGCCTCGGGATTGAAGCGGAACGTCGTGCAACCCTTGAGACCCTGCTCGTAGGCGTACAGGTAGATATCCTTGAAGTCCTCGTACGGGTATTCGGTCGGTACGTTGGCCGTCTTGGATATCGACGAGTCGATCCACTTCTGCGCTGCCGCCTGGATATCGACATGTTGCGTCGGTGTTACCTCGTCGGCCGTGATGAAGTACTCGGGCAGGTCATTGCCCGCCGCCGAGTCAGCCGCACCGGCCGGCATCGCCTGAGTGTCGACCATGTCACGGTACGCCAGCAGCTCGAAAGAGAAGACGTCGACTTTTTCCTTGGTCTTCTTGCCCTGGCGAATCACGTTGCGGAAGTAGTGATGCGCGAAGCTCGGCTCGATGCCGTTCGAAGCATTGTTAGCCAGTGACAGCGAGATCGTGCCCGTCGGCGCGATAGAGCTATGATGCGTGAATCGCGCGCCCGTTTCGGCCAGCTGCTCCACGAGCTCTGGCATTTCCGCTGCAACACGCTGCATGTAGCGACTGTACCGGGCATGCAAAATACGGCCCGGCACCTTGTCGCCGGCCTGGTAACCATCCGTGCGCATCTCGGGCCGACGCCGCAGCATCTCTTCGGTGACCTCGAAGGTCTCATTCATGATCGGCGCGGGACCTTTCTCACGTGCCAGCTCGAGGCCTTCCTCCCAGCCCGCCAGAGCCAGCTGCCGTGCCACTTCCTCGGTGAACTCAACCGATGCACGATCGCCGTAGTGCATGCGCAGCATCGTAATCGTCGAACCCAGCCCGAGGAATCCCATGCCATGGCGACGCTTGCGCTGAATCTCGTTGCGCTGCTGTGGCAACGGCAGACCGTTGACTTCCACAACGTTGTCGAGCATGCGCGTGAATACCTTGACGACCTTGCGGAACGTATCCCAGTCGAAGCTGGCCTCGTCCGTGAACGGTTTTTGCACGAAGCGCGTCAGGTTCACCGAACCGAGGAGGCAGGAACCGTACGGCGGCAACGGCTGCTCGCCGCAAGGATTGGTCGCCCGGATGTTCTCGCAAAACCAGTTGTTGTTCATTTCGTTGACCTTGTCGATCAACACGAAACCCGGCTCGGCGAAATCGTAGGTCGACGCCATGATGACGTCCCAAACGCGACGCGCCGGCATCGTCTTGTAGACCTTGCACGCGACGAGGCCGTCGGTGTTAGTGACGTAGTTACCGGCCTCCGGCCAGTCGCGCCACACGAACAGGTGCTTGTCCTTGATATCGAGGCCGTCATCGTCGACTTCCTTGGGCGTCACGGGGAACGCGAGCTTCCAGTCATCGTCATTAATGACGGCTTGCATGAACTCGTCTGTTACGAGCAGTGACAGGTTGAACTGCCGCAGGCGGCCATCTTCGCGCTTGGCTCGAATGAACTCCATGACATCGGGATGGCCCACATCGAAGGTGCCCATCTGTGCGCCGCGACGGCCGCCGGCTGACGACACGGTGAAACACATCTTGTCGTAGATATCCATGAAGGACAGCGGTCCCGACGTATAAGCACCGGCGCCCGTAACGTAGGCGCCCTTGGGGCGCAGCGTCGAAAACTCGTAGCCGATACCGCACCCGGCCTTGAGCGTGAGGCCTGCCTCGTGAACCTTGTTGAGGATATTGTCCATCGAGTCGCCGACGGTACCCGACACCGTGCAGTTGATCGTGGACGTCGCAGGCTTGTGCTCCCGGGCGCCGGCATTCGACATGATACGGCCGGCCGGAATCGCCCCCGAGCGCAGCGCCCAGACGAATTCCTTGAAATAGTGCTCGCGTTTTGATTCAAGCTCTACATTCGCGAGCGCCTGTGCTACGCGCTTGTAGGTATCGTCGATCGTGGCATCTATCTTGGCGCCGTCTTTGGCTCCCAGGCGATACTTCGCATCCCAGATATCCAGCGATGCGGGTTGAAATTCGATATCGGTAACCGTGTGTGCGTCCAAATTAACGGCAGACTTCATTGGTCCTCAAACTCCCCTGTACTCCCTTAAGGAGACCCCAAATATTTTGTTATAACCAGCTTTTTCAGCGAAAAGGGACCCACCCGCCGGCGGCCAGAAAACGCGCGACGAGAGCCGTTGTCGGCCTCTTTTCTCTCGTTGATTAGACACAAGATGTTGTGCCCGAGTGGTGACAAGATTATGCCCGTAGAGGGTCCCTGTCAAGCGTTTGTGCTAAATTTATCTATGGGCGTTTTGAACTGAAAATCAATAAGTTACAGATTCTTTGCGAGTAAGTGCTTTAAAAACAAGCGAAAAAAAATGACACTTTTGTGAAATTTCCTATCCACTAGATATAGTGGCTGCCAAAGTCTTATGACATGTACGGCGAAGACGCGCTTTTATGGTCGTTTTTACCCGCGAAAAGCGACCTTGAAAAGCTGAAACGGGCCCTCACTTAAGCGAGCAACGAGAGTTGATTACCTGATTTTTCTGGAGGACATCATGAATATTGCTCGTTTTGAACCCTGGACCTTTGTAGACATGATGCATCGCGACCTGGACCGCCTCGTCGGCCAGCGCCGCGCTGCAGACGACAGCCCCGTCGCCGACTGGGTGCCGGCTGTCGATATTCTCGAAGAGAAGGACCGTTTCGTGCTGCGTGCCGACGTTCCCGGTGTCGCCGCCGAAGATATCGACGTTTCGATGGACGCCGGCGTCCTCAACCTGTCGGGCGAACGTCGTGCCGAAGAACGCGGCGAAGACCTTGGCATTCAGCGAATCGAGCGCGCCAGTGGCCGCTTCTTCCGCCGTTTCACGCTGCCCGAAACGGCCGATGCCGAAGGCATCACGGCGCGATGCAGCAACGGAATTCTTGAAGTTGTGATTCCCAAAATGCCTGAAATCAGGGCGCGCCGGATTGCCGTCGAAGCGGCCTGAGCGCATCCAGCCAGAGGCCCGGATGCGACGAGCTGTTGCATCCGGGCATCTTTGTACTGAGCCCTTATAATGGTCGAATTGCATTCACCCGCGATTCAGCTGCCTGAAACTAATCTCTGAAACGACTGCCTGAGTATATGACGGAGCATCGAGAACTCATGATGAGAAGAACACGCATATTCTGGTCCAGCCTGTTGCTTGCCACCCTGTCGGTGGTAGCTGCGCAGGCGGCGCTGCCGGTCAGTGTCGGCGACCGTCCCGTAACGAGCCTGGCACCGCTGGTCGAGCAGGTGTCACCAGCGGTGGTCAATATTCGGGTCAGCCAGACCGTGACGCGTCGCAACCCGTTCGGCGACGATGCGTTTCGGCGCTTCTTCGGCATTCCCGATGCACCGAGCGGTGAGCGCCAGGTTTCAAGCGCGGGCTCGGGCGTCATTGTCGATGCCGAGCGTGGATACATCCTGACGAACCACCATGTCATCGGTGATGCGGATGCGATCCAGATTTCCTTGATTGACGGCCAGATTCTCGACGCCGAAGTCGTCGGATCCGACCCGGCCACAGACATTGCGGTCATCAAGGTCGAAGCCGATGGCCTCGTTGATATGCCGATTGGCGATTCCGAAGGCGCCCGGGTCGGCGATTTTGTCCTTGCCATTGGCAACCCGTTTGGTCTCGGACACACGGTAACGTCCGGGATCATCAGTGCTTTGGGTCGTACGGGAATCAGCCGCGATGGCTACGAGGACTTTATCCAGACCGACGCATCCATCAATCCCGGCAACTCGGGTGGCGCGCTCGTCAACATGGATGGTGAGTTAATCGGCATCAACTCGGCCATCATCAGCCGCTCCGGCGGCAATGTTGGTATCGGCTTCGCTGTTCCCACCGAAATCGCAGGTTCGATCATGAGCCAGATTCTCGACTTTGGCGAAATTCGGCGCGGCTTGCTGGGCGTTCGGATCCAGACGATTGACGCCGAAATGGCCGCGGCATTGAGCACAAACGTCGATAGCGGCGCCCTGATCACGAATATCGAACCAGGCTCGGCGGCCGAAGATGCGGGTCTCGAAGTAGGCGACATCATCGTTGCCGTCAACGACAAAAGTGTCGACAATGCCGCCGGACTGCGTAACACGATTGGATTACTACGCTCAGGCGACGACGTCGATATCGAATACGTGCGCGATAGCGAACGGCTCATGACGACGGCGGAACTCGGGCAACAGCAGACAGTTGCTTCGACGGGCGCCGACTTGCATCCGGGGCTGGCCGGCGCTCGCTTTGCCCAGTCCAGCGCGACGGCCGGCAGCGGCGTCGAGGTAACCGAAGTGGAACCCGGTAGTCCAGCCGCGCAGCGCGGCTTGCGCGCCGGCGACGTCATCACGGCCGTCAATCGCGGCGCCGTAAGGTCGCTCGAAGATCTCGCCGCTATCGCCGCGAACAACCGTATCCTTTTCCTGCTCGTGCAGCGCGGAGACCGTTCGTTAATGTTGCAGATTCGTTAGTTGCGGAATCGTTGGCCGATCATTAAGGTAGCCGTACTACCTGATGCGATTTCTGAAGGGGCCAGCACTCCGCGATGACCACGACCAGACAAGCCGCCTGCCTCTGCTTCATCGCGCTCCTCGGCTTCTCGTCGTTTACGGCCCAGGCGTCTTCCATCGAGCAGCAACGGCAGCTGTTCAGGGATGTCGTCGATGATGTCGAACTGGGTGACTGGAGCGCGGTCAACGATCTTGACTCAGACGAGCGGAAATTGCTCGAAGATTACATCCTGTGGCCCGATCTGCGCGCCACCTACCTGCGCACCGAGCTCGACAACACACAAGAGATAAACAGGTTCCTGTCACAATTCGGCACCCTGCGCTCCGCAAGAGAACTGCGTTATCGCTTCGCGCTGCATCTCGCAAAGCGCGGGCGCCTGCAGGATTACCAGCGCCTCTATGAGCAGTTCTACCAGGGTCAGGACATCGCGAAACTGGACTGCCTGTCGCTGCAGGCCGAGCTCGAGGCCGGTCGCCATGCACGGGTTAACCGGCGAGCGCTCGACTTGTGGCTCGTTGGCAAGAGCCAGGTCGAGGAGTGCGACGCCGTGTTCGCCTACCTCGATGAGCAGAACCTGATTGGCACCGTCGAATACCGCTCTCGCTATGACCTCGCCATCGAAGCCCGCGAATTTTCGCTGGCACGCTGGCTGGCCAGGAAAATCGACCAGCAGCATGTCGATGATATGACGCGCTGGACGAAGGCACAGCAACATCCGCAGGATTTCCTGAAACAACATTCACGGTACGGCAATAGCGAATCGGTCCGCTTGCAGCTCGTTTATGCCACTGAGCGCCTGACCTATCGCGATCCTGAAGCCGCGCTCGACGCCTGGCGCGCAGCTTCCAGGTCGCACGGCTTTTCAGCCGAGCAGCGTCTGCGTACGGAACGTCACATTGCACTTTGGACAGCGCGCGACAACCTGCCGGGCGCCTACGACTTGCTGGTCGGGCTGCCGCCCGCCGCGCGCAACGACGAAGTGGCCCGCTGGCGCGCGCGCACGAGTCTGCGCAATGCCGAATGGGAGCGTCTGCTCGACGATATCGCAACGATGTCCGACACGGAGCGCAATTCGGAGGAATGGCGCTACTGGCGCGCGATCGCATTCAAGCGATTGGGCCAGGTACTGGCCGCCAGCGCTGCGCTCAGGGAGCTGAGCAGCGAGCGCAGTTATTACGGCTTCCTGGCTGCCGATGAACTCGGTCAGGACTATGCGCTCGAACATGCCGAGCTGGCCGCCGACGAGGAAGCCATCGACCAGTTGTCGGCGCGTACGGATATCATCAGGGCACGCGAGCTGTTCTTGGTAGGCCAGGATGGTCGTGGCCGCTCCGAATGGGACGCCGTGGTGCGACACCTGTCACCCGATCAGAAAATGCAGGCCGCTATCCTCGCGGATCGATGGGGGTGGCACTCGCGAGCAATTGCGACCGCGGCAAGCCTGCAGGAGTACGACGATCTTTCGATCCGCTATCCCCTGCCCTATAAACCCTTGTTCGAACAATCTTCCTCCGCAGCACAGATCTCACCGACCTGGGCTTATGGCATCGCCCGCAGTGAAAGCCTGTTCATGCGCGACGTTCGCTCGCGCGCCGGCGCAATAGGCCTGATGCAGCTGATGCCGGCCACGGGCAAGGAAGTCGCGCGCGAGATCCGGCTGCCCTACTCCGGGCTCGCGACTCTGACTAACCCGGAGAGCAACATTCGACTTGGCACCAGCTACCTTGGCCAGATGGCCGAGCGTTACAGCGGCAACCAGGTGCTCGCGACGGCTGCCTACAACGCCGGACCGCACCGGGTCGACAAGTGGCTACCCGAATCCGGTTCACTCGATGCGCGCGTCTGGATCGAGAACATTCCCTTCAATGAAACCCGCAAGTACGTCAAGCGCGTGCTTTCGGCGCAGGCGATATTTCACTGGCGAATGACGGGGCAGGTCCGCCGGGTGTCCGACGAACTGCTTCTCATCAAAGGTGCCAGAGATATCCTCCAGCTAGCCGCTCGCTAGCGCCTCCAAAGCCTCGTTGCGACTCGACTTGTCGAGCTCCGACAGTGCCGTGGCCTCTTCGTAGAAACAGCGGATTTCCTCACGGCAATTCTGCAGCAGCTTGCGAAACGCCGGTAACTGCCCCTCGTACAAGGTCATCGAGATCAGCCGGGCATTGTTGAGGTCGCCACTCAGCCAGCTGGCTCCCTTGCGCCCCGCCTCGGCAAGCACCGATTCGGCTTCGGCCGAAAGCTGCCCTAGCCGAGCGGCTTTCAGGCGGCGCTTTTCATCGTCGGGCAACGCACTTTCGAAATACTCGCCCAGGTCAACACGAGCCGTGGCTACCAGCCCCATTAGGGTCTGTCGCAGCTCACGGCGTTCGTGATACACGCCGATGTCGCCCTCTTTACCGTGCGATTGCAACCACTGACGCACCCCATACTCCTCCACGGCCGTTGCAAACGATTCATTGAATGCCGAGTCGCCCTTGATGTACAGCACCTGGTGCGCAAGTTCATGGAACAGCACAGCGACCAGCCGTATGTCGTCCCACTGCATCATTGAGCTCAGGACAGGGTCATCGAAGTTGCCAAGCGTCGAATAGGCCGACACGCCGCCGACGGCAACGTCGAAGCCTCGCTTCGCAAGACGCCCAGACTCGCGATAGGCCGCGTCGCGCGAGAAGTACCCGCGATAACTCACACAGCCCGCAACTGGAAAACACCATGTCCTGGGCTCGAGTGAGAATTCCGGCGCCGCAAATACGTTCCAGACAACATACTCACGTTCGATGTCGGCGTACGTGCGGTAGCTGTCGTTGTCGGGTAGCGCCAGCTCCCGGATCGAGAACTCGCGGGCCGCCTGTACGAGCCGCAGGCGCTCGGCAAGCCCGACTGGCGTGGTCTCGTCTTCGAGAATTTCAGCAATCGGCTCGCGCTCTCGAAGCACTTGCCACTGTCCGTTTGCTGCTTGCAGGTAATAGCAGCCCGTCAAACCGGCACAGGCCAGCAGTAACGGCAACAGGCGAAGCTGTCTATAGGGAGGGCGCAGCGGCATGCTGCTACTCTGCTGCCTTCCTGACTGCAACGTCAACTGTCGGTTACTATTGGCCGATGAAGATCTACCTGGTCGGCGGCGCCGTTCGCGATGAACAACTGGGCATCCCCCACAAGGAGCGGGACTGGTGCGTCGTGGGCGCAACGCCCGACGAGCTCATCAAGCTCGGTTATCGCCAGGTCGGCAAGGACTTTCCGGTCTTCCTGCACCCGGAGACCGCGGAGGAGTATGCGCTCGCGCGCACAGAAAGAAAGACGTCGCCGGGTTACCACGGTTTCGATTTCGATTGCTCGCGTTCGGTCACCATTGAAGACGATCTGCTACGCCGCGACCTGACCATCAACGCAATCGCGCAAGACACGGACGGCAATATCGTCGATCCGTACGGCGGTATGGCCGACATCGAGCAACGCGTCCTCAGGCACGTTTCCGGTGCGTTTGCCGAGGACCCCGTGCGTATCCTGCGGGTCGCGAAATTTGCCGCGCGGTACCGTTTACAGGGTTTCGAAATCGCGCCCGAGACCATGCGGCTCATGCGGCAGATGGTAGATGATGGCGAAGTCGATGCGCTCGTGCCCGAGCGGGTCTGGAAAGAAACCGAGTCCGCACTGGCTGGACAGAGCATTCGCACCTACTTCGAGGTGTTACGCGAGTGCGGCGCCTTGCGGGTCCTGTTCCCCGAGGTCGACGCATTGTTCGGCGTGCCGCAACCCGAGCGCTGGCACCCTGAAATCGATACGGGACTGCATGTCATGATGGTGCTGGAGCAGGCCGAGAAGATCAGTGACGACGTCGGCGTACGCTTTGCGGCACTGACCCACGATCTCGGCAAGGGCAATACGCCCAGGTCGAAGCTGCCCAGTCATCCCGGCCACGAGATTCGCGGCTGCAAGTTGATCCGCGTTTTGGTCGAACGCATGCCGGTGCCGAACGATCACCGCGACCTGGCCCTGCTCGTGGCTGAGTTCCACACACATTGCCACCGTGCACTTGATCTGCGCGCCAAGACGATTCTCAAGGTCCTTGAGAAGACAGATGCGTTCCGGCGGCCCGGTCGCTTCGAGCGTTTCCTGCAGACCTGTGAAGCGGATGCTCGGGGACGAGCCGGTCTCGAGAACCGGCGATACCCGCAGGCCGATTATTTTCGCCGCGCGTTTGCAGCCGCTGACGCAATCGACGCGGGGGCGATCGCCCGGCAGTACGAAGGACAAAAGATCCGAACCGCGATACACCGCGCGCGCAAGCAGGCGCTCAGCGATTTTCGCCGCTTAGCCGCCGTAGAAATACAGGAAGACTGAGAAGAAAGTCACGTCGCCATATAGTTCAGAGTCGTCGAAACCCAGGGAGAACTCTACGTCGGCGGTATCGCCGAGCGGATTGAGGAATCGAAGCGTCGTGGACGTGGTTTTGCCGCCATCGACTTCGCCTTGCCATCGGCCAACATCCAGCTCCCAGCGCCGTTTGCCGACATCGACACCGAGCGTCGCGAATGCGCGATAGTCGACCAGGCTGTTAATCAGGCTCAGGCGCGAAAACACGAGGAAATCGAGCAAGCGACGATTGTCATCGAGCCGGAGGTTGACACTGTAGTCGTAGTCCATGCCCGAAAGGCCGAAGTCCACGTCGTCGGTGATCTTGATTCGAGTCGTCAGGCCGATGCCGTCTGCATCAAAACTGAATGAACGGGCGCCAACGAAGTCATTGGCTGGCAGATCCGCCTCGAAATCGCGGTACTTGTAATCGGCCGAGATCGTAATGCGCTCGTTTCGCCAATACAGCGAGCTACGAAAATCGTTAGAGTCGAGCGTGTCGTCATCGCCCCAGTAGGAAAACCCGGCGCGAATGCCAAGTGGCTCGAACCAGTGATCGATACCAATATCGCCGTACCAGGAATCGATGCCCGTGCTGTCGGGTCGATCGACCGTGTTGCGGGCAACGGCAGCGGACAACCAGGTCTTCTCTGTCAGCCCGAATTCGCCGATCAGCCCGCCGGCCAGGCCGTCGGCGGTATCCCCTTCGATGCCGCCGCCAATAATAAAACCCTCACCCGCGAGCGCGGGTGCGCACAGTGATACGAGCAACAGCGTTCTAAACCAGTACATAGACGATTACGGCCGCAAGCGCGAGACGATACACCGCGAAAGGCGCAAGACCGATGCGGCTGACGAATCGCATGAAAAACTCGATGCTCAGGTAGGCAACAATAGCTGAAACCAGCGCGCCGAGTGCGAGTTTTCCCCAGGCAACCGGGGCATCGCCAATGACCAGTTCAATGCCCTTGTAAGCGGTAGCCAGCAGGATGACAGGCGCTGACAACAGGAAAGAAAACCGCGCCGCGTCCCTGCGCTCGAAACCGAGGAATCGCGCCGCCGTTATCGTAACGCCCGACCGCGATGTGCCGGGCACGAGCGACAGCGCCTGGGCGCAGCCGATCACGATCGCATCGCGCAGCCGCACATCGGCGACGACTCGTTCGCTGCTGCAAAAGCGGTCAGCTGCGGCCATGAGCAGGCCGTAACCGGCCAGCGTGTACACGATGATCGACGGGTCGCGCAGATTGCCCTCGATCCAGGAAGCGAAAAACAAGCCCGCGACGGCGGCAGGAATCGTACCGAGCCCAATCGCCAGTGCCATTCTTGCCTGCGGCATGCTCATGTTGCCGCCCAACAGCTGCGCGCCACCGCGCAACAGCCCGAGAATGTCTTCGCGAAAAAACACGCACACAGCGACCAGCGAGCCGAAATGGACCGCCACATCGAAGGCCAGTCCCTGGTCGGTCCATTCGACCAGGTACGGCACGAGCACGAGGTGCCCTGAGCTGGAGATCGGCAGAAACTCGGTCAGCCCCTGGACAACCGCGAGCACGACGACCTGAAGTCCGGTCATAAAGTGTGTGTCCTGTCTGTGAGACGAAATGCGGATGGTACCGCGGCGTCACCGCAACGCAACGCCATGCATTTGAAGTTTTCTCCCATGGCGCCGGGGAGTGTGAGGTTTTTCACCTGAGTCGACAACTCGAGCTGATCTTTTGCGGGCAGCGATTCCAGGTATTGCAGCTCGGCATCAAGGCCGCCACCCATCAGGAAACCAGCTTGCGGTGCGAATCCCGCAACCTCCATGCCGCTCGACACCGCGGCGTCGGCAATGGCCGTGAAATCGACCCACGCCGTGATGTCCTGGATTCCAGGGAGTATCAGCGCTTCGTTGTGCGCGTGGTGCCGAAAATGGCAGCGCAACCAGCCGCCGTCACGATCTGCCGCGTAGTACTCACGTCGCGACACACCATAGTCGAACAGGAAAGCCACGCCCTCTCGTAATGCGCCGCCCAGGCCGGCAACCCAGTCATGCAAACCCAGTGACACCTCCGACACATAGCCGGCAGGCAATGCGCATCCGAGATCCCGCTCTATGACCATGACGGCATCACGGAGTATCCCGGGTGCATCGGCCGCAACGATTTCGAACGACCCCTGCAGCTCTGCCACGCGAAGTTGCTGTACGCCGTTGGCAGCGCGTCGAAATCGCTCGACCGGAAACGCGTCAAGCACTTCGTTGGCAATGATGACGCCCGAGAAGTTCTCAGGTGGCGCATCGACCCAGTTGACCAGTCGCATCAGTTCCGGATGCTCGCCCTGAAGCAAGCGTTCCTGCCGCTCACGCAGGTCCGCGGAGACTTCGAGGATGTCGTAGCGACCCGGCAGTGCGCCGAGTTCGTTCAGCGCGCCAAGCATGTCCGCCGCAAGCCTGCCACTGCCTGCGCCGTATTCGAACACGACGCCGCCATCGATCGTCGAGAGCACTTCGGCGACCTGGCGCGCAATGACCCGGCCAAACACGCTCGAGATTTCCGGGGCCGTCACGAAATCCCCGGACTTGCCGAGCTTGGATGTGCCAGCAACGTAGTACCCCAGTTTCGGGGCATACAGCGCATGCTGCATAAACTCGGCGAAACTGATGCTGCCGCCGCCGGCAGCAATATGCTCGCGAATGAAAGCAGCGACGCGCCGGCTGTGCGCGGCGCTCGCGGTGTCCGGCTCGGGGAGTTGATCGTCGTGTTGCATGTGGCTTGTAAAGTCTTTAAGAATGAACTTCAGATACTCGACCAGGGATTCCCGATGCCACACGACAACCTGACCGGCCGAGTCGTACTCGTAACAGGTGCTGCCCGGAGAATCGGTGCGGCTATTGTGACACGCCTGCACGACAACGGCGCGCAGGTTGCGATCCATTACCGCTCTTCGGCCGACGATGCCGATGCGATTGCCGATGAACTGAACGCTCGGCGCGCCGATTCGGCGACCACACTCCAGGCAGACCTGCTCGATGTCAGCGCTATCGGGAGTCTCGTCGCATCAGTCATTGACTGGGGCGGACGGCTTGACGGCCTCGTCAACAATGCATCGACGTTCTACCCGACGCCCGTCGGCAATATCACGGAGCAGCATTGGGACGACCTCCTGGGCAGCAATCTCAAGGCACCACTTTTCCTGTCGCAGGCGGCCGCGCCGCATCTGCGTGATGCCAGCGGCGCAATCGTCAATATTGTCGATATCCACGCGCAGCGGCCGCTGCGCAATCACGCGGTTTACGGCCCCGCCAAGGCCGGCCTGGCAATGCTCACGCGGGCCCTTGCCAAGGATCTTGCGCCGGAGATTCGCGTCAACGGCGTGTCGCCCGGGGCGATTCTGTGGCCCGAAGACGGTATGTCGGAAGCGGCGCAGCAGAGCGTCCTTCGCCAGGTGCCGCTCGAGCGCGCGGGCAAACCTGACGATATTGCCGGCTGCGTGCTGTACCTGTTACGAGACGCGACTTATGTGACGGGCCAGATCATTGCCGTCGACGGTGGTCGCTCGGTCGGCTGGTAGCCTAGAATGCGCTCGCGAAGTCCCGTTCAGGACGGCCTGTTGCACGCGGTCGCCGTTCATGCGGCTGACCCTGCGGCTTGGATTGCCTGCCCGGCAAGGCGACGACAGGACACGCGCCCGTATTCAGGACAGACATCGCTGCGATCATGTTCGGGTCGAGGTCGTCACCGATCGGAACGCTCAATTCGTCAGTGGCGGGACAGTCCACGGGCAGGCCGCCGAAGTAATCGCCGTCACCGTCGGCATTCGCCAGGCGAAACGAGGTAGGCCGCAGGATCTTCTCGCAGAATTCGAGGCCAATCTGTCCTACCGGCTTGCCGAAGGTATTGTCACCCACAATCGTGACCGTCGCGTGCGGGATCAAGCCGTTCGTCACGAGCTCGCTGGCCGATGCCGTGCCGCTCGTCGCGATCACAACGAGCTGGTCGAGATTGATCGAGCTGGCAAGACGCGCGAAAAACGCCGTGCGATTGTTTGAGGCAGCGCGATCGGCATTGAACTCCGTGAGCGAAAAAACGAGATTCTCGGCAACGTCACCGCCGAGCATATCGCCAAGCAACTCCGCCGTGCTGACGAGACCGCCGCCGTTGTAGCGCAGGTCCAGGATCACGTCTGTCACATTCGCATCCCGGAATGCCGCAAACACCGTGTCGAGCTCTGCATTGGCTGTACTGACGAACGTCGACAACTCGACGTAACCCACAGGAGGCAGGCCATTGCCCTGGTCGATCAGGCGCCACTGCGGGACCGGGTCGATCGTTACGATGTCCTTCGTGATCGACGCCGAGAATATCGTTGTGTCGACGCGTTCCATCTCAAAGGTCAGCGTGTCGTTGTCCGCGAATACAGCACTAACGCCTTCAGCGGCTTCTATTTCCTCGATTGTTCGACCGTTGAGACCCAGCAGCCGCTGCCCTCGATCGAGACCGCCGCCAGCGGCCGGGCTGCCCGAAAATACGCGTGTAATACGAAACTCGGTACCGCCGGGATCGACGAAACGCCAGCTGAAGCCGAAGCCCTCGAATCTGCCTTCGCCGAAGAACTCGGTATCGGCCTGAAGCGAGCCGACCGAGCTAAACAGGTCGATCGGGTTGCCATCTGCGTCCTGCGGGCCGTAGGTTGTCGTCACTTCCTCGACGAGTTGCTCAGGTGTCGTATAGTCATCGATGCTCAGGTTTGCCGGGAGCTGGTCATTCCACAGGTACCAGGCGTAGAGATTGACGAGCACAAACTCCTTTTGGCCGTCGACGCTGCAGGCCCCTGTACCGACTTCAGGACCGGCACCGCTGAAATCGCCACCGTCATCACAGGCGGTCAGAGTAGCGATTAACAGCAAAGCAACGAGATAACGCATCTGGACTCCCTTATAAGATAACGCCGACCGGCTCCAGCGGATGACTGTCGGCGTCGTATTCCTGCCAAATCTTAAGCATCGTCTTTCCCGTTACGGGATGAACGAGATCCGGAGCCAGTTCGGATAGCGGCCGCAATACGAAGCTGTACTCCAGGATATCGCAGCGCGGCACTCGCACCGGAGACTCATCGAAAACCAGATCATTGTAGAGCAACAGGTCGATATCGAGAGGACGTGATGCCCACTTTTCACTACCGCGATCGCGCCCGCAAAGATTATGTAAACGCTCGATCTCTTCGCAGATCCCGAGTGGTGTCTCATCGGACCACAGACGCACAACGAGGTTCAGAAAGTCGTCGCCTTCGAAGCCAACCGCGGCGCTGCGATACACCGCCGAGATGTCCAGGTCACCAAAACGCTGCCGGAGCTCACGCACTGCCAGCCCGAGGTTTTCTTCGGCATCGATGTTGCTGCCGAGTCCAAGGTAGATGGTGGCCATGTCCTTGCCGTCGACGCGCTGTCAACCGGGCCCGCTGCCGCGCTCTATGAGTACGCCAACGTCCCTGGAGCCGCGAATGGCGCCGGGCTTGTTGACCCGGACCTTGACCCACTGGACGCCAAACTCGTCACGAATAATCGCCGCTATCCCTTCGGCCAGGGTCTCTACCAGCTGAAAGCTCGAGTCCTCGACGAACTGTTGGATGCGTTTGGCAACGGACTTGTAGTTTAGCGTGTCGTCAACGCTGTCCGTTGCAGCAGCCTTCGCGATGTCGGCGCTCATCTCTAGGTCGATAACGACGGTCTGGCGAATCTTGCGCTCCCACTCCCAGATACCGATGACCGTCTCGATCCTGAGCTCATTGAGAAAGATCTTGTCCATTATTTGATTTCCGTCCGTTATTGACTGGCCGTCGGCACGTCGAGAGACGCCAGCGGCCAGCGGGGCTGCGCCTTGATGACATTGGCCTCGCAGGCCTCTGCCAGTCGCATCGCGCCGGCAACCGCGATCATCGCACCATTGTCGGTACAAAACTCCATGCGCGGATAATAAACCTCGCCGTCGAAACGCTCGGCAATGTCCTTCCGCAGCAGGCGATTGGCGCCCACACCGCCGGCCACAATGATGCGATCCAGCCGTTCCGACTTCGCGGCCTTGATCGCGCGGCCGATCAGGGTGTCAACGGCGGCGCGTTGGAAGGATGCCGCAATATCCTCGCGGCACAGGTTTCCCGAGGCCTCGGCCTTCTGCACCTCCAGCATTACGGCGGTTTTCAAACCGCTGAAGCTGAAGTCGAAGCCCGGCTTTTGCAGCATGGGTCGCGGAAAAACATGGGCCCGGTCATTGCCATCCTCGGCCAGTGCCGCCAGCGCGGGACCACCCGGATAGCCGAGGCCCAGCAGCTTGGCCGTCTTGTCGAAGGCCTCGCCGACGGCATCGTCGAGGGTCGTGCCCAGCAGTCGATAGTCGCCGAGCGCGCGAACGGCGATCAGCATCGTGTGCCCCCCGGACACGAGCAGCGCCAGGAAAGGGAATTCCGGAGGCTCATCTTCGAGCATCGGCGCCAGCAGGTGGCCTTCCATATGGTGCACGGGAATCACAGGGCAGCCCCAGGCCAGGCCGAGACCGTTCGCCATGCCGCCGCCGACCATCAGCGCACCGACGAGGCCGGGGCCCGCGGTGTAGGCGATGGCGTCGGGCTTTTCGATGCCCGCCTCGCTCATAACTTGTTGAATTAAAGGCAAAAGCATACGCACATGGTCACGCGATGCAATCTCCGGCACGACCCCGCCGTAGACGGCATGCAGGTCAACCTGGCTGTGCAGCGCGTGTGCCACGAGACCGCGCTCGGTGTTGAACAGCGCCACACCGGTCTCATCACAGCTCGTTTCGATGCCCAAAACGTTCATACGCGGCGGATCATATTTGCCCCTGAAACCCTTTGCAAATGGCCATTCCCGGCGCTATGATACGCGGCTCTGTCCCGGCCACAGCGCCGGGTTTCTTTATGTCTGACCGGAATACCTGATCAATGCCAAGTGTTCGCGTAAAAGAGAACGAGTACTTTGACTCTGCCCTGCGTCGTTTCAAGCGTGCCTGTGAGAAAGCCGGCATCCTGACCGAGCTTCGTCGTCGTGAGTATTACGAGAAGCCGACCCAGGAAAGAAAGCGCAAGAAAGCGGCCGCCGTCAAACGCCACATGAAGCGCCTGTCTCGCGAAGAAGCCAAGCGCAAGCGTCTCTACTGATTCAAGTCGCTCCGCTCGCGCGGAGTATCGCCCATGTCGCTCAAAAACCAGATAACAGAGGACATGAAGTCCGCCATGAAGGCTGGTGACAAAGACCGGCTCAAAGTGGTGCGCCTGATTTTGGCGGCGATCAAGCAGGTCGAAGTCGACAAGCGCGTGGAGCTCGATGACGCCGCCGTACTCGCCGTGATCACCAAGATGGTCAAGCAGCGCCGCGACTCGATCGAGCAGTTCGAGAAAGGCAATCGAGAGGACCTCGCGAAAATCGAACGCGACGAGATAGCCGTGCTCGATCAGTACCTGCCCGAGCAGTTGTCCGCCGAAGAACTTGCCGCAATGGTCGACGAAGTCATCCAGGCTACCGGTGCCGCGGGCATTCGCGACATGGGTAAGGTCATGGGCCAGATCAAGGCTAAAGCCGCGGGTCGCGCCGACATGGGCGCCGTCAGTGCTACGGTCAAGGAACGCCTGAACGCGCTGTAGGACAGGTTTTGTCCGGACTCATTCCCCAGGATTTCATCGACGATCTGATCGCAAGAGCAGATATCGTCGAGGTGATCGGTCGCCGCGTACAGCTCAAGAAGGCCGGCAGGGAATTCAAAGCCTGCTGCCCGTTCCACGACGAAAAAACCCCCTCTTTCACGGTCAGCCCCGGAAAGGGTTTCTATCACTGCTTCGGCTGCGGCGCGCACGGTACGGCCATCGGCTTTCTCATGGAATACGACCACATGAGCTTTGTCGAGGCCATCGAGAACCTGGCCAGCTCCATGGGCGTCGACGTGCCGCGCAGCGAAAGTGACAAGCCCGCACGACGTTATGACGAGCTGTTCTCGCTCATGGACACGGTCGCGCGACACTGGCAGTCCAGTCTCAAAGAGTCGCCGAAGGCCGTCGACTATCTCAAGGACCGCGGCATTGACGGTTCAACGGCGAAACGCTTCGGCATCGGCTACGCGCCGGACGGCTGGAGCAACGTGCTCGACAAGTTCGGACGATCGGACGAGGCAGCCGAGCGACTGTTGGCGACGGGCCTGATCATCCGTAAGGATAACGGCAAGCACTACGACCGATTCCGCGACCGCATCATGTTCCCGATACGCGATGCGCGCGGGCGAACCATTGGCTTCGGCGGGCGCGTCATGGGCGACGGCGAGCCGAAATACCTGAATTCTCCGGAGACGGTCCTGTTCCATAAAGGGCGTGAGCTGTATGGCCTGTACGAGGCTCGCCAGGCGCTTCGACACATCGAACAACTCGTCGTCGTCGAGGGCTACATGGACACGGTCGCGCTGGCTCGACACGGGATCGACTTTGCCGCCGCGACGCTCGGCACGGCAACGACGAGCGAGCACCTCAACCGGCTGTTTCGCCTGACCGAGAACGTCTGCTTCGCGTTCGATGGCGACCGTGCGGGCAGGCAGGCTGCGTGGCGAGCGCTCGAAAACGCGCTGCCGCAGATTCGCGAGGGCAGGCAGATCCGGTTCGTATTCCTGCCGGACGGCCAAGACCCCGATTCTTTTGTCAACGAACACGGTGCCGACGCGTTTGTGAAGCTGCTGGCCGATGGTAGTGCCCTGTCCGAGTTTCTCATCGACGAGTTGGCAAGCCAGGTGGACATGCAGACCGTGGACGGACGGGCCCGGCTGGCCGAACTGGCACGTCCGCTGGTCAACCGGATTCCGGCAGGGGTCTACCGCGAACTGCTCATAGAGAGCCTCGCCGAGGCGGTTGGGCTCAGCGCTGCAAAGCTGCAGAAAATGGTGGCAACGGGCAAGCAATCGGCCGGCCCGCATACCCAACACGGCGGTTCACCGGTTGCGCGGCGAAAGCAATCATCGGCCGCCGGCAGACCGTCGGTGGTACGCCACGCGATCTCGATTGTGCTGAGCCACCCGGAGGCCGCGCATAAGCTCGATGTCGAGAAGCTGGCCGGCATCAGCCGGCCCGGTGCGGATTTATTGCAGGCCCTCATTGAAACCGTGCAGGACGAACCCAATATCACGACAGCTGGTTTGCTGGAACGCTGGAGGCACGACGAACAGGGGCGTCACCTGGGCAAGCTGGCGGCCACAGAGGTGCCCGTCGACGAAGATTTCGACCCGGCCCTGGAACTCGAGGAGTGCCTGGCGCAGCTGGTGCAAGCCGGACGCAAGGAAAGAATCGATTTTTTGATTGAAAAACAGCGAGTTACAGGGCTGTCCGATGATGAAAAAAGCGAACTCCGGGCGTTGACATCGGGTCAAAGGCAGTAGAGTTTTTTGTAGATTGAGCTCTTGCAAAAGAGTAGAATTAATCGTTTGTATTTTTTACCCGCAGGGATTTTGTCTTGACAGAAAAAAGAGCAGCAGTCGGCGGCAGCAAACAAGCTCAGCAGCTGAAGGAATTGATTGCCCGCGGCAAGGAACAGGGTTACCTGACCTATGCGGAGGTCAATGACCACTTGCCGAACGACATCGTCGACCCAGAACAAATCGAAGACATCGTCAACATGATCAACGACATGGGTATTGCCGTGCACGAGAAGGTGCCCGACGTCGAATCGATCACCTTGTCGGATGCAACTGCGACCGACGACGAAGGTGCCGAGGAGGCCGAAGCCGCCCTCGCGAGTGTCGACGCTGAATTCGGCCGCACTACCGACCCTGTTCGCATGTATATGCGTGAGATGGGAACGGTCGAGTTGTTGACGCGCCAGGGCGAAATCGAGATTGCCAAGCGCATCGAAGATGGCCTCAACCAGGTCAAGTATCACATGGTGCACTTTCCGCCGACCGTCGAGGCACTGCTCGAAGTGGCCGACAGGGTCATCGGTGGCGAAACGCGCATGCAGGACTTCGTCGTTGGCTTCATCGACCCGAACGAGCCGGACGAGATCAAGCCGCCCGCGCCGAAGACAGATGATGACGACGATGACGAGGTCGTCGATACGGGTCCCGATCCCGATGAGGTGAAATCCCGCGTACGAGTCATTCGCCGCCATTTCAACCGGGGGATGAAGTATCTGGACCTACACGGCCTAAAGGACAAGAAGACCGTCAAGGCGCAGAAGGACATGGCCGATCAGATCATGGAACTCAAGCTTGCGCCCAAGCTGTTCGATGCTCTCGTCCGCAACTTGCGTGACGTGGTCTCGATCATTCGCAGCCAGGAACGCCTGGTCATGCAGATCTGCGTTCGCGATGCCGGCATGCCACGCAAGGATTTTCTGTCGAGCTTTCCGAAGAGCGAAACGGACCTGGCGTGGATCGACAAGCACATCCGTGCCAAGCGCAAGCACTCGTCGATTCTCGCCAAGCTCAAAGATGACATCCTGCGTGCGCAGCGCAAGCTGATCGCGGTTGAGGTAGCGACGCGCCTCAAGATCAGCGAGATCAAGGAGATCAATCGCCAGATGTCGATCGGCGAGGCGAAAGCACGCCGCGCGAAGAAAGAGATGGTCGAAGCCAACCTGCGCCTCGTGATCTCGATCGCCAAGAAATACACGAACCGCGGGCTGCAGTTCCTGGACCTGATCCAGGAAGGCAATATCGGGCTTATGAAAGCCGTGGACAAGTTCGAGTACCGCCGCGGCTACAAGTTCTCAACCTATGCGACATGGTGGATTCGGCAGGCGATTACACGTTCGATTGCAGACCAGGCGCGCACGATTCGTATCCCCGTGCACATGATCGAGACGATCAACAAGCTGAATCGTATCTCGCGACAAATGTTGCAGGAGATGGGACGCGAACCGCTGCCTGACGAGCTGGCCGAGCGCATGGAGATGCCCGAGGACAAAGTCCGCAAGGTACTCAAGATTGCCAAGGAACCGATCTCGATGGAAACCCCGATCGGCGACGACGAGGATTCGCATCTTGGCGATTTCATCGAAGACCAGACCGTGCACTCACCGGTAGACTCTGCAACAACATCCGGCCTCAAGGAAACGACGCACTCGGTACTTGCCGGGCTGACGCCACGAGAAGCCAAGGTATTGCGCATGCGCTTCGGCATCGACATGAATACCGATCACACGCTCGAGGAAGTCGGCAAGCAGTTCGACGTGACGCGCGAGCGTATTCGCCAGATCGAAGCCAAGGCACTCAGGAAACTGCGTCACCCGACGCGCTCGGATCAGCTCAGGAGTTTCCTGCTCGAAGACTGAGGACACGTAATCATCATTGAAGAAAGCCGGGCGGTGTCCCGGCTTTTTTTTAGAGTATTTCGAGCGCCTTGCGTCGCTGGGTGTGATAGTCCTGCTTGCCCACGAAACTGACAAACTCGGTCTGCGACAGCGCCTCACTGTAAAAGAAACCCTGCACCGAGTCGCAGCCGTTCTTTCTCAGGAATTCGAGCTGATCGTCGGTTTCGACGCCCTCGGCGATAGACTTCTTGCCGAGTTCTTCGGCCATCCTGATGATCGTGCGGCAAATGTTGTCCGAGGTCGAACCCGTGCCGATTTGCTGGATGAACGACTTGTCGATCTTGATGACGTCGAATGGCATTTGCTGCAGGTAGCTCAGGGAAGAATAACCGGTTCCAAAGTCGTCGATCGCGATGCGCACACCTTCGGCGCGCAAGGCCTCCAGAATCCGGATCGCCGTATCACGATTCTGGGCAACGGTCGTTTCGGTGACTTCGAGCTGCACATAGCCCGGGTGAATGCCGAAGCGCCGTATTGGCTCCATCACATGGTTGATAAAACTGGATTCACGCAGCTGCCTGGCCGAAACGTTGATGGACATTGGCCCCGGGTGCATCCCGCCGTCGATTATTTCGCACAGATCCTTGC
>Ga0265309_10000195_pt1 | contig 22754 bp, 21 predicted proteins | sample Helome_FD_192492 | JGI IMG/M metagenome (GOLD analysis project Ga0265309, IMG submission 192492) | Marine sediment microbial communities from subtidal zone of North Sea - Hel_20160524 (Illumina Assembly) | ecosystem: Environmental > Aquatic > Marine > Subtidal zone > Sediment ...
GATTTGCTCAACCCAGGCACACTCTCGATTGGCCTGTGGCGCAAAACAGGTGACCACGGCATCAACCTGTTCACAGACCATTGCCTCACCGCCGGTCATATGCTGGAAATAGGCATTGCCGTCGAACGCGCCGTAAAAACGCGCGTACGGCGTCATCTCGACCCCGAGACCATGTAATACGCCGACCCACTGGTCGCGCACGATGGCCTGGATCGACTCGCCGGCGACACTACCGCCCGAAAACAGGCGTACGTAATGTCCGTCACGCGCCAGTTTTTCGGCTACCCCCAGTCCCGCCCAGTCGCAGGACCAGTCCGCTATCACGACATTCCTGCCCGGTTGGGTCTCGCCCCGAATAACCGACCAGGCATCGACGATTTCAACGCCCTCCACCTCGACTTCGGGCAGACGCGTATTGGCACCGGTTGCGATCACCACGTGGTCGGGATCTAAGCCGCGCAGGCTGGCAGCATCGAGTAGTGAGTTGCAGCGGATCGTAACCCCGGCCTGCTCCAGCTCGCGTTGCAGGTTGGTCGTGACACCACCGAACTCGGCGCGCCCGGGTAACGCCTCGGCCAGATTTACCTGGCCGCCGAGACGGAAGTCTTTCTCATGTAGCTCTACCCGGTGACCGCGCTCGGCTGCGACCACTGCAGCTTTCATTCCGGCCGGGCCGCCACCGATAACGAGTACTTTCCTGGCTTGTGTGACGGTCTGCATCTTACCGATACTGTGTTCGCGACCGCTCACCGGGTTCTGAATGCAGGACACCGGAAAATGCGCCAGTCGATGCCCGACACAAGCCTGGTTACAACCGACGCAGGCACGAATATCGTCGGCTCGCCCGCTAGCCATTTTATTAACAAATTCCGCATCGGCGATCAGCGCCCGTGCCAGCCCCACCATATCGGCCTTACCCTGGCTGATAACTTCATCGGCCAATTGCGGTTGATTGATGCGACCGGCAACCAGCACCGGTTTGCTAACTGCCTGTTTCAGTCGCGCCGCATCGTCAGCGACAAAACCAGGCGCAATCGCCATCGGTGGAAACACGTGAATCCAGCCATCGGGCGCGGATGACGAGCCGGCAATCACACTGAAATAATCGACCTGCTCGTCGCTATCGAGCGTCTGGCAAATCTCGATCATCTCGGCTGCCGGAAACCCTTTGCCAGTTTTTTCATCCAGGGTTACGCGCACGCCCAGGGTTTTATCAGCACCAATTCGTGCTCGACTACGGCTGATTATTTCGCGCAGGAAGCGCATGCGATTTTCCAGGTTGCCACCGAATTCATCTTCGCGACGATTGGTTTCAGGATTCAGAAACTGTGCGATCAGATATCCCATACTGGCCAGGATCTCGACCCCGTCGAGATCGGCATCGGCTAATCGCCCGGCAGCGTCCACAAAGCTTTCGATCAACTCCCAGACCATTTCGTTCGGCATCGGTACCGGCACCACGCGATATCGTTCATCGGGTACATCGGATGCCGAGTAACTGAGCGGCCGTGAGCCGTCATGACTCAGCCTGACGCCTCGACCGGCATGGAACAACTGGCCGAAGACCGGGGTCCCCTCACTACGGCATCGCTGTCCAAGCTGGTTCAGTCCCTCAACGATGCGATCGCTGCCGGCATAGAGAAACGCATCTTCGAAACCGTAGCTTGGGTGTACGGTCATACTTTCCATGATGATCAAACCGACACCGCCACGCGCGCGCGCCAGGTGGTAGGCGATCAAATCTTCACTGACCACACCATGATGGCCCAGCGTGGTACCGTGCGGTGGATTAAAAATCCGGTTGCGTACCCGGGTTGGTCCGAGGTCGAAGGGTTGCAGTAATTGCTCGTACATACCAGTTATCTGACGCTGAAATGACTTGATAAAATGAAAAAATATCATTAAATTTTCATTTTCGCAAAATCATCGATTCAAATTTTCACCTAAATGCCCCGACTCAGCGCAACCCAGCGACAGGTACAGGCCGATTTTCTGCAACAGGTACGCGATGGACGTCTCGACAAACCGGTCGCCGAGGGTTCCGGATTGCCCAATCTGGCCTACACCTGCGCCGACTTTTACCAGCTGGAGCAACAAACCGTTTTTCGTAACAACTGGGTATTCGCCGGCTTCCGCCACCAGTTCGTCGACCCTGGCGACATGCAACCGGTTACGATCGCCGGGCAACCCATCGTACTGGTGAAGGCAGAAGACGGTGTTATCCGCGGATTTCACAACGTCTGTCGTCACCGCGGTGCCAGGCTGGTAAACGAGTGCCGTAACAGCAAAAAATTTATCTGTCCGAACCATTCCTGGAGTTACAGTCTGTCTGGAAAACTCATCGCACGACCTCATTTTCACGGTGGCGATCAGCACGACGTCAACCAGTCCGATTGCCATCGCGCCGACCTGGCAGAGATTCGATGCGTTACCTGGCACGACTGGATCTTTGTCGATATCAGCGGTGAGGCCGAGTCATTTGCGAGCTGCATCGAGCCGATTGCCAACGTTATCGATGCTTACGACTTCAGCGCGCTGCGCTTTTGTGAATCGCTGGAATTCGAAATCGATGCCAACTGGAAGCTGGCGATCGAAAATTTCATCGAGCCCTATCATGTATTTTCCTGCCACCCGTGGCTGAACAGTTTTGTTGGCATGGAGGAACGCGAGGCACCGACTTATAACCATAAAGTGCTCAGCTGCGGTTACCAGTTTCAACAAACCGACCCGGCGCGTGGCGGGGAGTTGCCCTGGTTTCCGAACCTGCCCAGCGAAAAACATAACCGTGGCGACTGGTTTGTGCTATTCCCCAACTTCGGCTTCGAGATATTTCCCGACCAGGTAGACGTATTTGTCGCCTGGCCGCAGGGCCCTGCGAAATGCCGTGAAACCATAGCGCTGTATTTCGTCGGAGACGGCGCCAGCGCCGAAAAGTACAGCGCAGCACGAAACCATGTGACGCAGAACTGGCACGATCTCAACCACGAGGACATCGGTATTATCGAACGCATGCAAAAGGGTCGCGCATCGGAGGGATTCGACGGTGGTGTGTTATCACCCTACTGGGATCCGGTGTTGCAATATTTTGCCGTTTTGACAACCGAGTCGATCGCCGCCTGTTCAGTTTCCGAGAGTTGACCCAAGTCAATACAAGTTGTCTCCGGGGCGGTAATCTAGGTGCAATAATTTGTTGCTTGATATGCAATGCGCAGACCACCCCTAATTCAAGATGACCTGATCAATCGCTACGACAAGCCAGGTCCACGTTACAGCTCTTATCCACCGGCAACAGAATTCCACGATCAAATCTCGGAATCCGACTATCGAGACTGGGCCAGGCTTAGCAACGAGGAGCCGATTCCTAAACCTTTATCACTTTATTTCCATATACCGTTTTGCAGTTCAATCTGCTACTACTGCGCCTGTAACAAGGTCATCACCAGTGACAAGGAGCGCACCGAACCTTACCTGCAGGATCTATATCGTGAAATCGAAATACAGGCGAGCCTGTTTGACAAGGATCGTGAAGTGCGCGAGTTGCATTGGGGCGGGGGAACACCTGGTTTTCTGAGTCATCGGCAATCGCAACAGTTGATGGAACAAATTGCGCGGCATTTCAAACTCGAACATAGCAGTGGTAGTGACTATTCAATCGAAATCGACCCCCGCGTAATGGTAAAAGACGGCGCCGCCCACCTGCGCAATCTTGGCTTCAACCGCATCAGCATCGGCGTACAGGATTTTGACGAGCAGGTGCAGCGAGCGGTTAATCGCATCCACAGCCTGAAAACGACATCCATGGTTATCAATGATGCGCGCCGTGTCGGCTTTCGTTCGATCAATGTCGATTTGATATACGGCTTGCCGCATCAAACCCTGGAGAGTTTTACCAGGACTCTCACTGTAGTCATTAATCTCGATCCTGAGCGCATCACAATTCATAACTACGCGCATCTGCCGCACAGGTTTCCACAGCAGCGGCAAATCAAGGCTGATGACTTGCCTGACTCAAGTGAAAAGCTAGCCATTTTGCATAGCGCTATCGATAAATTATGCGCCGCCGGATACGAATATATCGGCATGGATTATTTTGCCAGGCCTGACGACGTGCTCGCAGTTGCCCGACGTGAAGGCAATCTGCAGCGCAACTTTCAGGGGTATTCTGCGCACCCACAATGCGATTCAGTCGGTTTCGGTATCTCTGCGATCAGCAATGTTAGTGACAATTTCAGTCAGAACACAACTGACCTGGGTGCTTATCACGACATTCTCGGTAATCAACGTCTACCGGTAGTAAGGGGCTTTCATAGTGAACGGGATGACTTGTTGCGACAGGAAATCATCCAGCAACTGTCCTGCCATTTCAGGCTTGATTTGCACGGGGTTGCGAAAAGATGGGGCATCGATTTTGCGCAGTACTTCGAAAAGGAACTACTGCAACTGCATGACATGGAAGAGGATGGCCTGGTCGAACTGAGCGACGATGAGATAGTTGTTGGAGAAACCGGCCGCCTGCTGGTGCGCAATATCTGCATGGTCTTTGACAGCTACCAGCGGAATTAGAAAGATACCGGGATATTTTGCAGAACTATTTAGCTGCTAAATTAATCTAGTTGATCTAAGTCAATTACCGCCAGGCACAACCAGCATATATTTACTGTGACTCCTACTCTTAAATACAATTAGAGTATTTAGCCAGCATCTCCCCGCTGGCTATTTTTTTGCCTGTCGACAATCCGATCTTCGTCCATCAATATTCGATGCGCGGGGCCTTCGAGATCTTCATATTGCCCATCACGCACCGCCCATAGAAAAATCCATACGATTAACCCGAGCAGGATCAGCGAAACGGGTATCAACAGGTAAATAATTTCCATTAACGTGTCAACCTCAGTGCATTCAGCACTACCAACAGGGAGCTTAGTGACATACCGATCGCCGCCAGCCACGGTGCAATCAATCCTGCGGCGGCGGCCGGGATTGCGCCGAAATTATACAACAACGCCCAGATCATATTCTGCTTGATAACACGTTGCGTGCGCCCGGCCATGTCGAAAACCTGGGCAACAGCCTGCAGGTCATTGGCGATCAACACGATGTCAGCGGATGTTTTGGCGAGTGAGCTGGCGCCACCCATCGCAATCGATACATTCGCACTGGACAATACCGGCGCGTCGTTTACGCCGTCACCGACCATCAGCACCGACGCATTTGCAGATTGCAGTGCCTGTACCGCTTCCATCTTTTGCTGCGGCGACATCTGCGCCCGGTAATCGTCGATACCGGTGCGTTCAGCTACCTGCTGTGCCGCCGCGTTACGGTCGCCCGTCATCAGCAGCACCGACTTGCCCATACGCTGTAACCTGTCGACCAGCTCGCCGGCATCTTCACGCAAATCATCGATAAAGGTAAACATCGCCATCACGGTATCGCCTCGCGCGAGAATTACCGCGGTCACCGCATCCCTGTCGATCTGTTCGAGCCATACCGACGGGATTTCGGCACCAGCCTGGCGGGCAATAAAATCTATATTACCAATCATGTAATCCTGACCCTCGATACTCGCGCGCATGCCACCCCCGGCGATGCTGGAAACCTGGCTAACTGCTTCGCTGCTCAGGGCGCCAGTCTCCCTCAGCAAAGCCTTTGCCAATGGATGCTCGGAGTACTGTTCCAGTTTCGCCGCAAGCTGCAGGCAATGTTCGCGTTCAAATTCCGCGTTACATACAACCTGCTCGAGCACTGGCTTACCCTCGGTCAGGGTGCCGGTTTTATCGAACACCACATGAGTAATCTGATTGAGTTTCTCCAGTGCCGAGCCCTGCTTCACCAGCAACCCGGCGGTTTGCATTTTGCCAAGTGTCGCGCTGATTGCCGTCGGCGTCGCGAGCGACAAGGCGCAGGGGCAGCTGACAATCAATACCGCCAGCGCTATTTCAAACCAGCGTTCGGCATCGTGCATCAACCAGAAAATGGCCACTGCGACCACAATCAACAACACAACGCTGATAAAGTTTGCTGCAACCCGGTCGGCCAGGCGAGCCAGTGGTGGTTTATCGGCCTGCGCGCGTTCGATGGTGCGCTGAATTTCCGCCATAACGGTATCAGCCCCGACCGCCTTTACCTCCATCTGTAACGGGTTGGTTACATTGATACTGCCACCCAACAGGCGATCACCCGGCTGCTTCTCCAGCGGAATACTTTCGCCATTCAGCATTGATTCGTCAAAAGCTGAAAATCCAGCGACGATCTCACCGTCTGCGGGTACCGTTTCACCCGGTCGTATCAAAACCCGATCGCCGATTGCCAGGGTCGCAGCAGGCACCATTTCTTCCACACTACCCGCAGCGCTTAATCGGGTCGTTATAATCGGCATCGATTGCACCAGCTGCTCAACCGTAGCCGCACATCGCTGGCGTGCCATGCTCTCGAAATAACGACTCGCCGACAGAAAGAACACAAACATGACCACCGAATCGAAATAGACCTCGCCATGTCCGCTTACCGTTGCTACCGCACTGCTGGCAAAGGCGATGCCAAGTGCGAGAGACACCGGTACGTCCATACCCACCCGCCGGTGCCTGAGGTCGCGCCAGGCCGACATGAAAAAAGGTGTCGCGGAATAAAACACGACCGGTAAGGTCAGGGTCAGGTTCAGCCAGCGGAAAAGTTGCTCAAAATTGTACTCCATGCCTGACCAGGCGCCGGCGTAGAGGCTGATCGACAGCATCATGACCTGCATGCCGAACAGTCCGGCGACGGCGAGACGGCGCTGCTGCTGCCGGCGCTGCCGACGATGCAGTTCCTGTTGCTGATCGGGGTTGTAAGGCAGGGCGCGATAACCGATCTTCTGAACTGCCTGCAGGATTTCACTGAGTCTTATTTGCGCATTATTCCAACGCACCAGCGCCCGTTGCGTCGCGTAGTTCACGCGTACCTGTTCGACCCCGGGCAGGCCGGCAATATATTGCTCGTTCAACCAGATACATGCGGCACAGGTAATACCTTCCAGCATCAGGCTGGCTTCGCGCAGATCGCCCCCGGCAGAGCGCAGAAATTGATTCTGTATTTCCGGCACATCATAGATTTCGTTATCACGCAGAAACCCCGGCAGCAGATCCGACGCGGTTGGCGAAACTTCGGTCCTGACCCGGTAGAAATTTTCATGTCCGGCCGCAACAATGGCCTCGGCAACCGCCTGACAACCATGACAACACATGGGTTGATTGACTCCATCGATGAGAACCTCGAGGGCAGGCTCATCCGGCAATGGCAAACCACAATGAAAACAACTGAGTACGTCAGATTGCATGCGCTCTGCGCCGAGCTTGCCGGAGTCGTGGTAGTCCATCGGTTTGCTAAGTGCCGAGCCCATTTTTTGTCTGGCCTGTCTGATACGTCACCTGGATTGTTTAATTGCGCGCACGATACAACTTAAATATGATGCATGCTTGATCTAAATCAATAACGCGCCGACCACTTTACTAATAATCCACGCTAACTAATAACAAGATTCATCGCCATGTTTATACAGCACATTGTTGGACTGTTCACTGATCCAATGCGTCAGTGGGAAAAAATTCGCGAACAGCAAAAGAGCGCGGAAGGCGGCTCGGTGGCGCATATTTTCCTGCTCGCCGCGATTCCGGCAGTATCCGGTTATATCGGCACCACCCAGGTAGGCTGGCGCATCGGGGTTGGCGAACCCATTCGTATCACCGGTGATTCCGCCTTCGCGATAGCGATTATCTACTACATTGCACTGCTGGTAGGCATATTCTCAATCGGCTGGGTCATACATCTGCTGGGCAAAGCCTATGAAGTCGAGAAATCACTCTCGCTATGTATCGCGCTCGCGGCCTACGCCGCAACTCCGCTGTTTCTAATCGGCCTGATGCAAGTTTACCCGGTGCTATGGCTCAACATGCTGCTCGGTCTGCCCGCACTCGCCTACACCGTTTACCTGTTGTACTCGGGGTTGCCGATTATGATGGAGATTCCGCCAGAAAAAGGTTTCCTGTATTCCTCCGCGGTTCTCGCCGTCGGCCTGATCGCGCTGGTTGCTCTACTGGCGATGACTGCCCTGCTATGGGGCATGGGACTGCAACCGGTTTTCACCAACTAATCACTAAACCTTTAAGATTCACTCGTTTGATGCGTATCAAACATTGAGGAAGCACTAGATGACAAACACTGAGACCTACAATTATACCGTAGTCAGGCAATTCTCGATCATGACCATCGTCTGGGGTCTGGTCGGCATGTCGGTTGGCGTGCTCATCGCTGCCCAGTTGGCCTGGCCGGTACTCAATTTCGACATCCCCTGGTTGACCTTTAGCCGGTTACGGCCATTGCACACCAACGCGGTCATCTTTGCCTTTGGTGGCTCTGCACTTTTTGCCTGCTCGTATTACGTTGTGCAGCATACCTGTCACGCCAAACTGGCGTTTCCTGTGCTGGCTGCTTTCACTTTCTGGGGCTGGCAGGCGGTCATTCTGCTGGCCGCAATAACCCTGCCGCTAGGTATCACCACCAGCAAGGAATACGCCGAACTGGAATGGCCGATCGATATTTTAATCACTCTGGTATGGGTTAGTTACGCGCTGGTTTTTTTCGGTACGATTGTCAAACGCAAAATCCCGCACATCTACGTTGCGAACTGGTTTTTCGGCGCGTTCATCATCACCGTCGCGGTGCTGCACGTGTTTAATAGCGCCGCGCTGCCGGTCAGCCTGTGGAAATCCTACTCGGCCTATGCCGGGGTACAGGACGCCATGGTGCAGTGGTGGTATGGACATAACGCGGTGGGTTTCTTCCTTACCGCCGGATTCCTCGGCATCATGTACTACTTCGTGCCCAAGCAGGCAGGTCGCCCGGTTTATTCCTATCGACTGTCGGTGGTCCACTTCTGGGCACTGGTATTCACCTACATCTGGGCCGGACCGCACCATCTGCATTACACCGCGCTCCCCGACTGGGCGCAGTCGCTGGGAATGATCATGTCGCTGATCCTGCTGGCACCCTCCTGGGGCGGCATGATCAACGGCATCATGACCCTGTCGGGCGCCTGGCACAAACTGCGTACTGATCCGGTGCTGCGCCTGTTAATCGTTTCGATCTCGTTTTACGGCATGTCCACCTTCGAAGGCCCGATGATGGCGATCAAGACCGTCAACGCCCTGTCACACTACACCGACTGGACCATCGGCCACGTGCATTCAGGTGCGCTGGGATGGGTCGCGCTGGTATCGATGGGTGCGATGTACTACCTGATCCCGCGACTGTTCGGACGCGAACTTTACAGCCTGCGACTGGTTGAAGTTCATTTCTGGGCCGCGACCATCGGCATCGTGCTCTACATCGCTTCCATGTGGGTGGCTGGAATCATGCAGGGCCTGATGTGGCGCGCAGTCAATTCGGATGGCACCCTGACCTACAGCTTTGTCGAAAGTGTGCAGGCGATGCACCCCTATTACATTGTTCGCACCCTGGGTGGCGCCTGCTTCCTGCTGGGTGCGGTAGTTATGGCTTACAACCTGTGGGTAACCATTGCCGGCGCGAAACCCGTCGAAGTCGAAATTCCAGCACCGGCAAGCGCCCACTAAGGACACAACGAGATAACACTATGGCTTCAGCACACGATAAAGTTGAAAAGAATATTGGCCTGATGATTATCCTGGTCATTGCGGTGATATCGGTCGGCGGTCTGGTTCAGATAATCCCGCTGTTCTTCCAGGATTCGTTAACCGAACCAGTGGCCGGTCTGAAACCCTATTCGGCCTTGCGCCTGGAAGGGCGTGACATCTACGTCCGCGAAGGCTGCTACGTCTGTCACTCGCAAATGATTCGTCCGTTTCGTGCCGAGACCGAACGTTACGGGCACTACTCGGTGGCCGGGGAATTTGTCTACGACCGACCTTTCCAGTGGGGCTCGAAGCGCACCGGACCCGATCTGCATCGGGTGGGCGGTCGCTACAGCGACGAGTGGCATCGCGTACATATGTCTAACCCGCGCGACGTCGTCCCCGAGTCGATCATGCCGGGCTATCCATGGCTGGCGGAAAACATGCTCGATGGCAGCGACATTCAGACCAAGATGGAAACCCTGCGCACCCTCGGGGCACCCTATACCGATGCAGAAATCGAAGCGGCACCGCAGACTCTCGAAGGCAAGACCGAGCTCGACGCTTTGATTGCCTACCTGCAGGGCCTCGGTATCGAACTCAAATCCAGGAGATAGTGATGACTTTTACCCTGTTTCAATCGCTGTGGACCATCGTGGTGATGATCACCTTCCTGGGCATCGTCTGGTGGGCCTTCAGCAGCAAGCGTAAATCCGCGTTTGACGAAGCGGCGCGCGTACCGTTCGAGGACGAGCCGCAAATCGACAACAACAAAATTTCTTCGGAGTAGATGCATGGCCGATTTTAATAGCGATTTCTGGCACTGGTATATCTCGATTCTTACCATCATCAGTATTCTCGCCTGTGTCTGGTTGCTGCGCTGGATGACATCCGGTTATAAAAAGACCGATCAGGTAGAAGATACCGGACATGTCTGGGATGGGGATTTGACCGAATTGAATAATCCATTACCACGTTGGTGGCTGGGGCTGTTCTACATCACGATCGTATTCAGCGGTTTCTACCTGTTGCTCTATCCTGGCCTCGGCAGTTTCGCAGGCATCCTGGGCTGGACCTCACAAGGTTCTTACGAGGAAGAAGTTGAACGCGTCGACGCCAAGGTCGGACCCCTGTTCGCACGCTACCAGCAAACCCCCGTCCTCGACCTGATAAAGGATGAAGATGCACTCAAGGTAGGCGAACGGCTGTATGCCACCTATTGCACGACCTGCCATGGTTCGGATGCACGTGGCGCGCGCGGATACCCGAACCTGCGCGATAACAGCTGGTTATGGGGCGGTGACCCGCAGAGCATCAATACCACTATCACCAACGGTCGAATCGCTGGCATGCCGGCCTGGGAAGGTCCGCTGGGCGGAACAGCCGGTGTTGATGAAGTTGCCCAGTACGTGCTAAGTCTCTCCGGTCGCGCCACCATCTCCGAGCTGGCGGAAAAAGGCAAGGCCAAGTACGATATTTTCTGCGTTGCCTGCCATGGCCCCACCGGCACCGGTAATACCGCACTCGGAGCACCGAACCTGACCGACGATATCTGGCTTTATGGTGGTTCGCTGACCCGTATCAGCCAGTCAATCGCCAACGGGCGCAACGGCCAGATGCCAGCCCAGGGGGAATTCCTGGGAGAAGCCAAGATCCACCTGCTGAGCGCCTATATTTACGGTCTTTCGCAAGAGAAGTGATGAGTGAGGTGATTCCACAGAAAATCCCGCGTATTCAACAGGCCATATCGGTACTCTGGCCGTCGTTTATTGTCGCGGTTGCTGCTAGCGGACTTTTTTTTTCGGCGTTCAACCCAAGGGACCTGGTACCTTATAATTTCGATATCGATATCAGCCCTGTAGCGGCATACAGCGTCGGATTTTTCATCTTCTGGATCATCGCGGCTGTTTCCAGCTACGGAACACTTTACTTCACCATTTCCAATTGTCGTTTTCTCAGCAAGCAGGACAGATAGCCCTTCGATAACGGGCGGGAAACAGATGCGGGCTCAACAAGCAGACTCTGGAGATAGCGCACTTTACGCGACTCACCAGAAAATTTATCCACGCGAGGTCAGTGGTCACTTCACCCGCCTGCGGGTGCTTGCGATTCTGACTTTACTGGGTATTTACTACCTGACCCCGCTGCTGCAATGGGGTGGCCGCCAGGCCATACTGTTCGACCTGCCGGCGCGTAAATTCTACCTCTTCGGCCTTACCCTGTGGCCACAGGATTTCATCTACCTGGCGGCGCTGTTGATCCTGGCTGGCCTGTCGTTATTCTTCTTCACCGCGCTGCTCGGCCGGATATGGTGCGGATATGCCTGCCCGCAAACCGTCTGGACCGAAGCCTATCTGTGGATGGAGCGCAAGATCGAAGGTAAACGATCGGCGCGCATGAAACTCGACAAGGCCCCCGCCTCGGCGGAAAAAATTCGTATCAAGATTCTGAAACACACTGTCTGGATTGCCTTTTCGTTATGGACTGGTTTTACCTTCGTCGGTTATTTCACCCCGATCGACGAACTCGCCGAAAAATTGTTCAGCGCGACTCTCGGGCCCTGGGAAACCTTCTGGATCCTGTTCTACAGCTTTGCCACCTACGGTAATGCCGGTTTCATGCGCGAGCAGGTGTGCAAGTACATGTGCCCATATGCGCGATTTCAAAGTGCGATGTTCGATTCGGACACCCTGATCGTCGCTTATCATCCGGAGCGCGGTGAGCCGCGTGGTTCCCGGCGGCGCGGCTCCGACTTCGAAGCGCAGGGACTCGGGGCCTGCATCGACTGCAATGTATGCGTGCAGGTATGCCCGACAGGCATCGACATCCGTGACGGCCTGCAATACGAATGTATCGCCTGTTCAGCCTGTATCGATGCCTGCGACGAAATCATGGACAAAATGTCATACCCACGAGGCTTGATAAAATATACTACTGAAAACGCAGCCCAGGGTAAGGGTCAACACATCCTGCGCCCCCGAGTGGTGGTTTATGCCACTATTTTACTGGTGTTATGCGGCATCCTGGTGACTCACCTGGCCCAGCGCATACCGCTGGAGCTCGATGTCATCCGTGACCGCAATACCCTTTACCGGGAAACCCGCGACGGCCTGATCGAGAACGTCTACACACTGAAATTACTCAATATGGACGATAAGCCACACCGTTATATACTGCATGCTGAAGGTATCGATGGTCTTAAACTGTTGACAGACCAGGAAGAAATCATTGTCGAAGCGGGCACGGTGTATCAAATGGTGGTCCGTCTCCAGGCTGATGAATTTAACCTGGAACAACGCAGTGTTCCGGTCAGCTTCCACCTGCAGGCAGCTGACGCCAACCATTTAACGATTACCGAGGAAGCGCGTTTCGTCGGTCCGGGGAAAACATGATGACGATCAGGCAAGCAATACCAGGCGACTGGAAGCGTGAACCTTTGGTATGGATGTTAATCGCGATTCCATTTTCGGCGGTCATCATGGGGGTAGTCATGATCACGCTGGCAATCCAGTCCTGGTCCGGCCTGGTGGTTGATGATTACTATAAAAAAGGCAAGCAAATCAACCGCGTGCTGGCACGCGATAAATTTGCCTATGAACTGGGGCTGGCCGCTGGACTCAAAATAGAGACTGACGGCAGCATAGAAATTCGCTTTGATCCGGAGGTGCAGTTTATACCCGGAGACAAGATCGTACTCGAGCTGGTTCACGCGACGATGCCGGGACTCGATCAACAGTTAATAATGCAAAAGCGCGATACCCATCTGCTGCGTGGTGAAATCCGCCTGCCCGGTAGTGGACGCTGGAACCTTTTCCTGCAAACCGGGGACTGGCGCCTGACCGGATCGCTACAATATCCGCAGCAGGCTACCGCCGAGCTATTACCTAACTATTTCGCGGACTAGCTCATGCCGACAGACGTCACGTTTGCAGCTGCGCTAATAGTTGGCCTGCTTGGTTCAAGTCATTGCCTGGGCATGTGTGGCGGCATTGTCGCCGCCCTGAACATGGGAGTCGCCGATGGCCCAACCAGCAAACCCAGATCATTATTCATCTATCAACTCAGCTATAACGCCGGGCGAATCTGCAGTTACCTGCTGGTAGGATTACTCGCTGGTTCGCTAGGCGCCGGCCTGGCGCAACTCGGTGTTAGCCCGGTGGCCGGAAAACTGGTGGCGGCGGCTTTCATGATCGCGCTCGGGCTTTACCTGGCCAACTGGTGGCGCGGGCTGGTCGTGCTGGAAAAACTCGGCCATAAGCTATGGCGTCATATTCATCCATTGGGTAAGCGCCTGTTTCCTATTCGGAATCCGCTACAGGCATATTTACTTGGCATGCTCTGGGGATGGCTTCCCTGTGGCCTCGTTTACGCGGTAGTCGCCTGGTCGTTGACTACCAATAATGCCTACGACGGGGCGAAGCTGATGCTGGGTTTTGGTCTCGGCACGCTGCCCGCGATGTTGATCGCAGGCAGGGTGTTCAGTTTTTTCAAGGACTGGGCCGGATCACCGCTGGTCAGGACATCGGCGGGAATAATAATAATCGCGTTTGGACTTTACAGCGGCTTTACCGGTTTAAGATCTCAACACCACCATCATCATACCGCTTTAAGCTCGACAGTCTTGCTGCAACCCCGCGTCGAATCGACCCGCGTACCGGCAATTTTACGCAGCGTGTCATGATCCAGAATTTCGACTTCGCGTCGATTAACCTGCAGCACCCCGCAGTCCTGAAAACGGGTCAGGGTTCGGCTCACGGTTTCGACCGCGAGTCCAAGGTAACAACCGATATCCTGGCGCGACATGGATAACAGGAAGGCCGACGGAGAATAACCGCGTGACCGGTAGCGGCAGGCCAGATCATCGAGAAAACTGGCAATGCGACCATCGGCATCCTTGCGCGCCAGCATTAATACGAGGTTATGATCACGCTGCATCTGTTCAGCAGTGATCTTGAGCAGATTTGCGCCCTGCGCCTTATCGGCCAGATAAGCATGTTGAAAACGGCATAAAGAAGTTGTTTCCAGGGTTATCGCCGACGACATGCGTTGTTGTGATTCGGTGGTATCCAGTCCGAAGACATCTCCCGGCAAATAGAATCCCAGCACCTGCTCTTCCCCGTCTTCAGTAACCAGGTAGTTCTTTATCGAACCACTGCGTACCACGTAAAAGGCGTCGGATTCCTCGCCTGCACGAAATACATGCTCACCCTTACGATTAATACGTTTTGACTGATTTAGTTGTTGGCGCACGTCCTCACTATTGAGCAATTGCAGACCGAGGCAACCGCCGCGAGGCTCACAGATATTACACTGTTGCACCATGGAGTGGGTTTGGACCTGTGTTTGCATGATATCTCCCCTGTTTGATTATTCTTGCAAACAAGCTTGCGCCACAATAATGATTTCTACCATCGGGGTTTTCCTGATGGGCATATAGGGGCATTCCAGATACCATAACCGTACCGGATCAATCGCAAGAACCTTTATAAAGTGATTCAACGCCAACCATTCAACCAGCTCTTCCTGATTATGGCCGCAGCCACCCTGGTAGTTAGCGCAATATCGATCGTCAGCCTGTACAACGCCGGGATTGAGCAACATCGATTGCAACTGGTTGAAACGGTTAAAAGCCAGGCTCGTCTGATCGAAGCTATCGCTCAATTCGATAACATGGACAACGCTGACAATGATCCCGGGCGGGCTCGAGAGGTTACTCTGAAGAAGGTCGAGGCAGCACATAGCTCGTTCAAAGGCTTCGGCGAAACTGGCGAATTCGCTCTCGCGCGGCGCGACGGGGAGCAGATAGTATTCTTGCTAAGTGGTCGAAATTTGAAATCTCGAACTCCGCCACCGATACCATTCAATGGTGAGTGGGCGGAACCTATGCGTCACGCGCTATCGGGCAGGTCGGGGATCCTGACCGGGCTTGATTATCGCGGCGCCGAGGTACTCGCAGCTTACGAACCGGTTTCAATACTCGACCTGGGACTGGTGGCGAAAATCGATATCAGCGAAATCCGCAGACCTTTTATCCATGCAGGACTTATCGCGATCAGCGCGGCAATGCTGGTCATTTTTATCGCCAGCCGACTTTTCTTTCGCATATCGAGACCGATCGAGCAGGCCATTGATCAACAGGCTGAAACCCTGCAGATCCTTGCAGAAACTTCTCGTGAGGGCATCATTATTGCCAGTACTACCGGGGTAATCCAGTTTGTCAATCCAGCAATCGAAAAATTATTTGGCTATACCAGGCGGGAGTTAATCGGCGATTCGGTCAAACGCCTGATGCCCCGGGAGCATAGCCTCGCGCACGATGAGTACATGAAAAATTATATGCAAAGCGGGGTTGCCAAAATCATCGGCATCGGACGACAATTAACCGCGATGCGCAAGGACGGCACGCGCTTTCCGATCTACCTGTCGATTGGCGATATCAACACCCGCCATGCGCGCCTGTTTGCCGGGGTGATTATGGATATCAGCGAGCAGCAGCAATTGCAGCGCGAGATACTCGAGATTCCGGTGAGCGAGCAACGCCGCATCGGGCAGGAACTGCACGATGGTCTCGGGCAGCAGTTAACCGGGCTGGGTCTACTGGCAACCAGCCTGTTGAACAAGGCCAGCAAACCCGAACATGCGCTGGCAACACAACTTGCCAGGGGCCTGCAGGAAGCCATTTCCCAGGTACGCGCACTATCGCGTGGCCTGATGCCGGTTGATGTCGATGCCGAAGGATTTATTAATTCAATCGAAAACCTGGTTGCGGAAATCCGTTCACACAGTAATGTGACGATAATATTTACCATAAACGATCGAGTGCGTGTCTCGGATAACAGCAGCGCCTTGCATCTGTTTCGTATTGTGCAGGAAGCGCTTAACAACGCGATCAAACATGCGCGCGCAGATCAGATCCAGGTTTCCGTGGGGATCGAAGGCTCGCGTGGATGCTTCACAATTCGCGATAATGGTGCAGGGTTTCAGCACGCGCCCGATAAATCAACCGGCCTGGGATTACGTATCATGCAACATCGCTGTGGATTGATTGATGCAGAATTCAAAATTGAATCGTCGCCTGGTGGAGGCACCGAGATAAAATGTTACTTTCCGGTTGAGTGAGTCAGCAAGGCAACGTATGACAAAAATACTGATAGTCGACGACCATCCCCTGGTGCGCGCCGGATTTGCGCAGCTGATTGGCGATTGCCCGGACCTCGAAGTCTGCGGGGAAGCGGCTGATATGGCCGACGCACTCAAACAAATCGATGCCAGCAAGCCGGATCTTGCCATCATCGACCTTTCACTGGCAGGCGGTAGTGGTCTCGACCTGATCGAACACATCAAATCCCGCGGGCGGGACATCCTGATGCTGGTCGCCTCGATGCACGATGAAACGCTGTATGCCGAGCGCGTGCTTGCGGCCGGCGCAAGCGGCTACATCAACAAGCAGGAAGCCCAGGAAAGCATCATCCGGGCAATTCGCCAGGTATTGGGTGGCAAGGTTTACCTGAGCCAACACATGACCGAACGATTGCTTCGCGGCATGGTTGACGCCAACGGTGAAAAACGCGATATCGACAGCCTTTCCAATCGCGAGTTACAGGTATTCGAACTAATCGGACAGGGCGTGACAACCAGCCAGATGGCGGAACAACTTAACCTCAGCGTGAAAACGATAGAAACCCACCAGGCGCACATCAAGAAAAAGCTCGGCCTCGGTTCCGCACACGAATTAAACCAGCGCGCCATTCGCTGGGTGATGGACGAGGGAAGCTAAATTCCCTCAAATTTACAGGGTTTTTGACCCCGATCAAATACCCGCTCCGAGACTGCGATATGATTCTATTAGTAACTATCCCGCAAGGAGAAACTAATGAATATGCAAATCTGGAATCCATTTGAAGAATTCGAAAATCTGCTAGAACGCTACAATAAAAGTGGCGGCAAAAATCTCGGCAAACAATATAGTACCGATTTGAGCTTTGCCGACTGGGCACCATCGGTTGATATCGAGGAAGCTGAAGACAAGTATGTTATCAAAGCGGACTTACCCGGTGTCGACAAGAAGGATATCGATGTAAAGCTGGAAAATGGCGTGCTCAGTATCCGCGGTGAAAAACAGACCGAAACGGAAACAGGTAAAGGTACCAAGCGACATCGCACCGAACGTTTTCACGGTACTTTTGCGCGCAGTTTTACGCTGCCCGACGCAGTGAAAGCCGAAAAGGTCGATGCCTCGTACAAGGACGGCGTGTTGTCGCTCGCAATCCCCAAAGCCGAGGAAGCCAAACCGAAGTCGATAGATATCAAGGTCAGTTAACTTCTCTCGTTAATGTCGGCGGCATACCATTGTATGCCGCCTTTTTTACGCTAACACTCCGACATCGAAAATGTTGCCGAGTGCGTACCGGGTCAGCAGAGACAGGGAGCTCCTGAGTAGGGGCTGGTTGAATTCATCGAAGGATCAGTTTCTTACCTGCTCAGATCTTATTTGTTAAACTCTACCGGGCATTGATTCAAATCAATACCGCGGCAAGCTATTTCGCAGATCATGATCTCATCTTCCAATTGGAGAAAAGCCATGGAATACAAGAATATACTAATCCACCTGGACCATAGTAGCGGCTGCCGAAACCGACTCGAAACCGCTTTCGAAATGGCGCGTGACTTTGATGCGCAAATCAGCGGGCTGTTTGTGGTTCCGGACTATGTCGTGCCATCCTATGTAGAAGCCCAGATCAGCGTCGATGTCATCACCGAAGTTACCGAAAAAGCGCTGACCCGAGCCGAGGATACCAGGGCCATTTATCAAAAACTCGCCGATGACGCCGGGGTTTCAATGGAAAGTAAGGTAATGGAAGGTCAGGTCATCCCGATCTTACGCGAACACAGCAAGTACTCCGACCTGTTAATACTGGGTCAGGATCAACCTGAAGATCCCGACAATGCGAGCTATGGACTGGCCGATTCATTGCTGTTCGAAGGTGCCTGCGCCTGCATGATAGTGCCACACAGTGGCAAACTCAGCGCACCCGGTAAACGGATACTTTTGACCTGGAACGCAAGCCGGCAGTCAGCGCGCGCGTTACGTGAGGCGATACCACTGCTATCGCGTGCGGAAACGGTCGTGGTGCTCTCATCGGAGCCGGATGACGGCGATTCGAGCACAGCCAGCGGTCACCCACATGCACGGGAACTCGCCAGATTTCTTGAATCACACGGCATAGACGCAATTTCCAGTGGTATCAGTGATCCGGATATGAGTGCCACCGATGCCATCATCGGACAGGCCGCCGACATGAACGCCGACCTGATCGTCATGGGTGCCTACGGTCATACGCGACTGCGTGAGATCATACTTGGCGGGGTTACCCGCGACCTGCTCAAGCAGGCTCCCGTGACCCTGCTACTGGCACATTAACTGGTCGTCGCCTGCTGGTTAAAAAAGGAGACCCCGGTATGGATCTGCGGATTCTCCATGTCAAACGCTATCGAGTGTATGCGACCGGCATGAATGCCGGGTAGCGCACAGGGCACCAGCGCTATCGCATCGGCCGCGGTCAAGGCTGCGATGTAAGGCCTGCGCGGGTTCTGCGTCCGATTTGCCGATGACGCGTGCAGCGCAGCGTATGCATCAAACACAGGCTTACCTGGAAATTAATCTCTAATCCCATCGGCGATCAGGCTGATGATCTCGAACATCACCGCGGCGGCAAAATGCGCGGTTTGCTTGTTGGGGGAATCCTTGGTCGGCATCAGGCAAACCACGTCGCCACCGATAATGTTCTTACCCCGCACACAGCGCAACAAGTCCATCACTTCATCAACCTGAAAGCCCTGGATACCGCATTCAAGATTAGCTACCCCGGGGCAAACCGTCGGGTCCATGCAATCAAGATCGAAAGTAATATATAGCGGTGTATCGCCGATACGTTCATTGATCAGCTGCATTGTTTTTTGCGCACCCAGTTCACGATAGCGCTTGATCGGCACGACTTCATAACCCAGGTCGGAACTGGTTTTCCACCAGTCGAGAGTACGCGGGTTACCACGCATGCCGATCTGTACGCTGCGTGACGAATCGATCAACCCGGAACGTACCAGGTAAGCCGCCCAATGGGCCGCTGATTTCTTCGCCCCGAGGAAATGCGGGATTTGCTCGAAAGCATCGGTATGCGCGTCGAAATGCAGAAACGCCGCCTTTTTGCCACCCGTCAAATTGGCGCCCTCGCCCGCGATCGCCTGGATAACGCCGCCGGTAATGGCATGATCACCCCCGATCGACACCGGGCGTGCACCGGCCTTATCGATCTCGCGGTAAAAGTCGGTCATGCGTTCGATGCAACGCTCGTTGTCATTGGCTTCTGGCAACGGCACATCACCCATATCACCGATACGACAGGCTTTCCATGGATCGAGATTGAATTCGGTATGCACCCGATGGGCCAGCGCTGAAATATCACGTACCGCGCGCGGACCCAGGTGCTGGTCACGCTCGGTGGTACCGTTACCGGTAGAGTGCGGTACCCCGACCAAAGCGATATCAAGCTTGTCCGGATCGCGTTCCAGCGGACATCTGAACAGGGTCGGAATGTCCCACCAGTAAAGACTTTCCAGCATCATTTTGTCATCGTCAGACAGGGTTACGCTCATGTTGGAGCCTCGCTCAGGTTAATAGGCACGTTTCTTTTCCGCACCCTGGTAGAGAATATCTGCCCAGTTCCGGTTTGCTTTATCACGTTCACCGACGCTCATCGAATCCATATCAACGGCGGGGCGCTTAAGTTCAATAAAATCCGGCTGCGCACAGTCTCCGCGTATCGGTAACCAGTAGTTTTCACCCAGGGTCTGGCGTGCCCCGGCGGGCATAAAAGCCTGCATTGCATATCCAACCCGGCGTTGCTGGCTGCGGTTGGGTTGCGACCCATGAACGATTTTTGCGTGGTGCAGCGACATCTGCCCAGGCCTCAATATCAGGTCGACAGCGATCGATTCATCGACCTCCCGAATTTCCTGGCCACGAGTCAATATATTGTCTTCGTGAAAGGTTTCCTCATGGAGTTTTATCGGATCCTTGTGACTGCCCGGAATCATGCTCATGCAACCGGTTTCCAGGTTGCTCGGCGTCAACGCCAGCCACGGCGTAACATAATCATGCGGACTAATCCCCATGTAAGTCGCATCCTGATGCCAGCTGACGAAATGACTGCTTTGCGGCTCCTTGATAAATAATACCGACCCCCACAATGAGAAAGCGGGTCCGATCAGGTCTTCCACCGCATCCAGAATCAGCGGACGATGCACCAGTTCGTCGAGAAATTTGAATGACAGGTGCGGGTTGTTGCGGTTCTCTGCATTCAGCTCATAAGGATACTCCAGTTCGGCTGCCTGCAGTCGCTGCGCATACTCAAGCGCCTCATCCTCAGACATGACATCGATCGGGGCGATGAAACCCTGTTCGTGGTATTGATCGATTTGCTGTTGCGAAAGTACCTTACCCACCGGAAAGTTTCCTCGTGCATTGGGAATCCTGCGATAGTAGCGTAAACTCGCGCCGGGTAAATAGCATAAATATACACATTTAGACGATGAAGCGACTTCAACAACAAACCCTGCTCGGCATCCGCGATCAGTTTGGCAGTTATGCCTGGGACGATGCAGAAATTTCAGAACTGGTAGATCCGCAACTCGGCATAATAACCGGCTTTCAGGAGTTACTCGATCAACTGGAACTGTTGCGCAAAGTCGATCTCGGATCGATTCCGCCGGCCGCCGATATTTCCGATAAATGAGTGCCCAACTGGCCTTCGCGTCTATCGGCGAACTTGCCGGTATGTTGCGTGGCGGAGAAATCAGCGCTTCCAGCCTGGTGCAATGCTACGCGGATCGCATCTCGACCCTGAACGCTACCAGCAAGGCATTTATCTCACTCGATATCGAGCGTGCCCGCGCAAAGGCTGAAACCCTGGCGATAGATTCAACAGACAGCTTGCTCAAGGGTATTCCCTACGCCTGCAAGGATTTGTTTGACGTCAAGGGCATGGTGACCAGCGGTGGTTCACGCGTACTGGCGGACAATGTTGCACAACACGACGCCGACGTCATCAGCCGTATGGACCAGGCTGGTGCAATCTTCATCGGCAAGAACAATCTGCATGAATTTGCCTATGGCGCGACCGGAGAGAATGCGCTCCATGGCACGGCGCCGAATCCCTACGACCAGTCCCGTCTCGCCGGCGGTTCGAGCAGTGGTTCGGCTGCGGCCGTCGGCTATGGCCTGTGCGCTGCAGCACTCGGTACCGACACCGGTGGCTCGGTACGCGCGCCCGCAGCATTGTGCGGACTGGTTGGTTTCAAACCGACCTTCGGGCGCATCAGCACCGAGGGTGTTATCCCCTACTCATGGTCGCTGGACCATGTCGGTACACTGACCCGCAACGCCGCCGATACCGCGTTGCTGTTTAACACCCTGGCCAGCAACGTACAGACTCCGGCCGCGACAAAACTGGAGGCACTGCGGATTGGTATCCCCGAAGGCTTTTTCTTCGAGCGCGCCGATACAGAAATTCTCGACAGTATCGATGGTCTGATGAGTTTTTTAAGCGCTGCAGGTGCAAAGCTCATCCCGGTAACCATGCCCTCGATGGAACACAGTCGCACCGTATCGCTGACGGTACAAATGCCCGAGGCATTGTCTTATCACAATCGTTACCTCGAACAACGCGGGGATCTATACAGCCAGGATTTTCGTGCCGGGCTGGCACTGGGTCAATGCCTGCTGGCCGAGCAATACATTCGTGCCAAACGTTTTATCGAGTCATACCGGCGTGACATGGACAGGGTGTTCAACGGGATTGACATTTTGCTCACTCCGGCCACACCAGCGATCGCACCCAAAACAGGAACCGTCGAAGTGACTATTGATGGGCAGGCCGAACCCGTGGGGAACGCGATAACGCGTTACACGTCATTTTTTAACATGACCGGACATCCGGCGATTACCCTCCCCTGCGGTATGCACAGCGAGGGTTTGCCGATCACAGCCCAATTGGTCGGCAAGCACTTCGGCGATGAACAGTTGATCGCGGCGGCAACCTTGATCGAATCCAGTTACGGTTTCAGGTTACCGCT